>OIXA01004202.1_pt1 | contig 14127 bp, 4 predicted proteins | sample 1587721 | NCBI WGS metagenome assembly OIXA01 (sample SAMEA3888900, study PRJEB22519) | human gut metagenome | biome: human gut; feature: human-associated habitat; material: faeces | place: Denmark | collected 2013 | reverse complement strand
GACTTACCGAGATAAGGCCGGAAAGAAATACTATTACGCCATGAACGGGCAGAATGGAAATTTTGCCGGAAAACTTCCGGTGGATAAAGGAAAACTGACGGCCCTGTTCTTTGCCGTTGCGGCCATGATGGCCTGGGCCGGTCTGCTGCGCCGCAGAGCGCCCGAGGCTGTCTGACCGAAGCTCAATTTAAAAATGCTGTAAATTATGTTGAAATTCCAACATAGTTTGCAGCATTTTTTATTTTTCCTGCAGGTTATGTAAAATTCTTGGCAAAATTATGAAAAAATATTTAAGAAAACACTTGTTTTTCCGCCGTGGACGTATTACAATGGGGGAACAATACTGGCGCTGGCCGGTTCGGCTTGTCAAAAAAGTCCTTTCCCGCTTTTCTTCCCTCCGCAGCGTTCAGCTGGACTGTTTTTGTCAGCCTGACCGGCTGCGGCCGGGCATATCATATCAAGGAGGAAAACGTATGAAAAAGAAGCTGAAGCAGCTGCTTGCGCTGGTCCTGACCCTTGCGGTCGTCATGGGCTTTGCGCTGCCGGCCGCCGCGGCCGATCCTGGCCCCAGAGTCACGATCGAAAAGGTCAGCAATGACGCCGTGACTGCGGAACCGGAAATGCATACAGCCGAAACGAAGGAAGATACGCCGCAATATGCAGACACCGACATGGTCCGTGTCTCCATTACGCTGGCGGGCGCTTCGACCATCGACGCGGGCTATGCCACGCGCAGCATCGCGAACAATGCTGCGGCGGACATCTACCGCACGGGTCTGAAGGTCCAGCAGCAGGCGATGGCACAGCGCATCTCACAGGATGTGCTCGGCGGCGAGGCGCTCGATGTCGTCTGGAACATGACGCTCCTGACGAACACGATCTCCGCCAACGTGCCCTATGGCAAGATCGAGGCGATCGAAGCGCTTGACGGTGTGGCTTCCGTCACGCTCGAGAACCGCTATGAGCCGGATGTCGTCTCCACCGGCGATGCCGATCCCGACATGGCTACCTCCGGCGCGATGATCGGCTCCACGGCCGCCTGGGCAGACGGCTACACCGGCGCGGGCAGCCGCATCGCTGTCATCGACACCGGTACGGACACCGACCACATCTCCTTTGACGGCAAGGCGTTCGAGTATTCCCTCGAGCAGCTGGCTGCCGATGCGGGCAAGAGCAAGGACGAGTTCGTTGCTTCTCTGGATCTGCTCGATGTTGACGAGATCGCCGCTGTTCTGCCGAAGCTGAACATCAGCAAGCTTGTCCCCGATGCGAGCAAGCTCTATCTCACCAGCAAGCTCCCGTTCGCGTTCAACTATGTGGACGAGGACTTCGACATCACGCACGATAATGACAAACAGGGTGAGCACGGCTCCCACGTCGCCGGTATCGCCACGGCGAACCGCTATGTCTCCGACGGCAAGGGCGGCTATGAAAAGGCGCTCGATTCCGTGTTTGTGCAGGGCGTTGCCCCCGATGCCCAGCTCATCACGATGAAGGTCTTCGGCAAGGGCGGCGGTGCATATGATTCCGACTACATGGTCGCCATCGAAGACGCCGTGATGCTCGGCTGCGACGCCGTGAACCTGTCTCTCGGCTCCGGCAACGCGGGCTTTACCACCCCCGATGCGAAGTATCAGAGCATCCTGGATAAGCTGGCCGAGACCGACACCGTCGTCTCCATCTCCGCAGGCAATTCCTCCAGCTGGCCGGAAAAGTCTGTTAACGGCACGGGTGCCCTGTATCTGGACGATGTGAACTTCGCCACCGGCGGCTCCCCCGGCTCCTACAAGAACTCCTTCGGCGTGGCCTCCGTGGATAATTCCGGCACGACCGGCTACTCCTTCTCCTATGGCGACGGCGCGAAGGTCTTCTACACCGATACCGCGGACAGCGGCTATACGAACAAGGCCTTTGCAACGCTCGATACCTCTGCCGACGGCAGCGGCACCGAATATGAGTATGTCTACTTCGAGAACACCGGCGCGGATGCCGACGGCAACAGCCTCCTGACGGACTATGCCGACGTTGTCTCCGGCAAGATCGCCTTTGTCTTCCGCGGCACGAGCTCCTTCTATCAGAAGCACATGGCCGTAGCTGCAGCGGGCGCCGCCGGCGCAGTCGTCTGCAACAACCAGGCAGGCGTGATCCGCATGGATCTGTCCGACTCCACCGCGACCATCCCGTGCATCAGCATCTTGCAGACGGAAGCGGCCGATATCAAGGCGGCCTCCACCCCGGTCTATGCCGAGGACGGCACGACCGTGCTCTACTACACCGGCAAGCTGACCGTCTCTGGCAAGATGAGCACGAGCACCGGTTCCTCCGGTTCCTACACCATGAGCGACTTCAGCTCCTGGGGTGTTCCGAGCGATCTGAGCATGAAGCCCGAGATCACGGCTCCCGGCGGCAACATCTATTCCGTCAACGGTGCCGTGGCAGGCGGCCAGGCCTATGAGGTCATGAGCGGCACGTCCATGGCGGCTCCGCAGGTCGCCGGTATGGCAGCCCTCGTGGCGCAGTACATCCGCGAAAACGGTCTGAAGGAAAAGACCGGCGTCTCCGTGCGTCATCTGGCCCAGAGTCTGCTGATGTCCACGGCCGAGCCCGTCTATGATGCCAGCACCAAATCCTGGTATTCCATCCTGAAGCAGGGCGCAGGCCTTGCCAACGTTTCCAATGCGATCCATGCCGAGAGCTACGTCCTTGTGGACGGCCAGCCCGACGGCAAGGTCAAGGTGGAGCTCGGCGACGATCCCGACCGCACGGGCGTCTACTCCGCAGACTTCACCCTGAACAACCTTACGGACGAGGCCATTGAATACACCCTCTCCGCCGATGTCTTCACGCAGGCTCCGGTCTCTTCCGAAGGCGTCCTGTATCTTCTGCCGAAGACCGTGTCCATGGCAGCCAATGTTGTCTGGACGGTTGACGGCAAGGTCCTGACCGCTCCGTCGGAGCTCACTGCCTATGACTTCGACAAGGACGGCGACACCGATGCCGACGACGCACAGCTCCTGCTCGACGACGTCACGGCCGGCGCGGGCAAGCTCAAGGCTGATGTCGACGGCGACGGCGACACCGACACGCACGATGTCTCCGAGCTGCTGAAGCTCATCTCCGCTGCAAAGGTCGTTCTCCCGGCCGATGGCAGCATCTCCGTCCATGTGACGTTCTCCCTCATCGACGAGGAGAAGGAATTCCTCGACGCCTACTACACGAACGGCGCTTATGTCGAGGCCTTCCTGTATGCCAATCCCGTTTCCGCGGAAGACGGTGTCGAGCGCGTTTCCCATTCCATCCCCGTGCTGGGCTTCTATGGCAACTGGTCCGATGCCTCCATGTTCGATAAGGGCACGCTGTCCGAGTACTGGTACGAGAAGGAGACCCGCAACCCGTATCTCCCGGATTCCGACGGTTCTCCCAACATGTTCGGCAACATGGTCACCGTCAAGTATGCCAACGAGGACGGCGAGTACTACTACTTTGGCAACCCGCTTGCCGAGGACGACGAGTATGTGCCCGCGCGCAACGCCCTGAACAACGAGAACGGCGATCAGATCTTCAAGCTCTACTTTGCCTCCATCCGTAATGCGGGCGATGCCAAGTATGTCATCTCCGATGCGGAGACCGGTGAGGTCTATGTAGAAGAGGATCTTGGCCCGGTTTCCGCCGCCTTCTACTATGCCAACGGCGGAAGCTGGCAGGACACGCAGAAGGCCGTGAACCTCGGCTGGTCCGGTACGAAGGCCAACGGCGAGAAGCTCCCCGAGGGCACGACGGTCAACATCTCCCTTGTGCTGGCTCCGGAGTATTACCGCAAGGCCGACGGCACCTATGACTGGGATGCTCTCGGCAGGGGCGCGAGCCTGAGCACGATGACCACCATCGACAACACGGCTCCGGAGATCGAGGACGTGTCCGTCAGTCTGGTGGACGGCTCCCTCGACGTCGCAGCGAAGGACAACGAGTATGTCTCCGTCGTCGCTCTGTATGATGCGGCCGGCTCGAAGGCGCTGACCTATGTCGCGCCGAATCAGGAAACTGCCGGTGAGACGCAGCATGTCCGTCTGGATGTGAGCAAGGTCGTCGGCAAGACGTTCCTGCTGCAGGTCTATGACTATGCCATGAACGTCTCCACCTATAAGGTCTCCTATGATTTCCTGCCCGATATCGACGGCTACTACACCTTCTTCGACCTGAATAAAAAGCAGTGGTACACCTACACCGAGGATGGCTCCGAGTCCGCCGCCATGGGCGCGACGAACCTGAAGCTCTACGCTGCCGAGTATGCCGACGGCTATGTCTTCGCCATTGACGAGAAAAATGCCCTGTATGTTATGCCGGACAACGACTTCGCCAATGTGACGAAGATCGCCGACCTCGGCGCAGCCTCCGGCCCGCTGAGCTATGACTTCTTTGTCAGCGACATGGCCTATAACGCAGCGGAGAAGGAAATGTACTTCCTCGCATACTCCGAGGCCAATGAGCTCGGCGCTTCCTATCTGTTCAAGCTCGACCTGCTGACCGGTGCAACGTCGCTCGTCGGCGAGATGGGCAAGGACATCTGGACGCTGGCCTCCGACGGCTCCAATGGCTTCTATGGCCAGGGCACGTTCGACAACAAGCTCTATCACTTCACGGCTGCTACGTTCGCAGAGCCGGAGGATCTCGGCGCACTGGACGACGAGCTGTCCATCTACATGGCACAGTCCTCGCTGGCATGGGATGCCAAGAACCAGAAGCTCGTTTTCACGCTGGCGACAGCGTCGAGCTTCACGGGCCAGATCCTCAATTCGGCGATCTACACCATCGATCCGACGACGCGCGAGAGCAAGAAGCTTGCGGATCATTCCAGCCTGTCCGTCATCCTCGGCTGCTATGTCAAGGCGGGCCGCACGGACGACGCCTCCCATTTTGCTCCCAGCACCGAGGCCATGGCGGTCTCCCTGTCCGAAAGCACGCTGTCCCTCCTTGTCAACGAAAAGGCCACGCTGACCGCGCAGGCCAACCCGTGGACGCTGAGCGACCGCAGCGTGACGTGGTCCAGCTCCGATGATTCGGTTGTGACCGTCAAGAACGGCGTCGTGACCGGCGTCGGCGAGGGCAGCGCCGTTATCACGGCAGCCTCTGCGGTCGATCCTGAGGTCAAGGCGGAGTGCTACGTTACCGTTACTACGCTCCACATCACCGTGGAAGGTGCGCTGCAGGATAAGGACGGTCATGCCCAGTTCTATCAGTGGAATCTGGAGAACAAGAGCTGGACGCCCGGCAAGCTCATCAAGGACGGCGAGATCAGCATCGAGTCCACGACGCTGGCAAGCTCCGACCTCATGTACCTGATGGATGCGACGGCGGATTCCTGGGCCATGCACAAGATCAACACCGCCACGGGCGAGGACCTCGTCTCCGCTCCGGCCTCCAACGGTGCAGGTATCCCGCTGTGGGATATGGCCTACTCTTCTCTCTTCAGCACCGAGGAGCAGGATCAGATCGTGGGTGCCTATTACTACTACCTCTTCCCGCCGAAGGATCCGATGAACCTGGATACGAGCGTGTTCGACTTCAAGGACAACCTGGCCAAGGTCGGTGCAAGCTACTTCACCGCCATCGCCTCTGCGGGCGAGACGACGGTCAAGCTCAAGAGCGGCGAGACCGTCCCGGCCGAGATGTTCCTTGCGCTGGACAATAAGGGCAATATGTGGGTCCTCAACCTCTATGCTTCGAACGGCAGCTACGGCCTGAGCGGCGGCTGCTACGAGACCACGCTGCCTGAGCTGGCCTTCGGCGGCCATGAGGACTCCATGTACTGCTCGCTCGTCATGGCCGACGAGGGAACGACGGACGGCCTGACGCTCTTCCTGTCCTACTTCACCGGCGACACCAACGAGCTCTATATGCTCAACCTCATGCAGAGCTCCGACGGCCTGTACTTCGACGCGACGGATGTCGGCAATGTCGGCGATTCTGTCTGGCCCGCGACGGTCAACCGTGTCTACGGCAATGCCAGCATCAAGGGCATCCAGACTGCGGAGGCTGCTGCGGAGAAGAACGATATCGAGCTCACCGCGCAGACCGTGTCCGCAGAGAAGATCGAGCGCAGCACACAGGAAGCCTCCGGCAGCCTCAACACGGTTTCGAATGCCGCAGCTCCTGCCGCGCAGCGCGTCGCTGCCGTGAAGGGCGGCTCCATGACCGCCAACGGCGATGTAGACCTGACCCTGACGGCCGACGAGGCCACGACGAACGGCCTGCTTGAGATCACCTGGGATCCGTCCCTGATGGACTATGTCTCCGGTGTGAGCACGGCGCAGCTCTCGAGCTTCCAGCCCGCCGAGGGCAAGCTTCTCTTCGGCTATGCTGCCGAAAAGGAGATCGCCAGCGACGCCGTTCTGGCGAACCTGAAGTTCCGCCCGAAGGACGATGTCCACTGCGACCTCGAGGTGCAGGTCAAGACGCTGCAGCGCAATGCGGAAAGCGGCCTTGATCTCAGCGAGACCATCGTTGTCAAGAGCGACGGTGTCGAGCACAACTGGGGCGAATGGATTGTCACGAAGCAGCCGACCTGCTTCGCGCCGGGCGAGGAGACCCGCGTCTGCGCCGACTGCGGTGCAGAGCAGACCCGCGAGATCCCCGCAAGCACCGAGAACTGCCCGTCCAAGGCTTTCTCCGACCTGGACAACACGCAGTGGTATCATGAGGGCGTGGATTACGTGCTGAACAACGAGCTCATGCTCGGCGTCGGCGGCAGCCTGTTCGAGCCGGACGGCACGGTGACCCGTGCGCAGCTCGCTATGGTGCTGTACCGCGTGGCCGGCAAGCCTGATGTGAAGAACACCGCCAATCCGTTCAAGGATGTCACCGAGGGCGTCTGGTATGCCGACGCCGTCAAGTGGGCGGCGGAAGCCGGTGTCGTCAAGGGCATCAGCACCGACGAGTTCGCTCCCGAGGCACCCGTTACCCGTCAGGAGATCGCTACGATGCTCTATCGCTTCGCCAAGGCCGAGGCCGTTGCGGAGGATAAGCTCGCCGCCTTCCCGGATGCAGCCTCCGTCGCCGATTGGGCGAAGGACGCCATGAACTGGGCAGTCGCCTCCGGCCTCATCAACGGTGTGAAGGCCGCCGATGGCACGGTCACGCTCGATGCACAGTCCGGTGCAACGCGTGCGCAGATCGCAACGCTGCTCATGCGCTTCCTCAAGGGCTGATCTCATAAGTAAAAAATTTCCCTCCCGGTTCGCCGGGAGGGAAATTTTTATATTTCGAAGCACTTTTTGTAGGGGCGGGGCATGCCCCGCCCAGCGTGGAGCCTGCAGTCCGTACAGGCTGCCGATAAAGCCGTAAAAACCAATTGCGTCTGTAGCGGCAGCCTTGTGCAGGGAACGCTGCTGCAGCCATGTGAAACTTTCCGCTTTCCATTTTCAATTGTCCATTTGCCGCACGCCCTGTTACAACGTACATCTGGCAGCCTATATACCATTCTCCATGATGGAATTTTGAGGCCGGTCCAAAATAGGACTTGATTTCTGTCGAACGATATGGCATAATTTAACTACAGTTAAAACCACAATCAAACGGATGCTTCAAGCTTCCCCCAAGCCAAAAAGGAGGAACTCCTATGAAAAAACGCATCGTGAGCCTGCTGCTGGCGCTGTGCCTGCTGGCCGGGCTTCTGCCTGCCGTGACCCCGCAGGCGGACGCCGTCATCAGCACCGTCATCGGCACCAGTCTGAAAATGTGTACCTCGCTCGTCAAGGGCGGCATATACGCCTGCAGGAACGGGAGCGAGTATGACAACGCCGGGCAGGGCGTGCTGGCCGTGTTCAAATATGCGGGCAGCGATCTGCTCGGCATCGACTTCGGCGGCAGCTCCAGCGGCCAGACGAAGGAGACCGTCATCCAGAAGGTCGACCTGAGCAAGGTCGAGGCGGAGCTCAGCAGCATCAGCAAGCAGCTCGAAAAGAACAGCGCTGCCATCCATCAGCTGGAACGGACCGTCTCGAACGGCATCGCCAGCCTCTCGCAGCAGATGGAGAATCTGAGCGGGCAGATCCAGAATGCAACGCTCGAGCTGAAGTACAGCACCTACCTCAACACGTTCTTTGAGTTCTTCAACCAGTATTACGAGGCCCTGAGCTACTATGACCGCCTTGTGACGGATATGCTGGACGAATCCGCTTCGCCCGCCTATCAGAAGAACATCTACGACCAGTTCTACTCCCTCCAGAACGTGGAATACAGCGGCAACCTGCACTCTGCCGTCGACAAGCTTGGCCGCTATCTGCAGGGCAAGTACATCTATTCCGGCCCCGGCAGCGTTGTGGACGTCCTGACGCAGTATTACATCCTCGCCTATCAGGGCGGCGGCAAGACGGAGGAGGAGGCGCGCGCCGCGGCTGCGCAGAGCACGCAGGACATGATCGTCTACCTCTACTACGCCTATGTCATGGGCGCGTATTATGAGCAGGCGATCGCCCTGTACCAGACGGCCTACATCACGGAAAACGGCAGCCTCTATCAGACGGATTTCGGCACGATGATCTCGCAGAAGCAGATCGACGCGACCGTCACTGCCCTCTGGAGCGACGTCGAGCAGACGGCGGGCTGCATTCTGGGCGACCTGCGCTCGAATTATCATCAGGACGTGGCCTTTGAGGTCGTCTACCAGACGCCGGGCGGCAGGATGCTGAACCGCACCATCACCGGCGACAGCTTCGTCATCGAGACCGGGGCCAATTTCTGGCTGCGCGACCCGGCGGAGGAGCTGGCAAAGTATTTTGACGAATCCCTCAGCGAGGCCTTCTCCGGCATCGCGAAATTCACCATCCGCGCCCAAAGCGCTGCGGATCCGACCTATCTGCAGATCCACGACAACGCGTTCTTCCATGTGAAGACCACGGAAGAGGGCGGGTTTGAATACGGCCGCAGATTCCTCAAGCTCGACGTGGAGTTCGGCGGCAAGACGATGCAGACCATCACGCTCGTGCTCTATAAGCAGATCGACAGCGGCCCGTTTGCGGGCGGCCTCGGCACGGAGGAATATCCGTATATCATTGAAACGGCGGATCAGTTCGCCGCCATTTCACCGCAGGATACCTCGAAGCCCAGCTATGCGGACTGTCAGTTTATCCTGCATAATGAGCTGAATATGGAGGGCAAGTCCTTCACGGGTATGCGGAACTTCAGCGGCACGTTTGACGGAAACGGCCACGAGATCTACAATGTGGTTCTGACGGGCATGGGCGGCAACACGGCCCATACCGTCGGCCTGTTCGGTGAGCTGACCGGCACGGTGCGCAACCTCATCGTGCGCAATGCCACGGTGACCGGTCTGACGGCCGACGGCGACTCCGGCGGCCGCTCGGGCGACCTCTGCGTCGGCGTCCTTGCTGGCCTGGTCAACGGCGGCAGGATCGAATACTGCGCGGTCTACGACAGTTCGGTCACGGGTGAGCACAGCGGCGCAGGCGTTGTCTATGCCGGCGGCGCGGTCGGCAAGCTGGCAGGCAAGGAAACCGGCGAGGCCGGCGAGGCCGCCCTGCGCGGCGTCGTCTGCGTGGATACCTCGGTCCGTGCGGTCACGACGAAGGCGGCCAACCCGCAGGAATTCCTTCCGTGGGCGGACGGCAGCGCGATCGCGGGCGGTCTGGTCGGCTATTACCTGACGGGGACCATAAACGAGTGCGGCTATATCCAGTCCGAGAAGTTCCAGGGCTCCATCAGCGCCAAGGGTGCAACGGGCGCGGCGGCAGGCGGCCTGACCGGCTATGAGCGTGCGCCGTTCTCCAATCTGATGTGGCTGGCGCTCGGCGCAGCGCCGAAGGTCGAGAAGCAGAACGCCTCTGCGGAGGACCGTTACTATCAGGTCGGCCTTCTGACGGGCAACGGCTATGCGGCCAATGCGGTCTATCACCTCTGGGGTAGCCGCGCGTCCGAGCGCGGAAGCACGCCGCTCAACGGCGACCCGTGGTGGCAGCTCCAGTGGAGCACAAAGGCAGTCGACAAGATCACCACGAAGGCACTGCAGGACCATGTCGATGGGGTAAACTGGAAGGAGAAGCCGGACTTTGACCTCGAGGCCTACACGGAGCGCGAGGACGGCGCGGGCCTGTATCCGGAGTTCGACCTCGGCACGAGTGGCTCGGAATATCAGGCCGTTCTGCTGACGGACGGCCCGATCAGAAAGAACTATGTCGAGGGCGACTATCTGACCCTCTCCGGCCTGAATGTCTGGCAGGATGTCGGCTTCCATGTGGAGGAAGGTGCCAAGTACCCGTATTTCGAGATCACGGAGGGCGCAAATCTGATCAACAAGCCGCTGCCGGCCGGAGAATACCAGTTCGCCGTGCGGGCGTCCAACGGTTATCGCGTCACCTACAAGATCACGGTGAAGCCTACGGAGCACATCTACATCTCGGCTACGACCGAGCCGACCTGCACGGAGCCTGGCTTCACGAATCTGACGTGCCTGCACTGCGGCCTGACGAAGCGGGCCGGGGAGCTGGAGGCGTTGGGCCACGATGTCGTGACGGACGCCGCCGTCCCGCCGACGTGCGTTTCCGACGGCTTGACCGAGGGCAGCCACTGCGCGCGCTGCGGAGAGGTCTTCACGGCGCAGACGACGGTCCCGTCTACGGGCGAGCATGCCCATGTGGTCACACCGGGTAAGGCGGCCACCTGCACGGAGCCGGGCCTGAGCGAAAGCGAGGCCTGCCCCGGCTGCGGCCTTGTGTTCCGCGAGGCGACTGTGCTCCCGGCCCTCGGCCATGACATGGTCGACCACACCATCCTTGCCCCGACCTGCACGACGGACGGCATGCAGCAGAGTGTCTGCAGCCGCTGCGAGCTGATTGGCCCGCTGAAGTCCGTTCCCGCGACGGGCCACGACATGCAGACCCGCACCGTCCTTGCCCCGACCTGCACGGCCGCGGGCATGGAGCAGGAGGTGTGCACGCACTGCGGCGAGACCGGTGCGCTGACGAATCTGCCCGCGCTCGGCCATGACTACGCGGCCGTTGTGACGGAGCCGACGTGCGAAACGCCGGGCTTCACGACGCACACCTGCGGCCGCTGCGGCGACCACTTTACCGACAGCTACATCGCCCCCACGGGCCACACCTACGGCGACAGCGTCGTGACGCGCGAGCCGACCTGCACCCGCGAGGGCGAGATGACCTACACCTGCTCCTGCGGCAAGACTCACACGGAGCCGATCGCGAAGCTGGCGCACAGCTATGTGCCGCAGATCGTCGAGCCGACGTGCACGGAGCTTGGCTACACGGCCTATGTCTGCGCGCACTGCGGCGACCGGACGACGGGCGACTATGTCCGCGAGCTGGGCCATGACTGGAACGCCGGAACGGTCGTGCAGGCCCCGCGCCTGACGAAGGAGGGCCTGCTGGAGCAGACCTGCAGACGCTGCGGTGCGGAGCAGAAGACGGTGCTCCCGGTCCTCGAGTCCTGCGCCGGGACGATCTGCCCGAGCCATGACTATCACGATGCGCCGGAGTTCGGCCACTGGAGCCATGCAGGCATCGATTACACACTGGAGCTCGGCCTGTTCCGCGGCACGTCTGATACGGAATTCTCGCCGAACGTCGCCATGACGCGCGCCATGCTCGTCACCGTGCTTTATCGCCTCGACGGCCAGAAGGAGCCGACGGGCACGAACCCGTTCACGGATGTCGAGCCGGACAGCTGGTACACCGAGGCCGTGATCTGGGCCGTGGAGAACGAGATCGTCCTCGGCATGGGCGACGGCACGTTCGCCCCGGAGGCGGAGATCACGCGCGAGCAGATGGCAGCTATCCTGTATCGCTATGCGGCCTATCGCGGCGACGATATGACGACGGATGCCGATCTTGCGGCCTTCCCGGACGAGGAGCGCGTCAGCGCCTATGCCCGCGAGGCGCTGGCTTGGGCCGTGGACCGCGGCCTCATCAACGGCGTGGCGCAGGGCGGCGAGAGCTGGCTCGAGCCGCAGGCGGGCGCGACCCGCGCGCAGGTGGCGACGATCCTCATGCGCTTCCTGAAGCAGAAATAAGCAACGATAACGCGCAGCGCCGCTCATCCGGGCGGCGCTGCTGTCGTTAAAAACGTACAAACCGATTGCGTCTGTAGCGGCGCTCACTGAGCGCCATGCAGGCTGACGTTGTTTGCGGTACAAATTCAGTGGCGCAAGGCTTCCAAGTTTGTCATTGCGAGGCCCCAAAGGGGCCGTGGCAATCTCGCAGTACCCGGCCGGATAACAAGATGGCCCCGGCGAAAACGCAGCTGCCTGCACGAGATTCCCACGTCGCTTCGCTCCTCGGAATGACAAATCTGGTGGCTTTGCGCCACGAAATTAACACTTCAATATCTGCAACTGCCCATGGCGCTCAGTGAGCGCCGCTACAGGCGCAATTGGTGCATGCCATTTTATCGATACCCGGTACGAATCGTCAGTGCGTCGCCGGGAGCGGCATGCCGCTCCCCTGCATTGGTGCGCCTCATGATTTGCCCGATTGCGGTTTTTCCGGCGGTGTGCTATACTATACCAAGAAACCAACGATAGGGGAGGCGCTGCCATGTCTTTTTTATACTGGCTCGAATCCATCCGCTGCCCGTTTCTCGACGCCGTCATGCAGGCGTTCACCTGCTTCGGCGAGGAGCTGGCGTTCCTGCTGCTGGCCCTGACGATCTTTTGGTGCGTCAGCAAGGAGGAAGGCTATTATCTGCTGTTTGTCGGCTTCTTCGGCACGGTGCTCAATCAGTTCCTCAAGCTGCTGTGCCGCATCCCGCGGCCATGGGTGCGCGACCCGAGCTTCACGATCGTGGAAAGCGCACGCAGCGGGGCGGGCGGCTATTCCTTCCCGTCCGGCCACACGCAGAACGCCGTCGGCACGCTCGGCGGCATTGCCCGCTGGCACAAAAATCGCGCGCTGCGCATCGTGTGCATCGTGCTCGCGGCGCTGACGGCATTTTCCCGCATGTATCTCGGCGTGCACACGCCGCTGGACGTCAGCGTGGCGGCTGTGACGGCTGTTGTGCTGATCTTCGTGATCTATCCTATCGTGCGCAGCGCGGCAGAGGACCCGAAAAAAATGGCCGTTCTGCTCGGCGTGATGACCGTCGTGGCGCTGGCCTATGTGATCTATGCGAATTTTGCCCGTTTCCCGGCGGACGTCGACCCGGACAACCTCTTTGAGGGCCGCAAGAACTCCTGCTCGCTGCTGGGTGCGCTGCTCGGCTTCTGCGTGGGCTACACGCTGGAGCGGAAGTATATCCGCTTTGAGACGAAGGCCGTCTGGTGGGCAAGGGCACCCATGCCCAGCTGATGGCTTCCTGCCCGGAGTATCAGGAGATCGCCCGCAGCCAGCTGAGCCAGAAGGAACTGGACCTTGAACCACTGAATACGGAAAAGGAGGGTGTGTGATATGCCAAGACCCGGACGCATGACCACCGAGAGCGCCAAGGACTTCAAGGGCACGCTGCGGCAGCTTCTCCAGACCATGAGCCACTACAAACTGCCGCTCATCACGGCCATTGTCTTTGCCATTCTGTCCACCATTTTTAATATTGCCGGACCCAAGGTGCTGGCCAAAGCCACCACGGCCCTTGCCACCGGCTGGATCGCCAAGCTGCGCGGCACCGGCAGCATCGACTTTGTGTATATCGGTCGGGTGCTGCTGTTTTTGCTGGGCATGTACCTGCTGAGCAGCGCCTTCAGCTTTATCCAGGGCTGGCTGATGACCGGCCTTTCCCAGAAAGTCTGCTACGACTTCCGCCGCCAAATCAGCCAGAAGATCGACCGCCTGCCCCTGGCCTACTTTGAAAAGCGCACCGTGGGCGAGGTGCTGTCCCGCATCACCAACGATGTGGACACGCTGGGCCAGAGCCTGAACCAGAGCATCACCCAGCTCATCACCAGTGTGACCACCATGATCGGCGTGCTGGTCATGATGCTGTCCATCAGCCCGAAGATGACCCTGATCGCCCTGCTGATCCTGCCCGTCTCGCTGGTGCTTGTGCTCATCGTAGTTCGGTTCAGCCAGAAATACTTCAAGGCCCAGCAGGCCATTCTGGGCGTCGTAAACGGTCAGGTGGAAGAAGTCTACTCCGGCCACAACGTGGTCAAAGCCTTCAACCGCG
>OIXA01004185.1_pt1 | contig 14180 bp, 11 predicted proteins | sample 1587721 | NCBI WGS metagenome assembly OIXA01 (sample SAMEA3888900, study PRJEB22519) | human gut metagenome | biome: human gut; feature: human-associated habitat; material: faeces | place: Denmark | collected 2013 | reverse complement strand
CAAGTTTTACAAACAAAAAAGGCTGTAAAATTATTTACAGCCTTTTTATAGAGTGGTTTAGTAATTAATATTCTGCCTGAATTATTCCTTGTTTTGATGTTTCTATGAATCTCACGATGTTTGAAATCTCTTCGCTTTGCGGAATCTGCTCTTTTATTTTCATAACAGCGTCTTCTATGCTTGTATCTCCATTGAAAACGAGTCTGTAAGCATTGGCAATGTGTCGCAGAATACGTTCACTGACATTATTGTAGTTTGCAAGGATTTTGGCATTCACACCGTGGTAAACAACGGGATTACCACTTGTGATAATATACGGAGGAACGTCTTTTTGAACTCTGCACCCGCTTTGGATAAGTGAAAGTCGTCCAATTCGGTTTCCTTCGTGAAGAACCACAAGATTGGAAAGAATGGCTTCGTTTTCAATAACAGTGTTACCAGCAATGATTGTTGCTATGCCAAGAACGGTGTTGTCGTGAATGTCAGCATCGTGGCATATATGCACTTTCTCCATTATGTGATTGCCGTTGCCAATTTTTGTAGCTCTGTCAGCATGTGTGCCTCGTGCAATTACAACATTCTCGCGAATATCATTATTGTCTCCAACAATTAAACGACTTGCTTCGCCGTGATATTTGAAATCTTGCGGATCAACTCCCAAGAGAGCGTGTCCATGGATTCTGTTGTTTTTGCCGATAGTAGTTCCTTTAAGAACTCCTGCATAAGGCATTATGATACAGTTGTCTCCAATTTCTACATCTTCGCCTATAAAAGCGAATGGCATTACTTCAACGTTGTTTCCCAATTTTGCTGTTGGGTCAACGTATGCTTGCTTGCTTATCATGGTCAATGTCTTTTATGATTAGTTTCTGCCGCCTCCGAGTGCTGCGTATAAGTTTACGGCTGCCTGAAGTTTGGCGTAATTATCATTTATAAGTGTTAGTTGCGCATTAAGTAAAGACATCTCTGCAGTAAGCTTTGCAAGGTATGTGGTAGAACGGTCGTATTTGAAAAGCTCGTTTGTTTGGTCGCGTGTCTTTTCCAAAGCTTTTACCTGATCTTTACATATAGTTGCCTGCTCGCATGCAGATTTGTAAGAATACAGAGCGTTACTTACTTCGCTTCCTGCATTCAAAAGCGTTTGCTCAAAATTATTTTGTGCTGTGCGCTGTTGTGATTGAGCAATTTTAAGTTGTGCTGTGAGTTTGCCTTGTGCAAATATCGGCTGTGTCAATTGTCCTACGAGAGTTGTTATTATTTTGCCGGGATTTACAATCTTTCCGTTGCTGTTTGTCCAGCCTGCTTGTCCCGTTATAGTGAGATTGGGGTAGAAAGCAGAGTAGGCAGCGTTAGTTGCATAAAAAGCATTTCTTAAAGAATACTCGGCAGCTTTCACGTCAGGACGGTTGGATAGCAATTGCACAGGAACACCTGCAGACATATTTGCGGGTAATTGTTGTGCGTCAAGAGTGGAGCGGGTAATAGCATGAGGAGCTTCGTGCAAAATCTTGCATATAGAGTTTTCTGTTTCTCTGATGCTTTCTTGTAAAGCCGGTATGGTTGCATTTATTTGCAAGTAATTAGCTCTGCTTTGCTCTACAGATGCCGTATTTGTCATTGCTGCTTTTTGCATCGCTTCCATGGCTTTTACGTTCTTTCCCCAGAGTTCCGAAGTCTCGCGAGTAGTTTGCAATTGCTCGTCAAGCATGAGAAGAGTATAATATAGGTTTGCCACGTTAGCTATAATCTGTGTTTGTACAGATTGTTTATAGGCACTGCTTTGCATAAGTACAGACTTTGCTTGTTCTTTAGCATTGCGAATGCTTCCGAACAAATCTGCTTGCCACGAAGCAACTAAAGGAACGGAATATGTCTTAACAGCTTTTCCTCCGTCAAAACTGCTGAGCGTTCCTTGCGCATTCAAACTCAAAGAAGGAAGATAAGCAAGTTTTGCCGATTTTAATGCAGCCTGCGCCTGTTCTATGTTTTCTTGAGCATTAAGCAAATCTGTATTTTTCGTCAATGCTTTTTCTATCAGAGCCTGCAAGTTCGCATCTGTGAAAACTTGTCTCCAAGGTGTGTTCCCGAAGTTCAGTGTATCACTAACCAAAATACCGGTAACACTTGTAGTGTCGCGGTAAAGCCCTGTTGTCGGAAGATTGCTTGGACGTTCGTAATTAGAATATATTCTACAGCTGTATAAGCTGAAGGCAGCAAGCAGCAACATAAAAATGTTGCCTGCTGCTTTCTTTATATTTATGATTGTTATCATGTGTCTCATTTTTTTATGGAATATTGTGCAATATCTCCGTTGGCATCGCTGTTATCAATATCTTCCCAAACCATAGGTTTAACTTTTTCCTGAAGATATTCGAATATAACAAAGAGAGAAGGTACTACGAAAATCTGGCAAATAACACCAATAAGCATACCACCAACTGCAGCTGCGCCGAGGGAACGGTTACCGTTTGCTCCAACTCCCATGGCAAACATAAGCGGGAGAAGTCCGACAATCAAAGCAAGTGATGTCATGATAATAGGTCTTAAACGTGCTCCTGCGCCGAGGACGGCAGCCCAAGTTATGCTCATACCCATTTTTCTTCTTTCGAGCGCGAACTGCACAATAAGTATGGCGTTCTTTGCAAGCAGACCAATAAGCATGATTAGTGAAATCTGTACATATATATTATTAGATGCCGAGCCTAAGAACGGTAATACAATATTTGCCAAACCAAGCAACTGTATGAATATAAAGCTACCGGCAAGTCCGAAAGGTACGGACAGAATTACCGCCAATGGGAGCAAATAGCTTTCGTATTGTGCACTAAGAAGCAAATATATAAATGTTATACAGAGCAAGAATATAATTGCCGTTGCGCTACCGCTGCTTGATTGTTCCTCACGGGTAATACCTGAGTATTCGTAGCCATATCCGGTAGGCAAGTACTTTTCTGCCACTTCTTGGATGGCTTTAATAGCCTCACCACTACTGTAACCGTCTCCCGGGTTTCCGTTAATAGCCATTGACGTGTACATATTGAAGCGGCTGATACTGCTCGGACCATAAACTTTTCTTACAGACATAAACTGCGTGATGGGAGCCATTTCGTTACCATTGCGTACTTTTATTTTCTTCAAAGATTCCAAGTTGGTACGTTCGCTGCGTTCGGATTGTATCATGACACGGTAGAGTTTACCGAATCTGTTGAAGTTCGAAGCATATAGACCGCCGTAATATCCTTGCAAGGTGGTAAGAATATCGTTAGGGGTGAGTCCTGCTTTCATACATTCAGCAGCGTCAATATCAATCATGTATTGAGGATAATTAGGACGGAATGAAGTTTGAGCCTGAGTAATCTCCGGTCTTTCATTAAGATGAGCTATGAAATCCTGTGCAATTTTGTAGAAAGATTCAATAGAACCGCCGGTTTTATCCTGCAGGTTTATTTGGAAACCGTTTGAAACACTGTAACCGTTAATCATAGGTGGACCAAAGAAGAGAACCTGTGCGTCTTTTATCAAACGGCGTGCATTTAGATAAAGAGTACCAACTACTACATTGGAACTTTCTTTTATAGAACGTTCGTCCCAGTCTTTTAGTTTACAGATAAACGAACCAGCATTCGAACCTTGTCCGCCAAGGAAGCTATAACCGGAAATCTGCGTATGGCTTTGTACTGCGGGATTTGCAGTAATCAAACTGTCGATCTTTGCCAAAACTGTTTCGGTACGATCCTGTGAAGTTCCTTCAGGAAGGTCCACAGTTCCCATAACGGTACCAGTATCTTCATTAGGAACGAATCCCGTAGGAGTAACTGCCATCAATGTAACCAATGCAGCAATGCTTATAACCACAAAACCGAGCGTCAGATACGGACGATGAATCTGTTTCAATACTGCATTTTTATATTTACCGAGCAAAGTATTATATGTGGTATTGAAAGCCGTGTGGAATCGGTCAATGAAAGTTGATTTCTTTTTCTGATTCTCATCGTGAGGTTTTAGGAATATTGCACAAAGAGCAGGACTAAGTGTAAGAGCATTCAGAGCCGAAAGTGCAATTGCAATAGCCATTGTCAAACCAAACTGACGGTAGAATATACCGGAAGTTCCTGAAATAAAACTTACAGGAATAAACACCGCCATCATCACGAGGGTAATGGATATGATTGCTCCTCCAAGTTCGTGCATTGCATCAATAGATGCTTTGCGCGAAGATTGATAACCCTGATCAAGTTTGGCGTGAACGCCTTCCACGACGACAATGGCGTCGTCGACGACAATGGCTATGGCTAACACCATTGCTCCCAAGGTAAGAAGATTTATACTGAAACCGAGTAATTTCAAGAAGAAGAAAGTTCCCAGCAATGCCACAGGGATTGCGATTGCAGGAATAAGCGTGGAGCGCATATCCTGAAGGAAGATGTAAACCACGATAAACACAAGAATAAACGCTTCGATAAGTGTTTTCAATACTTCATGTATTGATGCAAACAAGAAGTCGTTTACATTCTGTGCAACGTTTATATCCAATCCTGTGGGAAGATCTTTCTTTGCATCGTCCAAAACTTTGGTAAGATCCTTTACAACCTGTGTTGCATTAGAACCTGCCATTTGGAAAGCAATACTTGTTACACCTGTATAACCATTTACTTTGTTTGTGAAGGCATAGGTAAGACGTCCCAATTCTATGCGTGCAATGTCTTTAAGTCTAAGAATCTGACCGTCCGAAGTGGCACGTATAACAATGTTCTCAAATTCGTGTTCGTCCTGCAAACGACCGCGATAACGCAAAGTATATTCAAATGTCTGATTCTCGCGTTCACCAATTTTACCCGGCGCAGCTTCAATGTTTTGTTGTGCCAGGGCGGTAGTTACATCGGCAGGCATTAAATGATACTGAGCCATAAGCTCAGGCTTGAGCCATATTCGCATGGAATATTCAGCACCCATCACAAAAGCTTCACCAACGCCGTTTACACGCTGAATTTCAGGAATGATATTGATTTTTGCGTAGTTTTCAATAAATTTCTGGTCGTACTTACCGCTTTTGTCATAGAGGGTAAATACCATCAACATACTGTTCTGGCGTTTTTCGGTGGTAACACCGATTTTTGTTACTTCGGCGGGAAGAAGACCGGTTGCGGAAGACACTTTGTTCTGTACGTTCACGGCTGCCATATCCGGGTCGGTTCCCTGTTTGAAAGTAATGGTGATTCTTGCATCACCGGTATTTGAAGCCGACGAAGACATGTAGTCCATGTTTTCCACACCGTTTATAGCTTCTTCCAAAGGCACGACAACACTGTTTAGAGTTGTCTGTGCGTTTGCACCGGTATAAGATGCGCTTACAGACACAGTAGGAGGAGCAATGTCAGGATATTGCTCGATAGGCAGGGTAACCAAACCTATCACACCCAATATTACGATGATTATGGAAATCACCGTTGACAGCACAGGGCGATTAATAAATCTGTCTAATTTCATTTATTTCAATCTTATATGTTTATGTATGTTTTGCAGCAGCGTGGATTAGAAAGGCAGTTTGCCGTCTTTCTCGTCTTGAAGAGCCTGCTGGAAATTCTTTGCCGACTGTGCAGCGGTTATAGGCTTTATAACCATGTCGTTTTTGAGAGTGTTTACACCTTCCACCACAATTCTTTCGCCACTTTCAAGTCCTGAAGTAACAATGTAGTTCTTTCCGTCGTTCTCACTTGCCACTTCTATTTCACGTTGTGTAACTTTATTGTCTTTTCCTACAACATATACAAACTTCTTGTCCTGAATTTCGTAAGTGGCTTTTTGAGGAATAACGATTGCTGCGTTGTAAGTTTGTGGAATCAGGATGCTTCCCGTACCGCCACTGCGAAGTTCGTGCTTAGGATTGGGGAATGTGGCACGCATGCTTACCGAACCTGTGTTTTGATCGATTACTCCGCTTACGGTTTCTACTTTTCCGTCATAAGCATATATAGTTCCGTCTGTAAGCTTAAGCTTTACGGAAGGAAGTTGTGAGATTGCAGCTTTTACATTGCCGCTGTTACGTGTCATCTCGAGAAGTTGTTTTTCTGTCATCGAGAAATAAACATACATTTCTGCAATGTTCGACACTGTTGTAAGCGGAGTGGCACTTGCAGAACTTACAAGGCTACCAACCCTGTAGGGAATTTCGCCTACAACACCGTTTGACGGGCTGACCACAGTGCAATAGCTCAATTGTTCAAGTGCGTTTGTGAGATTAGCCTTGGCTTGTGCAAGTTGCGCCTCTGCCGAAGCCAAATTGTCAAGGGCTGTCTGAAGGTCGAAGTCGCTTATGATTTGACGCTTGTGAAGTTCGCGTTTGTTTTCAACTGTGAGTTTCATGGTATTCAAAGATGCTTTTGCCACTTCAACAGAAGCTTTCGCGCTTTTAACCTGTGCTTCGTATTGCACACGGTCTATCATGAACAATGGTTGACCTTGTTTTACCGTACTTCCTTCGTCAACGCATAGTTTGGTTATGAAACCCGAAACTTTCGGACGAATTTCAATGTCCTGCTTACCCTTTATGGTTGCCGGATAAGACGTGGATTGTTCCGAAGAACTTGTAGCAACTGTTTCTACTACATACTCGTCAGGGGTATTTGTGTCCTGACTCGATTTCTTGCCGCAACTTACGAAGGCAAGAACCGCCAATGCGATTACAATTCCGTTTCTAATCATTGGTTAAACTGCTTTGTTTTATACTCTTTATTTATCCGTGCAAAGTTACGAAACATATTTTTCCTCAAAAAACATTTCCCTTGGGTTTCTCACTTAATAATTACTAATCAAATGCTGTTTGTAAGGTAAGATTTGTTAATTGGAAGCAAAAGAAACCGTAACAGGCGAGAAAGCCCCGAATCATTACTATTTTCTATGCTTTCGTGAGTCATTGACATGTAGAAAACAGATACAAAAAAGCCTTGTTTTTTGCCCTGTTCCCGCACCCCGGAAAACACACATGGCTTATCGCAAAAAATACAAGGCACTTATTTTAAAACAAGTGCCTTGTATTTTAAAATATATGGCTTGTATTTTCCGCCTTTCCAAATAGCTGAAAAACAATGTCTTGAAAAAAGGCAAAAATCAGCCGTTTCCGGGCGCGGTTTGGGGCAAAATTAATATGGCAATACAGATATAATATTCAACAAGGTAAAGGTTCAATGTTATTCATCAACAGGAGCTTGAGACAGTTCTACTCCTAACAGCTTTGCTTTGACAATTTCTTTTTTGTATCCTCTTTTATATATACTATAATTGGCTTTTTCCAAAAACTATAACGCGAATAACCTCCGCAGAACAATCCCAAAGATTCTATCTTGCGTTGTGAGAAAACCGGTTTAAGAACATCGAAATTTTCCGAATCCGTCCAATCGGAAAATACTGTATATTCCATATTCCAAACATCAATTTTCTCCGTGAATACAGGGGTATAATATATTCTGACTTCTTCTCTGTAACGGACTTTACACGAAACCCATTTGAAACGTTCGTTACCTGTAAGGTGATTGCTTATTATGTCTTTTAGCTTTAGCGAAAAAAGCAGGAAGTCTCCCATTTGGCAGTCGGTCCAAATATATTTTTCTTTTTCCACATCATCGGTTAACAGGCAATCTCCTTTGGAAAAACTAACTCTTTTCAAAGTAAATTCCTAAGGCATTTCTCCTGTAACAGATATTTTATCTATTATATTACAATCCAAAAGGAAATCTACATGGTTGGGAAGTTTGGCATATCCCGAACTCATTTCTTTTGCGCTCAAGGAATAACATTTAATCATTTTTTATTCTTCCAATAATTTTTGTACAACATATCAGGGTTATTACGTACTTTTTCTTTTACGTTTTTCTCAAAATAGTATAAGAATAATTCTACATTATTTCCTGCCATATCCGCAGCTTTATCCATTTCTTCCATTACAAATTTATGGTAATCGTTTGGGTGTCTTCCCAAATGTGGCAAAGCTTCTTTATTCCAACTCCCGTTCAAATCCAAACATAGTTTGTCGATTATTGTTTGGGGAAAGTCGTTATATAATGCCGTTATACAGAGAAGATTTACTATACAGCCGTTAGCACATTTATCACAACACAAAGCAAAAATATACAAGCCTAAAAGAACCGTATCAAAATTCAAAATAGAGAATTTGAAACAATTCTAATTTGCTATATAAAAGCAAAAATATTTCTTATAAGCTCAAACCTATCTGCCTTATAATGTGAAATAGTCTATTTCTCCGTAATAATCTTCTGCTAAATAGTTTATTTCTTCAACAAATGTTTTTAGATCAACAATCTTTCCCAAAGGTTCTTTTTTTGTAGGAAACACATTGATTAAAATACCATTTTGCTTTATATAATCTATTACAGAATCTTGAAAAGTCTCCGAAGTAATAGCGGAATATTTATAATTATTCTCCCCCTTTACACAAAAAACTTGTGCATATTCTTTAGAAGACCATACCGGCAGTAACTTTTTATTACCATCTGTCTGAATGACCAAGTGATCTTCTTCATCTACGATAGTCCACAAAACTTCTGTATCAATGATTCTTTTTACTGTGTAGGTATATCTTGTTTCCGAATTACATTTCTCAAGAGCTTGGAATTCTTCATTTGAAATCCAAAGTTCCCTTATCTTTGTTTCTTTTTCCATTATTGTCATATTTATGTTGTAACTTATGATTACTTTCTAATTGCAATTGGCTTTCTTTATAAGAATAACCTTTTGCTGCTTCTTTGCCACGAGGATGGGCAAGAACCTTACCTGGGGGGTGTATTATAGTAAGCTTTTTACGTTTCATATTATTTCGCTCTTGCTTTATCCAACCTCTGTCTGCTTTACCCAATTTGGAATCATTACCCAATTCTCAGAGTCGAGCTTGTCTACCAGTTCTGCCTTTTGGGGTAGATTTTTTTGCATAATTGGCAATTGCAACATTTTCTATGGAATTTGCTACCTTTAATGCCTTTATTGCTGTTGCCGCACCGCTCGGGATGCCGGGGATAGCTGTTGCTGCGACATCAACAATCAGTCCTGCTCCGTCTAAAGCAGCTCCAACAATATTGCCGACAGTAACATTTGCAACAAAACTCGTTACTCCCATCGCAACGTTTGCAGCATCCCACGCTGTGTCTATAAATCTTCCGTCGGGGTCTATGAAAGTTACGGGATTATCGTTGCAAAAAGCGTATGGACTGATGTTGTAGTATTTTTCGCACAGCGGATCGGGCGAAGTCCAAAAGGCAGCCGCCGGGTCGTACAGCCTTGCGCCGTAATCGTAAAGGTCGAGACCGTGTTTGCGGTCGAGATATTTTCCGCAATACTTGTAAGACTGGAAACCGGGAGCCGTACAGACATCTCCCCAAGCCCCTCCCCAGGCATAGTAAAGGTTCTGCTGCAAAACATTTCCGTCCTCGTCCGCCACGGAGCGCACGCTGCCCAAACGGTCGCGCACAAAGTAACGGTATTTCGCCCCTCCCGAGGAAAGATCGCAGAACCCGCCGTCGAAAAGGAACTTGTCCAACCTCCCGTCCCTGCAAACAAACGGTCCGAAAAGCTCCTCGGAGTTTATCACCGCCGCCTGCACCGCCGGGGAACCCTCTCCCGCCCGCAGATTCGCCGCTCCGCTCCGCCATTCCGTCTTGAGTTTCTCCCCCGAAGCCGTGTATGTGAACGCCGTATGGTTTCCGTCGTCGAAAGTAATCTTTTCGGGCGTTCCCCAATCGGCATACGTTACGGTCATCCCCTTGTAGGGGTCGCTCACGAGCCTTCCGTTTCCGTCGTAAGCGTATTCGCCGCTTCTGCCCCGGTTCTTGAAATCGAACGACCCCGCATAGGCGAGGTTTACTCCCCGGTCGGAAATTGAAAGCGGGCGGTTTCCGTCAAGCGTGTAGTATAAAACGTCCGCCGCAGTGTTTAACATCGGCGCGTAATCCGCCCATCTTACGAGCCGCGTGATATTGCCGTTTGCATCGAACGCCGTTGTCTCCGTGTGCTTCCTGTCTCCCGACACTGCTTCCGCCTCCGTAAGTCTGCCGAGAGCGTCGTAAGAGTATCTCCACCTCGTGGTGTCGGTACCCGAAGCCCCCGTTTGCGGAGCGGGCGAATAAATGTCGGTTGCAGACGAGGGACTGCCGTTGAAACGTCCCGGAGTATAGGCGGTGATACCCTTATATTCCTTTCCCGCCACCTCCGTAACGAGATTGCGTATGTTGTAGGAATAAGCAATCCTCCCGGCTTTCCCCGGCAAAGTATTTCCGACCACACGCCCGAGCGCATCGTATGAAAGCGAAGCCACCCTGCGGGAGTCATGTCCGTTAACCAAAAGATCCTTCGATACCAACGCTCCGTTGGAACCGTAACCGTAGAAAACCGATACCGAATCCGTCAGCCCGCCGTGCGAAAGCGCGAAAACCCTGTGCCGGGGCGAGCCTGTGAAAGTATATTCCGTGCACTCCGAAAGCTTTTCTCCCGAAGGAAACACCGTTTTCGAGACAGATAGTCTGCCCTCGGGCGTGTAATACAAGGCATTGTAAACAAATCCTCCGCCCGACACCGCAGTAATGCTCCCCGTTTGGAAGCCCTTGGCAGAGTTGGGAGAAGAAACGTTAAGGAAACCGCTTTCCCTGCATTCCGCCACAGCCGGCGAAAGCAGGAAGAGATAATCGTCGTAATAGAAAACCTGCTCTATCTTTATGCCGGAGAACGAAATGCCTTTGAAAGAGTATCCCGTATTCTCGAAACCGTTTGCTACATCCGGCGCAGCTTCGGCAGCGGCATGCTTCGGGGCATCCGGGAAACCGTTGCACGTGCCCTGCACGGCAGGTCTTCCGAAACGGTCATAGAGAATGAAACGGCTTCTTCCCTTTTTGCGCAGCACCCCGTCCCTTACAACCGCCGTTCTTCCCGCAGTGTCGCGGTGCATTTCCACAGCTTCGCACCCCGGAATGCGGCTGTAAACACACTCCGAACGCCTGTCGTAGCGGTACTCGTAGGCATGTTTCAGAAGATTCGAATCCTCCTGCATCCCGGGAGTGAGAACAAAACTCAGTCTCCCCGCGTCGTCATAAACAAAATAGGTGTCATTATTGCCGTTTCTGCGTTCCAGCACCTTTCTTCCCCGCAAATCCGAGAAAACCTCCGTGGAAATGCCGTCCTCATCGGATGTCAGCACCCCTCGGAGCGCACCTTCGCGCCACATACCCCGCGAAGCGAGCTTTCCCGAGGCATCCACGCAATATCTTTTCACGAGTGCGGAAGTGCGGTTCACCGTATAATCCGACAGCTGCGCCTTTCCCGCGAGATCTCCGCCCGCATTGCGCACCGAAGAAACCCTTCCGAGCGCATCGCGCCTCGTAAGAGAGAAAGGAACACTGTCTCCCTCATGCGAAGAAACGGCAAGAGACTTTACCCTCTCGGGCGTAAGAAAATCGAAACCCGTCAGTCCCGTAGCCGGGAGCCATTTGGCGGAAGTCCTTCCCGCGAACGACTCCCCGGTCAACGCTCCCGCCACATCTCCGCCGGGCGAAAGTCCGTCGGTAAGCAGCAGAGTTTCTCTTCCGATGCCGTCGAAATACTGCACGGAAGTAACACACTCCTTACCCTCCGCGTCAAGAAAAATCCGCTCCCTTATCCAATTGCGCGTGAGGTCCTGCGCTGCCGCCGGAAGAAGCGAAAGCAGGGAAACAATCAGGGAAAAGACGAAACGCAGGTTCATGAGAAGGCAAAAGTATGTGTGAAAGAGAAACGTTCTCCGGCTATGTTCTACTCATATATAATAAGGTATTCTTTGCAGGCAGCTCTTCCGTCATAGGACATCCGTCTCCGTCCGATGCCGCCCCGCATTGTTCATGATTATAACGGGTTAGTTTGTTGCAAATATAAAAAAGAAGCATAAAAACACCAAACAAACACACCTGTTTTAGCCGGGAAATTTTTCCCGAACCGATAAAACATAGTTTGGAATCGGAAAGTTTTTTCAGTAAGTCGGGAAAACTTTGGAGTGAACATGAAATCTTTCATTTCACAACGAGAAAAAACTCCTGAAATCGGGAAATATTTCAGTCCAAAAAGCACCCCGGAAAACACACATGGCTTATCGCAAAAAATACAAGGCACTTATTTTAAAACAAGTGCCTTGTATTTTAAAATATATGGCTTGTATTTTTGACTGTTATAAGGTATTGAAATACAGAAACCTGTAAATACTGGTTTTTGACTTCATTTTGTATGGTTTATATATCTCTATGGCAGTGTGTAACTGCGTTTGTGGAAAGATGAAAGCAATAAGCAAACGATACAAATTATTCTTTTTGGTGGGGGAGAGCGCGTTTGCGTGTGGTTGCGCGGAAATGATCTCCTTCATCTTTCTTATTTACGGATTGCTGTATGGAGTCGATGAAAGATTTCTTTGCTGCTTCTTGTGAATTTGCCGTGCTGTCGGCAACTGACGGTTTGGTGGTTTCCACGGTTTCTTTTGTATGGAAACGTATCATGGAAACTTTTGAAATGAAAAGCAGTTTTACGGCATCGCTCTTGGGCTCGTCTAAATAAACGAATCCTTCTATTTGTTTGATGGGCAGGTTGGAAGCGTCTATGGTAAGGACGTTGTCTCCCTCGCCATAGATAGGTTGCTGTGCACATGAAACAGAATCGTTTGCGTATTTTATTGAAATTACAGCTTGGGCATTCTTGCGTCCTTCTTTATAGACAAACATGGTTGTGAAGTGCCATTCATACCTGTCTTTCGGCTTGAACGATGTGTCGGCATTGATATGGAATTCAAAACGATTCTTGCCGGGTTGGGGGAGAAGCAAACCATACGTTTTGAAAGTCCATATGTTTGCCGTATCTCCGTTTGCAGTAAGATTGGAATAGTTTATGTCGTTTTCCAAAGCACCGCCATTGGCTTGTATTTCGTTCTGGAAACGCTTTTCGAGGTTGGTGTATATTTTATAGAGCTGATCTGCGTGTCGGGAATAGTATTCCATTGAATTGTTGAACTCCTTCCGGCTAACATTGTACTTTTGCAGCACGGCTTCGGTGTAAATTTCCGTGTTGTTGTCCTTGTTGTTTGTGTTTTTGGCTATGGCTTGCGCTTCGTGATAGTCATAAAGTAAGTTCTCCATTTTGTCGGGAGAAATAATTCCTTTGGGAGTGCGTACTTTGCATGATGTGGCTGCAAATATGACTGTAGCCGTAAGGAATATCGTGATTACTTTTGATGCTTTCATGAAGTTACTTCCCTTTTTATGACATGTTTTTATTTGCTTTCCTGCGTATGCGATGATTTGCTTGTAGCAGAAAGATATTTTCTATAGAATAATATTACGCAAAGCGAGCCACAGGTTATGGCTGAGTCGGCAAAATTGAAAATCGGTGCGAAAAAAACAAAATGTTCTCCGCCTATTATGGGCAAATTGTAGGGAAGATAGGTATCAATAATCGGAAAATAGAACATATCTACCACTTTTCCCGACATGAAACTGCCATATCCTTCGCCGGAAGATACAAGCGAGGCAACATTATAGTCGGTGCTTTCGCTGAAAATCATGCCGTATATGGCGTTGTCAATTATGTTTCCCAAAGCACCGGCAATAATCAGGGATATGCAAATGATGTATCCTCTCGGAACGTTCTTGCGGGAAATTCTGCTTATATAATATATGAGGAATCCCACGAATATCAACCGCGCAACCGTTAGTATCAATGTTCCGGCAATGTTTACTCCAAAAGCCATTCCGCTGTTTTCAACGAAGTACAGATACATCCATGATGTTATTTCGTGGGCTTCGTGCAAAGCGAAGTTGGTTTTGACGTAAAACTTTATGGACTGGTCAATAAATATAACGGCAGCAACAATAGCCACTGCCGTTATAGCGTTTATTTTAACTTTATTATTAAGCACGGAATATATTTCAAATACGGTGTTTTTGCTTGTTAAGCATTTCTTTGGCCTCAATAGACAATGTAGCATGCGGAACTATGCGTAACCGTTCTTTAGGTATAAGTGTACCGGTAACGCGACAAATACCATAGGTTTTGTTTTCAATTCTTACGAGAGCTTGCTGTAAGTCGCGTATGAATTTTTGTTGTCGTGCGCACATTGTAGTAAGTTCTTCCTTTTCCTGCGTGGCAGAGCCTTCTTCAAGAACTTT
>OIXA01004168.1_pt1 | contig 14240 bp, 9 predicted proteins | sample 1587721 | NCBI WGS metagenome assembly OIXA01 (sample SAMEA3888900, study PRJEB22519) | human gut metagenome | biome: human gut; feature: human-associated habitat; material: faeces | place: Denmark | collected 2013 | reverse complement strand
GGCGATAAAAATGTGTCACAGACACCTTATTAAGCCCATCTGCGTGCAGTACGGATTTAGATTTTTCGGTTACGAAAAATCTGAATCCGTATCCAGCGCAGCTAAGCATCAAAGGGGTTTGCAAAGGGGAAAGCCCGGTTCCCCTTTGCCCTGTTTTGCTTCCTTTTGCAGGAGCAAAAGGAAGGCCCCCGCGGCGAGCGGTGCTAACTATGCCTTTGCAAAAGGCCCCGCGACGCCGATAGGCGACTGCAAACTGGCCTCCGACGGGCAGGCAAGATGAGATGGGACCTACCCACATAAAAAGGCCCGGAGAGAAGCTCGCCGCTTCCCTCCGGTAAAAAGGCTTATTCTGCTTTGGCGGTGCTGCTGGTGCCGTCCTCTCCGTGCAGGATGCGGTCCAGCTCCTCCCGGCGGGCCCGACGGTAATCGTAGTACTGCTGCAGCTTTTCCCGCAGCGGGATCTCGGTATGCAGGGCCAGGAAAAAGTGCTGGCGGCCGTTTTCCCGGCCGGCCTTAAAGTAGGCCTTCAGCTCCTCATAGCGGACCACCACATTCTTCTCGCGGGCAAAGGTCCTTATCTTGACCATGAGGTGGGTGGAATAGACGAAATCGATGGCGAAAACGCCGAAAAACGCGCCGATGACAAAGGAAAACGCCAAATTGCGGGAAAGCCAATCCAGTGCCCGCAAAATGTAAGGATCCACAAAGAAATAATAGGCCGCGCCCATCACTGCCCAAATGGCGGAAAACAGGGGGCAAATAAGACCATTCACATTACCCCAGCGGCGGCTGTAATCCCACAGACGGGCATTCATCACCTTCAGCAGCAGGATGCCGGCAATGTACTCGATGGCGGTCATGGCGGCGGCCATCAGCACCAGCATGGCAATGTGGTTCCACACAGGGTTGGCGATCTGGCGGCTTTCCGAAAGGCGGGAAACCAGGTACAGGATGCAAAGCCCGGTGCCGTACAGCGGCACATAGGGCCCCACCATAAAGCCGGGGTTGATCCACTTGCGCTCGGGATTATTGCCGGAAATAAAGCGCCGGAAGAAAAGCTCCAGCACCCAGCCCAGCGAAGAACCGATATAGAACAAAAAAGCCAGCTTCAAGAAGGTATTCATAAGGCCCTCCGGTCACGGTTTTTGGCGGCCATGCCGCGCTGGGGAAAATTATATCACATCTTCGGCCGGGGTTCAACTCACACATGGGATAGAATGGGGGCAGCGGCAGGTTTTGAACCTACTGCTGCCCCCGGAGAGGTAAGTGAGGATGGTTGTTTAGAAGCGGCGGGTGCCTGCATACAGGCACAGAGCCGCAAGCGCCAGCAGGGCCAAGCCGGGCAGCGGCTGGCCCACATGGGCCGCGCCGGTATTGGGGTTGCTGGCGGGAGTGCTTTCACCGGACTGGGAAGGAACGACGATCACCACACCGCTGCCGCTTTCGGTCCACAGGATGATGGAGCCGCGGATTACTTCAAAGTGCTCATAGTCATCCGGACGGAAGATCCACTCGTAGGCTGTCCCTTTTTCGACTTTCACGCTTTCTGGGTCACCATCAACTGCCCACATTACATTACCGGGCACAGAGAATACATCATTATCGGCATTGAGGTGGGCATCGGCCAGGGTCTTGCCGCTGGAGGTGATGGGGGTGTAATTGGGAGTGCCGGTGGGGGTAATTTTGGTGAGGGTGATGACAACTGTGCCCTCGGCATACTCGTAGTTATTCTTATAGTTACCTTCGTGTGCAAAAGCCTTGTACTTTATAGTGATTTTCTTTTCGGGAGCTGTATTTTCGCCCATTGTATAAGTTATAGAGCCACTGTTAACATCTATTTGCCAACCATTTAATGTTAGCCCATCCGCGGACTCATAACTATCACCTTGGAACTCCATCGTACCGCCATTCGGGAAAGCTTCATTGAGCTTACCTATTACCTGATCGTAAATCTCAATGGTCTTGCTGGCGGTGTCATTGTAGACCTGGTTTACATTGATGGTGCCCAGCTGGGGGCCATCCGCCTTGGCAATGGTCACTTTGACTTTCTCGCTGGTGAGGGAGTAGGTGTCAACGGTGGCTGTGCAGCAGTAATCGTAGTCCCCCGCATTCAGGCCGGTTTCCACTGTATAGGTTTGGGCAGTAGCATTATCAATCGCGGTTTTCTCGCTGCCGTTTACCTTGTACCACTGGTAGGTCACACCGGTCGCATTATCCGGGGCAACGGTTGCGGTAAGAACCGGGGCCTGTTCGGCGGTGTAGCCATATTTGGCGTTGTTATGGGCCCTTACGGACGCAGTGACACTCTTGATGGGGGCTTCTACAACGGTCTTACCATCGGTATCAAATACATAGCCGGGGCCCAACAGGGTGTTCTTATCAGTGACTCCGGTAATTTCGCCGTAGGTGCCGCCGGAGAGTTGAACGGTATCGCCGCTAACTTCCAGCTTAGTAACTCTACCATTCCCTGTTATGGTAAGCTTGCCGCTTGTTACTTTCAATTCATTTATGGTTACTCCAGCCAAATTAAGCGTTACCTGCGTATTCTTTCCACTGTAAGTCACGCTCTCCTGGTTTCTAATTGGATTTACCGTTATTGAGTCTCTTTCATTGCCGGCATAATCCAGTGCCCCCTGCAAGGTTGTAAAGCATCCCCCCTGAGCAGGAGAGTTGCCTAAATACGCTCCCAAGCCAACCCGGCATGCATCACATATACCATCTCTGTTGATATCATAATGCTGAATTGTTAGATTCTCTCTAACATGCTCGCATTTGTCACATCTTGGGCTGTGGCTTATGCCATTGGCATTAGGTGCCCACAGGTTTTCATCGTAGGTGTGTGCGCCATCGGCACATTCCGTCGCCAGTGCTACAACAGACAGCATGGTGACACACAGCACGGCGGCCAGCAAAATACTACTTACTCGTTTCTTCATATGTTCCTCCAGAATTACAGTTTTTATTCTACCAGCCACAGGCGGCGGGCGGCGGTTTTGGCCTCGCTGCGGCGGCTGACATTCAACTTGGTGAGGATATGGCTGACATGGGTTTTTACCGTGGGCAGCTTGATATCCAGGATACGGCCGATCTCGGCATTGCTTTTATCGGCGCACATCAGGCGCAGCACCTGCAGCTCGGTGGCGGTCATTTCCTCGCCGGGGGGCAGGGGCGGCACCAGGAAGTAGGGATACCGGGCGGCCTGCACCCGGGCAAAGGCCACCACCTGCCGGTACCAGCTCTCTTCCTCCGGGCTGGGCAGGGCCTGCAGCAGGGGCAGCAGGGCGGCGCCGCAGCAGCTTACCGGGCGGATGAACCCCAACCCGGCGGCAATGCGCAGGGCATCGGTAAGGCTTTGCCGCCAGGCTTCGTCCTTTAGCCGGTACTGGGCCACGGCCCGCAAAAGCAGCAGGGTGGTGTGATCCATCTTCCGCTGGCAGGCGATGCAGTAGGGCTCCAGCGGAGCCAGGGTAAGCAGGGCGGCCTGCGGCCGGCCCTGAGCAAGCTCCGCCATGGCCTGAGTAAAGTACTGGTAGCGTTTCATGATATTGATGCTGAGGGGGTCGCGCGGAGCCTTTTCCCGGTACCAGCTATCTACGGCATCGGTATCGCCAGTCCGCAGGTCAACGCGGCACAGCATGGCATCGATATTGGGCAAAAATCGGCTTTGGCCGCCTTCCGCGAAGCGCTGCCGCAGGCTTTCCAGCGTCCTGCGGGCATCCTGGGAGTGGCCGGCCGCCAACTGGCTGCGGGCCAGCAGGCCCACCGCGGCGAATTCAATATCCGGGGTGCCGTCCCGCTGGATCTCCCCCAATCGGGGCATCAGGGCCAGCATACGGGCGGTGATGTCCTCGCCTTTTTCAAACTTGCTTTCGGCAATGGCGCAATCCGGCAGACCCACGCCATCCCGGCCCAGAATGGCCTCCACCGGGACGCGGATGGTCTGATAAAGCAGGTCATCCCGGCGGCTCCATTCGCTGAAGTCCTTGCCGCCGTTCATAATGCTGGGCAGGGCGCTGGTGACCGAAAAGGCCGGCAGGGTCACTTTCTTATTGACCAGCAGCCGGTAGGCCGAGGGAATGATGGCGGTGAGATCGGTGACGCCGCGCTGCGGCAGGGAGATATCCAACCAGGCCAGCCGGCCCCGGGCCTGCCGCCCGGCCGCGTCGCTTTTGGCACGGCAGCGGGCAAACTGAGAAAGCGCCTGGTACCAGCGCTCGCTGCCCTCATAATCGGCCGCCAGGGCGCACAGCATACTCATGCCCTGCATCAGCGCCGGGGAGGCGGCGATCTCCTGCTCCGGCAGGCTGCGGTAGTATTTCTCCATCTCGCTGTAATGGCCCATGCCGGGATGAAGCTCGGCATTGCGCACCAGAAGCTCGGAGACCTTGGAATGATCCCCTGCCATGGTGTAGCACTCCAGCGCATGGCTGTAATCCTCTTTCAGCCCGTAGTAGAGGCCGCCGCGGCCCAGAACGGTGCGGCGCTTTTCCTCGCTGTATTCCCGGTCCATCTCCCACAGCAAAAAGGTGCGGAACTGCGGCCAGAACCGGAACCGCTGCACATCATCGGGGCGCAGCATGGTGGTATTGTGCTGGAGCCAGGCCAGGCGTTCCCCGGCGTGGGGATCGCCGCTGACCATGCGGGCCAGCTCGGCATCGAAGCTCTCAAAGGGGGCAAGCTCCAGCAGAAAACGGCGAATGGGCAGATCGAACCGGCGGTAGACCGCCGCCTCGAAGTAGAAAAAGACCTCGTGGTAGCCCTGGGCGATGAGCTCCGGGCCATAGGGGCGGCCGCCGACCATGCAGTGGGCGATGACCGCCACGCCCAGCGGGTAGCCGCTGGTTTCCCGCAGGATCTCGGAAAGCTCCGATTCGCTGACGGGGGTGCCCTGCTGCCGGAACAGGCTGCGGATATCCTCCCGGTCAAAAAGCAGGGCGTCGGCATCCAGCACCGCCATAAGCCCGGCATACTGGAAGGCCATGAGCCAGCCCGGCACCGCCCCGCGGGAAAGCAGGACGAACCGGCGGTCGCTGTACTCCCGGATGAGCTGGTACAGCGCCTGCTGATCCGGCTCCTCGGTCATCTGCCGCAGGTCATCGATCAAGAGGACCTGCCAGTCCTTATCATCCGCCGGCAGGGCGAAGTCCGGCTCCCCGGCGGTGAGAGAAAGCACCTGCTGCCCGGCAAGCAGCGTTTCGGCCAGGGTGCTTTTGCCAAAGCCGCAGGGCGCGGTGAAAAACAGCACCCTGCCCCGTGCCATGAATTTTTGGTACTGTTCCCGGACAGACGGCCGGATGACTACATTTTTGGCCATGCGCTCCCTCCCTTTGCAGCGGATTCATCCCGTGGGGGCCACGGGATGCCGAAGGGGACCAGTCCCCTTCGGCATGATGGATCGGCGGTATTTTGTGTTCTGATTTTATTTTACCAACCAAAGCGGGTGGTGTAAATCATCCCAAAGTATGAGAAAATACATTTTTGCGGGGGATGAGGCACTCCCACAGGGGAGAGCCATGCCGCCAATCAGGTCAGCGGGGGCGGCGGGAGGACCTTCCATATAGGGACGGAAGTGTATTCCATGCCAAAGTTGCAACAGTGCGTGCGGATTGTGCAATTGACTTTATACACAAGGCTTTCTAAAATAAAAAGTGTAGATTGTGCACAATTTATTATGGAATCCGTTTTCGGATCGCGACCGAAGGCGGCAGATCACCGTTCACCTGAGAATAAAAATTACAGAAGGGAGGATCGCATGCAAAGCTCCGTGCTTAGCCTTGCATGTGAACTACTATGACAAAGTCAGCTGTCCAAAAGCGTGAATGGCCGATCATTTTGATCGCGTTCCTCTTTATGTTCTTTTTCGGCCGGATTCTGGGCCCGTTCTCCGTAGTTACACAGGTCGGCTCCAATGCCCTGGGCGTATTTATCGGCGTTATTCTGCTTACAGTATTCACTTCCCAGTCCACCCTAGCTGCTATCCTGGGTATTATCGCCATGGTATATAGCGGCTTTTTGACATCCTCCGCCGCTGTTTCCAGTTGGATGGGCGGTTCTACCGTCCCCCAGCTGATCTTTGTATCTGCGCTGTGCGTGGCGCTCAAGGAAGCCGGCGTGATCGATGTGCTGGTGCGCAAGCTGCTTAGCATCAAGGCGCTTCGAGGACGCCCGGTCGCGCTGCTGTTCTCGCTGTTCTTCTCCAGCTTTATCGTTTCCATGTTCATCGGGTTTATCCCCACCGCGCTGCTGTACTTCGGCATTTATGAGTCCATCCGGGATGTGTGCGGCTATGATAAGCAGGACAGATTCTGCAAATTCATGCTGCTGGGCATCTACCTGGGCTGCATGGGTAATTTCTGCTTCCCCTTCAAGGGCATTGCCCTTACCATTTACACCCTTATCAATACCAGCATGCAGGGCTTTGGACTGAGCATCAATATGTTCACCTATATGTTCGTGTGCATCCTGGTCAATCTGGTATGGCTGTGCATTCTGGCCTTTATGATCCCCGGTGTATTTAAGTGCAATGTTGCCCCGCTGAAGGAGCTGGATATTGAAAATGTAGAGGCGCTGCGCAACATTCCCAAGAAATTTAATAAGCGCCAGAAGCTCATTCTCACCATCTTCTGCCTGTCCTTCCTGTATATCATCGTGATCCCGCTGCTGCCGAAGGACTTCCCCGGAAGCACTGTTCTGGCTCCTATCGGCACTACCCTCATTTTCCTGCTGGCGCTGGGCATTCTGGGGCTTATCAAAGTAGACGGCAAGCCGCTGGCCAACCCCATGAAGCTGCTGAGTGAAGGCACCCTGTGGAATGTGGTGTGCATCGTTGGCTGCTTCACCTTCCTGGGCAATGCCATGGCTTCCGCTGATTTGGGCATTCGCGACTGGATCATCTCCCTGCTTAAACCCGTATTCGGCAATATGCCGCTGCCGCTGCTGCTGCTGCTCCTTACTATTGTTATCACCATCATCACCAACATCTGCAACGGTACCCCCCTTACCCTGTTGGGCAACGCGGCCATCATGCCTTTTGTATGCCAGATGCAGCTGGACACCGGGATCAGCGCATCTGTTACCGCCGCGACGCTGAGCCTGTGCGCCAACATGGCCTTCTTGACCTATGCAGGTACCATCTACGCCGCGCTGCTGCTGGATCGTGAGGAGATAGACAACCGCTTTATTTGGCACGATGCCATCAAGGTGATTCCTGTTTATATCATTGTGGTTTATGTGATTGCCCTTGGCTGCAGCTACATTCTGCCCTAACCGGCTTTTCCGGGACGATATGGCCTATTCCCTTCTTCCCGCGCATCTGCTATAATACACTAAGAAACGAGGCATACCATCAATGGAAAAACCAAAGCAAATCACTGAGCAATCCCATTCCATCCCCGTTGCGGGGGAAGCGGATGTGATCGTAGTAGGCGGCGGCGTAGCCGGTGTAGCCGCCGCAGTTTCGGCCGCACGCAATGGCTCCCGGGTCATTCTGCTGGAGAAAAGCATCATCCTGGGCGGTCTGGCTACCCTGGGCCATGTCTGCATCTATCTGCCTCTGGATGACGGTTTGGGGCACAAGGTATATGGCGGCCTGGCGGAGGAGCTGCTGCATGTCTGCATCCGCTACGGCTACGATAACCTGCCAGATTGCTGGCGGAACGGGCCCGATACCGTGGACACCCCCACCGGCCGCTACCGCACCAATTTTAATATCCCGGCTGCCGTGTGCGCACTGGATGAGCTGATGGAACAGGAAGGTATTCAGGTCGTTTTTGATACCAACTTCTGCGCGCCCATCATGGAGGGTAAAACCTGCAAGGGCGTCATTGTCGAAAACAAATCCGGACGCACCGCCTACCTGGCCAAGGCCTTTGTGGATGCCAGCGGCGACCTGGACCTGATGTTCCGGGCCGGCGCTCCCACCGAAACACAGCGGAGCATTGTTTCCCACTGGGCACATGAAATAGACCTGGATACCATGAAAAAAGGCCTGGAGACCGGGCAGGCCCTGCAGGCACTGCCGCTGCGCTGGCTGGGGCTTCGCCCCGATGCCGATAACAGCGAGGCGGAGATCCCCATGTACTATGGCACCACCAGTGAGGGCGTCAACGGATATATCCGTACCAGCCGCAAGCTGGCGCTGGACTACTTAAAGCAGCACCAGAGCCCCTCCTACGCGCAGATGACCCTGCCGCTTATGCCGCAGTTCCGTATGACCCGCCGGCTGGTTGGCAAGGAGCAGCTGGAGGTAGTGCCTGACCGGTATGTGGAAAGCTCAATCGGCTGCATGATCCACTCGCTGGAAATCCCTGCCGAAGTATACGAGTTCCCATACGGCGGCCTCATCGATACCGAGATCACCAACATTGCCGCAGCCGGAAGGATCGTTTCCGCCACCGGCCGCGGCTGGGAAGTCGCACGGTTTATTCCCGCCTGTGTTCTCACCGGTGAAGCTGCCGGCTTGGCTGTTTCCATGGCTGCCAAGGAGAATATCAGCCTGCAGGCGCTGGATGTGCCCGCCCTGCAGCACACTTTGGCCAGCCGCGGCGTCAAGATCCACATGGATGAAGCCCTGCGCCGGAACCGCCGCCCCCAGCCCGGAGAAAAGAAGGACCCCAAAAAGACGGATGCCACATCCGTTGTTCGGGCGGATTCCCTTTCCTACCGTCACTGAGACACTGAGGAAGCCCCGCCGCATTGCCTACCCGCTGCCATAACCAAAAGGAGGGCGCACTATGGAGATCCAATACCTGAAGACTGTACTGCTGGTGGCCACCCACCTGAATTTCAGCAAGGTCGCTGAGGAGATCCCCTGTGCGCCCTCCTCGGTCTCCCGGCAGGTGAAGTGTGTGGAGGAAGCCCTGGGCATCACCTTATTTGACCGTCCCGCCCGGGGCGAGCGCCTGAAGCTGACAGGGCCGGGCACCAGCGTTCTTCCCTATATCGCACAGGTGGTGGGACAATATGAATCGCTGGAGTTTCACATCAGCCGGCTGAAGGGCCAGGATGAGAAGCCCTATACCATCGGTCTTCCTCTGGGGCGCATCAGCATAAAAACCGAGTGCCTGCTGATGGAAAAATTCTATCTGTATGCCCCCGGGCACAATATTCAGTTTCTATTTTACCAATCCTCGGAGGTCGAAGCCTGCCTGCGCAGTCGGGAATTTGACGCGCTGCTGGTCACTCGTGTCTTTTGGCAGGAGGACCGTAATAAAACGCCTGCCTTCTGCACCATACCGGGTACCCGCTGTACCCTGCTGCACAATCAGCCGCTATGTATTGTCATGCGGGCGGACCACCCCTTGGCTGGACAAGCGGATGTAGATGTGGGCGACCTGCGGGAGCAGAGCTTTATCCTGTACTATGATCCCATCCGGGAAGGGATCCGTACCGGAGATATTCAAACAGACGGTTTTCTCCGTCACTGCCAGCGAGCCGGATTTGTGCCCAAGCTGGAGATCATCTCCAAGAACATCTCCGAGCTGCGCAATGTATGCGTAGAAAACTACAACTGGGTCTACCCCACCTTCCAGCCGAACTGGATGCTTCCCTCTTCCCAGATTCGGGCTGTCCCACTGAAGGATCCCCTGTATGGCTCTGAATACTATCTGATTACCACCGAGGACCACACTGATGACACCGCTGAAATGGTCCGGCGGTTCTTCCAGCAAACCTTCTCTGCGGATTAAATCGCCCTCCGTAAATAAACAAACTGAAGTCCTCCGCATGGGATCCCACGCGGAGGACTTCAGCATATATATTCGGTTTAGAATTCCGCAAAGCCGGTGGTGCGGGGGAAGGGCAGTACATCACGGATATTCGGGATGCCGGTAACATACATGATGAGCCGCTCGAAGCCCAGGCCGAAACCGGCGTGGCGCGCGCCGCCGAAGCGCCGCAGGTCGAGGTACCACCAGTAGTCCTCCTCATTCAGCCCCAGCTCGTGGATGCGGTCCAGCAGGATGTCCAGACGCTCCTCACGCTGGCTGCCGCCGATGATCTCGCCGATGCCGGGCACCAGCAGGTCCACGGCCGCCACCGTCTTACCATCATCGTTCAGGCGCATATAGAAGGCCTTGATCTCCTTGGGATAATTGGTAACAAAGACCGGCTTGCCGAAAATCTTTTCGGTGAGGTAGCGCTCATGCTCAGTCTGCAGGTCCACGCCCCAGCTGACAGGGTACTCAAACTCCACATCGGCCTTTTGCAGCCGCTCGATGGCCTCGGTGTAGGTGCAGACGGCAAAGTCGCTGTTTACCACATGGTTCAGGCGTTCCAGCAGTCCCTTATCCACAAAGTTATTGAAGAATTCCAGCTCGCGGGGGCACTGCTCCATCACATAGCGCAGCACATATTTTATCATGTCCTCCGCCAGCACCATATTGTCCTCCAGGTCGGCAAAGGCGATCTCCGGTTCGATCATCCAGAACTCGGCGGCATGGCGGCCGGTGTAGGATTTTTCCGCGCGGAAGGTGGGGCCGAAGGTGTAGATCTTGCCAAAGGCCATAGCCATACACTCACCCTCCAGCTGACCGCTGACGGTGAGATTGGTGGCTTTGCCGAAGAAATCCTGGCTGTAATCGATCTTGCCGTCCTCGGTCAGAGGGGGATCGGCGGGATCGATGGTGGTGACGCGGAACATCTCGCCGGCACCCTCGCAGTCGCTGCCGGTGATGAGCGGGGTGTGCGCGTACACAAAGCCGCGCTCGGTAAAGAACCTATGGATGCCCTGGGCCGCAACAGAACGCACTCTAAACGCCGCGCTAAAGGTATTGGTGCGGGGACGCAGGTGCTGGATGGTGCGCAGGAACTCCATGCTGTGGCGCTTTTTCTGCAGGGGATAATCCGGGGTGGAGGCGCCCTCCACGGTGATCTTCTCCGCATGGATTTCAAAGGGCTGCTTGGCCTCGGGGGTCAGCAGCAGGCGGCCGGTAACAATAAGCGCCGCGCCGACATTCTGGCGGGAAATCTCATCATAATTGGCCAGTTTATTTTCCTCAAACACCACCTGCAGATTGCTGAAGTAGCTGCCGTCGTTCAGCTCGATGAAGCCAAGGGCCTTGCTGGAGCGCAGGGTGCGCACCCAGCCGCAGACGGTGACCGGTTCCGCGGTGTAGCGCTCCGGCTCCGCAAACAGTGCTTTGATCTCTACTCGTTTCATGGGTCTTATCCTTCCTTTTTTCCGAAAGTGATTTATAATATTATAGTACGCCAAAGGGCCGGGCGCAATCCTTTCTTTGCCCGTAATGCGAAAAAATGTCTTTTAGGGCAACTTTTTTGCAAAAAGGGGGTTGCTTTTATGCCGGTAATACGGTATAATAAATTCTCGTCAGGACTTTTACTTGACCCATCCTGATAACGACATGGAGATGTCGCCTAGTTGGTCGAGGGCGCACGACTGGAAATCGTGTAACCGTCAAAAGCGGTTCGAGAGTTCGAATCTCTCCATCTCCGCCATAAAGAGTTACCGGTATAGATGCGTCTGGCGCAGAGCCAGGCGCATCAACCGTTTCCGGGCTTTTTCGAGCCCGGATTTCTTCTTTTGAACCATAGATTTTTATGGAGGTTTCGGAGCAACTGACCGGATTTGAACTGGAGGATTTCATATCTTTGATATGCTCCCCATAGAGTGGACAAGCGGCGAGAAAATCCGCAGAAACTCAAATGGGGAGTATTTTTATGTCAAAGCGTGGCGGAGGAGCTGCTGCTGAATACCGAATTGACAGAAGAAAGCAAAAGCAATGCAAGGAACCTGCTCAACGAGCTTGGCCTTTACGAGTACAGGGCTGCGCACCCGTTCGCCCTGTCCGGCGGGCAGAAGCAGCGCCCTGCCATCGCCTGTGCCATCTTTTCCGGCCGCAGGATATTGATACTCGATGAGTCCACCAGCGGCCTTGACGGGCGGAACATGCGCCTGATTGCAGAAAAACTGAAAAGCGAAGCGCGGCACGGCAGAACCATTCCCGTGATCACCCACGACAGGGAGCTGATCGAGAGCTGCTGCGATAATTTTGTGGGGGTTGAAAAACGATTATCATGAAACCGCCAAGGGCCGCTATGGGATATCCGCGCCGGAGGGATCGCTTTCCGCCCCTGTCGGCAGCTCCACCGCAATGGTGGTGCCCTTGTCCGAGCTTTCCTCTACCCAAACGGAGCCGCCGTGGAGAGCGGCAATCTCCCACACCAGCGAGAGCCCCAGCCCCACACCGCCGTATTCGCGGCTGCGGGACTTGTCCACCCGGAAGAATGGCTGGAAGATGCTCTGCTGATACTCCTCCGGGATGCCGCAGCCGGTATCGGCCACTGTGAAAACGGCGGTGCTCCCCTGCTGCTGGCAGCGCAGTGTGATGGCCGCCCCCGCAATGCCCTTGCAGGCGCGCTGGGCGTTGATGGTCAGATTGCGTAGCATATCCACCCAGAGGGCGCGGTCCACCTGCACGGCGCAATCGCAGGCGATGATGCGCGGCACGGGTGTGCTGCCCTGGGGCAGGCTGCGCACTACTTGATTCAGCAGGCTGCGGTCGCTGACAGGTTCCGGCGTCAGGCGGTCAGCGGCGTCTAAGCCCATCAGGGCCAGCAGACGGCGGCTGAGCTCCTCCAACCGGCGGGTCTCGTGGTAGATGTAGTTGGCAGATTCCCGCTGCAAGTCTGCGTCGTCAGGCGCGGCACGCATCAGGTCGGCATAACCAAGCATGGCAGTCATGGGGGTCTTGACCTCATGAGTGAAGGCTGCAATGAAGTCTTTTTGGCTTTGCAGCGTTTCGTCCATCTCGCCAATTTTAGTCTCTACCGCAGCAGCCATAGCGTCAAAACTGCGGCTCAGTACACCAATCTCATCGTTGGTCTGCACCTGGGTGCGTTCAGTATACTGCCCGGCAGCAATCTTCTCACTGGCAGATTGCAGGGTGGTCAGCGGCCGGGTGACGAGGCGGCTGAAGAGAACTGCCGCCGCGCCGCCCAGTGCCAGCAAAGCGGTTGAAGCCGCCAGCCAGGCCCGCAGCTGGGCGTTGCGCGTGGCAAACACGCTGGTGACATCGTAGGAGCAGAGCATGTCTGCCTGCACGCCGGGAACATCCAATGGCTGGGACAACAGCAGATACCAGTGCCCCGCGCAGTGAGCCAGCTGCCAGTGGTCAGCTCCATTGGAAACGGCCTGCATTTGCACAGCACGCGGCAATGCCGTGGGCAGGTTGGAATACAGCGTATATGCACCGTTGACCCATAGAGCAAGGCCGCTGTTGGCATCGGCCGTTTGCTCGGCATACTGCTGGGCGGCGGTGGCCAGGGTGTAGTTCTCGACCATAGTGTTGGTCGAGAACAAGGTGTTGGTTTCGGCAACGGTAAAAATGCAGCGCTCGAGTGTGTATTTTTCTTTGGCCTGCTGAGCCTGCATGGCGGCGCGGGTGGTCTCTAAACTGCCGGAAAAGCTTTTGCCGGTCAAGATCAACCCCGCCGCGCAGAGCGCACAGGAAAGCAGCGTGATGCAGCCAAGGGAGAGTTTGGTGGCAAATTTCATAGAAAAATCCTCATGTAGTGGCCTGTGGGCTCAATCAAAAAGTGCCCCGTCCAGCATGGCGACGGGCGTCCAGTTTTGGCCGCCGGAAAATAAGTCTTGTAGTGGGATCAGCGCTAGTTCGCGGATGGTTTGCTGGCGCTGGTACGGGAGACCCTCCGGGGTAAGCTGCGGCGTAGAAATGGCGCGGTCGCTGACTTTGATCAGTGCTATCGTGCCATTCTCGGCATAGATGACCGGAGAGCGGGCAACAGCAGTGTCCTTGCACCAGGTGGGGGCCAACTCTATGGCGGTATCGCTGCCGGGGGTCCAGGCATAGTTGATTTCGTTGCTGATCAGGCCAATGGTGCCATCGCCGTAGGCGACGCAATAATTGTTCCAGCCACCGCCAGCAGGCAGCGGGAGCGTCTCGGTAGTTTGGGCGGCAAGGTCGGTGACCTCGATGGTTTCGGCCTGGTCACCGCTGCCGGGAACGTAATAAAGCTTGCCGTCATGCAGGGTGGAAATCCAATCGGTAGGGCTGCCAAAGTCGATGCTGTAGCTGCCCAAATCCGTAACGGAGCCGTCGGCATGCACGCCTATCAGGCCTGTGCCGCTGCCGCTGAGGGACGGTGTGCAGGCAAAGACGGCCATATCCTGCCAGCAGCCAAGGATGGTGCAGCGGGGCGTGTTGTCCTGCGTATAAAGCGGGTTTTCGGGCGTGGGATGCCCATCGTTCAGCGGGAAAACC
>OIXA01004154.1_pt1 | contig 14280 bp, 11 predicted proteins | sample 1587721 | NCBI WGS metagenome assembly OIXA01 (sample SAMEA3888900, study PRJEB22519) | human gut metagenome | biome: human gut; feature: human-associated habitat; material: faeces | place: Denmark | collected 2013 | reverse complement strand
GGATATGCACCAATCATGCCGGTTAATCAGTTCTCCTGTGATGCTTTCGTCAACAGGACCGGACGCATTCCTGCCCCTATACATAGCTTTAAGAATTAAGGTATTATAATAGTAAATATGACACTGTTATGGATGAGTATGCAAAAAGAATACAATAATACAATCCCTTTTTAGCAGGGATTGTATTTCAGACGAAACTCATTTATGGGCGTATGGTGATATTTCTGCCCCTGCATCCCGTAATAGAGCTGTGAGGCATAAATATCAGCCTGCAAAGAAGTAAGTGCTGCCCCATCCAGCTTCTTCAACATTTCAGGAAGTCTGGTAAAGACTGGAATAGAACTGTTGCCTTTTATTGCTTTCAGAACGTCCCGCCCTTTATCGTTGAAGCCAAGCAGATGCGCATAGAAGGTATAGTCATTTTCTTTTAACTGATCGGCAGTCTCCTGATCCATATCCAGCAGGATATGCATGAGACTCCTTGCGATTCTGGTGAAGGTCACGTTTCTGGTCTTACAGTCCAGGCAGAACTGCTGGAAAGAAGTATACTCTGGCAGATGCCTGCGGAAGATATCGGACAGGAATTCAGTCATATCGTAGATATCGGACAGGTCATGACCGGAGTGAAAGCAGTTAATCAGTTTATAATATAATATAGAAGAGAAGTCATCAACATACAGATATTCCTGATTATCCATGAGACTGGAATATACCGAAGAGGGAACCTGATCGGCTAATCGTACATAATCAGCCTGTTTATCCTGCATGAAATTCCTGATGGCGCTGGCAGAAGCGAGTTCATTATTCAGCGAGGGCGTATTGTAACCGTTGCCCTGTCTTTTTAAAGTAACAGGCTGTATGGAGCTTTGACGCATCATTAATGCCTTGATATATTCGATTGCCAGGGTATTATTAGGTTCTTTGGTTAATGCAGCCTTTTCAGAAGATAATTCCTGCATCAATGCGTAGTATCTGGCAGAAGCGAAAGACTCTCCCTTTTTCTGATATTCTTTTAAATAAGTGACATACGTGTCACTTTCTGACGACAATATGGAAGCGATTTCTTGTAATGACTGTAGATTGCCGCATTCGCTGCCAAAGTGAAGGTAGTCAATGACACCGAGCTTATCTAATAAGGATACCGCACCCTGGGCGAAATATTCTGCGCTGCCGAGACTGTAATATACAGGAAGCTCCAGCACAACATCGGCGCCATTCTCCAATGCCATCCGGGTGCGGAGATATTTGTCAACGATAGCGGGAATGCCTCTTTGCATGAAATTACCGCTCATAATAACAAGAATGCGGTCAGCTCCCAGTTCTTCACGGATGTTCTGTAACTGATAGAGATGACCGTTATGGAATGGATTATATTCAGCTATAACTGCAGCAATTTTCATAGAAGTTATCATACCTTTCATATTAAAATGCACCAGCCGCCAAGTGTTCTCCGGGATAATATAATGTGTGAACCGAGACACTGGCGATACGATATGACCGCACTCTTCCCAGAACTGATGCATGACTATATTATAGTGTGTCCCGGTATAAAAAACAATAACCATCATGACTAATATAATGAACCTCAAGGAAAAACAAGCGGCTGCGAAGCAGACATTTGTTTTTCTGGGTTCATTAGTTCACGAATTGTGATATAATGAAGTAAAATTACTTGCTTGCAAGTGTAATTTTACGAAATGCATTGAGTGGGCTATGCTCACGATATAATGAGCGTTAGTGAGGGGGAACATGCTTGCATGCTCATCCCGAACGGCGAATGACGATCATGAACGAAGTTCATGATATAATGAAACGGCATTGAAAATACAATATTGGGAAGGCGGGATATAAATATGTATAAGAATATTTTCATAGATCAGTGTGGATATCAGCCACAGATGAAGAAATATGTCACATTTCAGGCACAGGAACCGGTAGAATTCTCTGTATTAAGAAGTGATGGCGAGTGCGTGATGAAGGGCAGTACAGATAAAAGATTTGAGAATGCTTCTGCCAAAGAGATTGATTATATTGGAGATTTCTCCAAGCTTACTACGCCGGGGAGATATTATATTGTGGCAAAAGGCTTAGGAGAGTCTGATACCTTTGAAATCAGAGAGGATGTCTATGCAGATACTTTCCAGAAGGCAATGTATTTCTTCTATCTGCAAAGATGTGGCTGTGAATTGCCGGAGTCAGCTGCGGGAGCTTACGCACATGGAGCATGCCACACACAGGATGCGGTCATATATGGTACGCAGAATAAGATATCTGTAAACGGTGGCTGGCATGATGCCGGTGATTATGGAAGATATGTAGTGCCGGGAGCTATGGCTGTGGCACAGATGCTGCTCGCTTATGAAGTAAATCCTTCTTTTATGGGGCAATATACTAATGCGGCGGCTCATAAGCCGGAACTTCCTGACTATTTTAATGAATTAAAATACGAGCTTGACTGGATGATGACTATGCAGCGTGAAGACGGGGCATTATATCATAAGGTAAGCTGTTATAACTTCTGCGGGTTTATTCTGCCGGATCAGGAGAAAGAAGAAATTGTAATCAGCCCTGTTTCTGCTACAGCCACTGGTGATTTTGCAGCGGCTGCGGCTATGGCTGTCCGTTTCTATCAGAAATATGATGCAGAATACGCAGATAGATTGGCTACTGCATCCAGACGTGCTTATGAAGCCTTGCAGAATATGAACATACCAGGCGGCTTCAAGAATCCTGAGGAAATCGTAACCGGAGAATATGGAGATCCTTGTGATGAGGATGAGAGATATTGGGCAGCTGCTGAATTATACAAGACATTTGGCGATGAGAAATACCGCAGAGATTTTGCTGCCGGGAAAATCTATCACGGCTATGGCTGGGGAGCTATGGGCAGTTATGGTAATCTTGCATATATCACCACTTCCAATCCTGTATCTGAGGAATTAAAAGAGAAGATTAAAGCATCCATGATTGACCTTGGCAGGCACAAACTTGAGATTGAAGAAGTGGATGGATATGGTACAGCCCTGGCTTCAGAGGAATATACCTGGGGCAGCAATATGAATACCGCCAATAATGGGCTGCATCTGTATGATGCGTATAGGCTGACTGGACAGAAGGAATATCTGGATGCAGCTGCTCAACAGCTTCATTATCTGCTGGGAAGAAATCCTATGGGATTGAGCTATCTGACGGGGTGTGGCACTGATGCAATCAAACATCCACATCACAGACCATCCTGTTTCGTTGGCAGGGCAATGCCGGGAATGTTGTCTGGAGGTCCGTGTAACTGGCTGGCAGATGAGACAGTGAAGGAGATATTTGATAAAGACATTGCACCGGCTAAAGCTCTGGCAGATATGACAGGAAGCTACTCAACCAATGAGGTAACAATCTACTGGAATTCAGCATTTATCCAGCTTCTTGCTTCTGTAACAGAGCAGTAGGAAAGTTAAATAAAAATATAAAAATTTAGTTGACAAAACATTGCACCATGTGTATAATAAATCAATGTGTGGATAGGAGTCTGCTATGTTAGTGAATTTGACAGATGTATTAACAAATGAGGGAAGGACGCAGGAGTTGACTGTTTCATATGAAGCAGATTCATATACCTGTCAGTTAGGGACGTTTACCATTAAGGAGAAGAGTCCTGTAACTTTGAAGCTTTCTAATATTGGACAATCTAAGGCGTTGGTTGAAGGCAATGTGAAGCTTGTCTTTGCAATGCAATGTGACAGATGCCTGAAGGATGTAGATTATACATTTGATTTAGACTTTTCCAGAAGGGTGGTAACACCTGATTATATCGGAGATGATGAAGATGTCGAAGATATGGATTTCATGGAAGGGTATCACTTGGATATAGACGGACTGATCAATAATGAAATATTATTGAATTGGCCAATGAAGGTTTTGTGCAACGAATCCTGTAAGGGAATTTGTAAGGTGTGCGGTAAAAATCTAAATGAAGGAGATTGTGGATGCGATGATTTCGTTCCCGATCCCCGAATGGCAGCGATTAAAGATATTTTTAACGCGTATAAGGAGGTGTAACAATGTCTATTTGTCCAAAGAATAAATCTTCTAAAGCAAGAAGAGATAAGAGAAGAGCAAACTGGAAGATGAGCGCTCCTACATTAGTAAAGTGCAGCAAGTGCGGTGCTTTAATGATGCCTCATAGAGTTTGCAAGGCTTGTGGTTCTTACAATAAGAAGGAAATCATCAGCGCTAACTAATCAGCCTGACTGACAGGGAGTTGATCATAACGATTGACTCCCTGTTTATTTTTTGCTTAGATATTGATTTTTATACCATTGTCTAGTATATTTATATTAGTTTGGTGCGCTCTACGCTGAGTAAGAGCCGTACGTAGGAGGATTACTGACAATGGAAGAAATAACGAGAGTAGCGGTAGATGCCATGGGCGGAGACAATGCACCGGTTGAAATCGTAAAAGGTGCAGTGGAAGCTGTTAATGAGAATCAGAATATTATCGTATATCTGACTGGTAAGGAAGATGTTGTGAGAGCCGAACTGGGCAAATATACATACAATGAGAAGCAGATTGAGGTCGTGAATGCAGACGAAGTGATTGAGACAGCAGAACCACCTGTTCTGGCAATTAGAAAGAAGAAGAATTCTTCCATCGTAGTTGCCCTGAATCTGGTAAAAGACGGCACCTGTGATGCTTTTGTATCAGCAGGAAGCTCAGGAGCTGTACTTGTAGGAGGACAGTTAATTGTCGGAAGAATCAGAGGTATTGAGAGACCACCTCTTGCTCCACTTATCCCTACAGAGAAGGGATGCTCACTTTTGATAGACTGTGGTGCTAACGTAGATGCAAGACCATCACATCTGGTACAGTTTGCGAAGATGGGTTCTGTATACATGGAGAACGTAATAGGCGTAGACAAGCCCAGGGTAGCCATTGTAAATATCGGAGCAGAAGAAGAAAAGGGCAATGCGCTCGTTAAGGAAACCTTCCCTCTTCTTAAAAATTGCCCGGAGATTAATTTTATCGGAAGTATCGAAGCAAGGGATATTCCGTCAGGATATGCGGATGTTATCGTTTGTGAGGCGTTTGCGGGTAATATCATATTAAAGTTATACGAAGGTGTAGCAGCCACTCTGTTGAAGAAGGTTAAGGCTGGCATGATGACTTCCTTGCGCAGTAAGATTGGTGCGCTTCTGGTTAAGCCTGCTCTGAAAAGCACATTGAAATCCTTTAACCTGGAAGCCTATGGCGGTGCCCCGCTTCTTGGACTGAACGGTCTGGTAGTGAAGACTCATGGAAGCTCCAAGTCTATTGAAATTAAGAATTCAATTCTGCAGTGTGTTACATTTAAGGAGCAGAAGATCAATGAGAAGATAAAGGATAAAGTCATCCTCAAGGATGAGTAGGGAAGGACTTGGGATAATGGAATATGAAGCTTTGAGAAAGGTTACGGCTGCTATTCTGGGCATGGACCCGGAAGAAATCCGACCGGATATGACATTTCTCACAGATTTGGGAGCCGATTCCCTTGACGTATATCAGATTGTGATGGGCGTTGAAGAGGAACTTGGTATCACAATTCCTGCGGAAAAAATAGAAAAAATTACAACAGTCCAGGAAGCTGTTGATTTGATTAAAAGTGTGAAATAAAGCCCTGTATGGGGCTTTTTCCATGAAGAAACAGGAGCGGAAAAAATGCGTGACATGAATGAGTTATTAGAAGAATTGCAGGATAAGATTGGTTACAGATTCCAAAATACGGAGCTGTTGAAACAGGCGCTGACACACAGTTCTTTTGCAAATGAACAGAAAATCAACAAATTAAAGGATTACGAGAGACTGGAATTCCTTGGAGATGCAGTACTGGAGCTTGTATCCAGTGAATTCCTATTCAGGGAGAATCCACAGATGCCGGAAGGACAGCTGACGAAGCTCAGGGCTTCCATGGTCTGTGAACCTGCGCTGGCATACTGTGCAAAGGATATTGACCTTGGTTCATACATATTATTAGGCAGAGGTGAGGAGTATACCGGCGGCAGATACAGAAGCTCTATTACCTCTGATGTTATGGAAGCGATTATTGGTGCAATTTTTCTGGATGGTGGTATAGAGAATGCCAAGAAACATATTTATCGCTTTATTTTATCAGATTTGGAGAATAAGATTCTTTTCCTTGACAGTAAGACCATTCTGCAGGAAGAAATCCAGAAGAAGAAAGATGCACAGCTTCGTTATGAACTGATTGGTGAAAGTGGCCCTGATCATAATAAACAATTTACGGTAGATGCCTATCTGAATGATGTACTTATCGGTTCCGGTACTGGCAGAACCAAGAAAGCTGCAGAGCAGCAGGCTGCTTATGAAGCACTTCTGAAGATGAAGGGTAGGTATCGTAAACAGTCTTAATACTTTGGCATTTGGGGGACATAGATGTATTTAAAAAGCATAGAAGTACAAGGGTTTAAGTCTTTTGCAAATAAAATTAATTTTCAGTTTCACCAGGGAATTACTGGTATCGTTGGCCCTAACGGTTCCGGTAAAAGTAATGTTGCAGATGCTGTTCGATGGGTTCTGGGTGAGCAGCGTATCAAGCAGCTCCGTGGTGAATCCATGCAGGATGTCATTTTCTCGGGAACAGAGCTTCGTAAACCGCAGGGATTTGCCTATGTGGCGATTACCTTTGACAATGCGGATCATAAATTAGCCATTGATTATGAAGAAGTAACAGTGGCACGTAGATTGTACCGTTCCGGAGAAAGTGAATATTCAATTAACGGAACTCCTTGTAGATTGAAGGATGTGAATGAACTTTTCTACGATACAGGTATCGGTAAAGAAGGATATTCTATCATTGGTCAGGGTCAGATTGAGAAGATTCTGAGTGGCAAACCGGAAGAGAAGAGAGAGCTGTTCGATGAAGCAGCCGGTATTGTGAAGTTCAAGAAACGTAAGGCAACAGCGCAGAAGAAGCTGGAGGATGAGAAGCAGAACCTTGTCCGTGTCAACGATATTCTAAGCGAACTTGAGAAGCAGGTAGGCCCATTGGAGAAGCAGTCTGAGAAGGCAAAAATTTTCTTAAAGAAGCGCGAAGAATTAAAAGAGCTGGATGTTAATCTGTTCCTTTTGGAAAATGACAGGATGAAGGGACAATTAACTGATGTAGAAGAGAAGTACGCAATTGCCAAAAGCGAATATGAACAGGCAGTACAGCAGTACGATAATATCAAGAATGAATATGACAGTATTCAGCTTCGTATTGAAGAACTGGACCAGGAGATTGAGATTGCCAGAACTTCCATATCGGATGCAAATGTAACCCGTGGTAAGCTGGAAGGCGAAATTGCAGTCTTAAAAGAACAGATTAAAAATGCGCAGGGAAATGAACAGCATTTTCATGACCGTGCCAATACCATCAAAGAGCAGATTCAGGAGAAGGAACAGGAGAAATCCAGGCTTCTTGCTGACAAAGCTGTATATGATGAAGAAATGGCTTCTCTGGAACAGTCCAGAAATGAGGCTAAGAACTCTTTAACGCAGGTACAGCAGAGAATTGAAGAGTTAAATACTCTGATTGAAGAAGATAAGAAACAGATTATTGATACATTGAATGACAGAGCTACCATTAAGTCCAAAATGAGTAGTTTTGACACGATGATGGAGCAGCTGCGTATTCGTAAGGCTGAGCTGAATTCCCGTTTGCTTCGTGCCAAGAGTGATGAGGCAGAGAGGGATGCGGAGATTCAATCTCTGGAGGAGGAGTTCCGCAAGATCAATGACCGGATTATTGACACAAATAATCATCTGACTCAGCTGGATGAAGAAAATACTGCCATGCGTGCAGCATTGACTGCCAAAGATGAAGAGATACGTTCTTTACAGGAGAAATATCAACAGAGTAAATCCAAGCTGGATACGGTGACAAACCTCACAGAACGCTATGAAGGATATGGCGGCAGTATTCAGAAGGTAATGGAACAGAAAGACAGAAATCAGGGTATTATCGGCGTTGTAGCGGATATTATCAAGGTAGAGAAGAAATATGAGACTGCCATTGAGACAGCTCTTGGTGGTAATATCCAGAATATTGTTACGGACGATGAAGAGACTGCCAAGGAAATGATTGAATTTCTAAAGAAGAATCGTTATGGACGTGCAACGTTTCTTCCTCTTACCAGTATTACGAATCCACAGGAGTTCAAGACACCGGATGTATTGAATGAGAAAGGCGCTATAGGACTGGCTGATTCTCTTGTACAAACAGAGAAACGCTATTCCAATGTTGCCAAGGCAATGCTTGGCAGAATTGCAGTCATTGATACCATCGATCATGCTGTGAAAATTGCAAGAAAATATGACTATGGTGTGAGAATGGTTACTCTGGAAGGAGAACTTCTTGTGCCTGGTGGTGCTATCAGTGGTGGTGCTTTCAAGAATAATTCCAATCTTCTCGGTAGAAGAAGAGAGATGGAAGAGCTTGAGAAAAGGGTTGCACAGTCTAAACAGGCAATGGAAGCTGCCAAGGCTGCTCTGGAAGAAATGCGCCAGAAGAGAAATGACCTTCGTAAATCCATAGAAGAGGAAAAGGCTGCATTACAGGAGCTGTTCATCAAGCAGAATACAGCACGTATGAATGTGGTAACAGCACAGGAGCGTAAAGCTGAGGCAGAACAGGGTTATGGAGACCTGAAATCAGAAGAACTTGAGATTGACCGGAAGCAGGAACAGATTAATCAGGATAAAGAAGCCATCAATCAGGAATTACAGATATCCCAGGAGCAGGAGAAGAATCTGGAACAGGCAATTGCCCAATGCCAGAAGGAACTGGATGGATACCGTGCGGAAGAGTCAGGCAAGACCAGCATGGTTGGTGAATGGGATGTGGCTTATGAGAAGCTGTTGCAGAAGCAGGAATTTGAAAAAGCCAATCTGAGCCGAATCGAAAGTGAAATTGACAGATTGAACAGAGAATTGCAGGAAGTAGAGTTGAGTCTGTCCCAAAGTCAGGAAGAAGCAGATGTAAGAAGAAAGAGCATTGAAGAATTATCAGCTACCATTGAAGCTTCCCATACAACGCAATCTGATTCAGAAGTAGCACTGAAAGAGAAACAGACTCTTCGTGAAGAACTGACAGCGAAACAGAAGACATTCTTCAGCACTCGTGAAGAACTTTCTGATCGTAAAGCAGGACTGGATAAAGAAGTATATCGTCTCAATGCGCAGAAGGAAAAACTGGATGATATGCTGGATTCACAGATTAATTATATGTGGAATGAGTACGAGCTGACACTTAGCTCTGCAGCCGAACTTCGTAAAGAGGATATGACAGATGTACCTGCAATGCGTAAACAGATCGCAGGTATCAAGGATGAGCTTCGCAAGCTGGGTGATGTAAATGTAAATGCCATTGAAGATTATAAAGCATTAATGGAACGTTATACATTCCTGAAGAACCAGCATGATGACCTGATTGAGGCTGAGAAGACGCTGGAGGGTATTATTCAGGAGCTTGACACAGCGATGCGTAAGCAGTTCACTGAGAAGTTCGAAGAGATCCGAAGAGAGTTCGATAAGGTATTTAAAGAGCTTTTCGGTGGTGGTAAGGGTACACTTGAGCTGATAGAAGATGAAGATATTCTGGAAGCAGGTGTTCGTATTATCGCACAGCCGCCCGGAAAGAAATTACAGAATATGATGCAGTTATCGGGTGGAGAGAAATCTTTCACGGCGATAGCCTTGTTATTTGCAATCCAGAGTCTGAAGCCTTCCCCTTTTTGTCTATTGGATGAGATTGAAGCAGCTCTGGATGAAGGAAATGTATCCCGTTTCGCAAAATATCTGAATAAACTGACGAAGAGTACACAGTTCATTGTTATTACACATAGAAGAGGAACAATGGAACAGGCTGACAGACTGTATGGTATCACCATGCAGGAGAAAGGTGTATCTACATTAGTCAGTGTAAATCTGATAGACAGTTCGCTGGAAAATTAAAGATATATGAGGAGGAGTGAAAATGTCAGAAGAAAAGAAAGGCTTTTTCAGCCGTTTAAAAGAAGGGCTGACGAAAACAAGAGATAATATTGTGTCAGGAATTGATGCCGTTTTTCATGGGGCTTCCGAAATAGATGATGACTTCTATGAGGAGCTGGAAGAAATGCTGATTATGGGAGATGTTGGTGTCAACGCAACGACAGATATCATGGAACGTATGAAAACTGCCGTAAAAGAAAAGCACTTAAAACACCCTTCCGAATGTAAGCAGCTTCTTGTAGAAAGCATAAAGGAGCAGATGCGTGTAGGTGAAACTGCATATGATTTTGAAAAGAAACAGTCAGTTATCTTCATCATTGGCGTCAATGGTGTAGGCAAGACCACATCTGTTGGTAAATTAGCAGGCATCCTGAAAGGACAGGGAAGAAAGGTGCTGATTGCAGCAGCCGATACTTTCCGCGCAGCAGCAGGAGAGCAGCTTACTGAGTGGGCGAACCGTGCAGGTGTGGAGATCATCGGCGGACAGGCGGGAGCAGATCCTGCATCTGTTATCTATGATGCGGTGGCAGCAGCCAAAGCAAGAAATGCAGACGTACTTCTCTGCGATACAGCAGGACGTCTTCATAATAAAAAGAACCTTATGGAAGAACTTCGCAAAATCTACAGGATCCTGGAAAGAGAGTATCCGGATGCTTATCTGGAGACATTGGTTGTTCTGGACGGAACTACCGGACAGAATGCTCTTGCACAGGCGAGACAGTTTGCGGAGGTCGCAAATGTCAACGGTATCATTCTTACTAAGTTAGATGGAACTGCAAAGGGCGGTATCGCAGTTGCAATTCAGTCTGAGCTGGATATACCGGTGAAGTACATTGGCGTAGGAGAGAGTATTGACGATCTTCAGAAATTCGATGCAGATGCTTTTGTAAATGCGTTGTTTGATGTGGACCATAAAGAAAACCCGGACGCTTAAGATTAGGACAAAAATGGAGGAACAACATGCTTACATTAGAGAGTTTTGAACAGGCATCAGAGATCGTAAAACAGGTCACACAGGAAACAAAGCTGATCAAGAGCAGCTATTTCAGTGAACTTACAGGAAATAAGGTTTATTTAAAACCTGAGAATATGCAGTTTACCGGTGCATACAAAGTGCGCGGAGCTTATTACAAGATCAGCACATTGACAGAAGAAGAGCGTCAGCGGGAACGCAGGCGGAGACGTCGGGCGTTACAGAGAAAACGAGAGCGTCAGAGAAGGCTTATCCTGGGTATTATGGCTATTGGCATCCTGTTTGTGACAGCTGTGGCAGTCAGGGGAATTGCAGGACGACTCCTTTCATCGTCAGACAGTTCCGATAAGAAAACGGCGGTAAATGCTTCAGATGCTTCGATTTCAGTCAAAGATTCACAGACAACAGAGAAAGCTTCTTCTGAAGCTTCTGCAAAAGACACGCTCAAAGCGGCGAAACGAAAAGCAGCACAGTATGATTACGATGGTGCGATGGAGCTTCTTAAGAAAGATGCCTCATACAGCAGCAACTCTGATATGCAGAATGCAGTGAGCAAATATGAAGAAGCCAAAGCTTCCTGTAAATCATGGCCGCTGGAAGAAGTGACACATATTTTCTATCATACTCTTATCAAGGATCCGAGTAAGGCCTTTGATGGAGACTACAAAGAGGCTGATTATAATCAGGTTATGACTACGATAGATGAGTTTAACAAGATTACACAGACTATGTATGATAAGGGTTATGTAATGGTCAGTATCAAAGATATGGCAAAGGTGAATGAGGATGGAAGTATGTCACCGGGAGAAATCCTTCTTCCAGAAGGAAAGATTCCATTTGTGCTTTCACAGGATGATGTCTGTTATTATCATTATATGGACGGCGACGGATATGCCTCTAAACTGGTTGTAGATGATGAAGGTAAGATCCGAAATGAATATATTGAAGATGATGGAAGTGTATCAGTAGGAGATTATGATATGGTTCCACTGATCGACCGCTTTGTAGAAAAACATCCTGATTTTTCTTACAGAGGAGCCAGGGGTATTGTGGCATTAACCGGATATAATGGGATTCTTGGATATCGAACAGATATCAGCTATGAAACACGTCCGGCAGATCTGGATGATAATAAAGTAGAATGGCTGAATGCACATCCGGATTTCAGCCTGGAAAAAGAACGGGAAGAAGCAAAGAAAGTTGCAGAGGCCATGAAGAAAGAAGGATGGCTGTTTGCCAGTCATACCTGGGGTCATCAGAATATCGCGCAGATTTCGCTGGAACAGCTTCAGGCAGATACACAGAGATTCAAAGATAATGTAGATCCTCTGATCGGAGGAACGGATATTATCATTTTTGCATTTGGAACAGATCTGACGGTGCAGGAAGATTATTCCGGGGACAAATTTGAATACCTCAAGAGTGTTGGATACAATTATTACTGCAATGTGGATTCCAGCAAATATTTTGTGCAGATCCGAGACCGTTACTTCCGACAGGGAAGGCGAAATGTGGACGGATATCGTATGTATTATAATCCGGAACTTCTGGAAGATTTGTTTAATGTAAAGGATGTCTTTGATCCAAGCAGACCGACTCCGGTACCACCAATGACTTAAGTTAAGAAAGAGGGAGTTACAACTATGAAGAAAAGAGCTGTGATACGTGGATGTATTTTTTCAGCTTCGATACTTCTAAGCGGCAGTCATATTCTGTCGCTTTTGAATGATACAGCAAAAAAGGAAACAAAAACAGTCAGTACTTATCAGACTGCTTCTCAGGAAGAGGCAGAAACGGACAGTAATGACTCGGAGAAAGAGGATTCTTCAAAATCCAGTAAAGAGCAGTCCATTCTTGATCAGGCAACCATCATGTATCAACAGTATAATTATGATGAAGCAATCAAATTTCTGAAAGGTCAGAAGGAGTTTGTGTCAAATAAAGATTATATGGATCTGGCAGCCAAATGTCAGATTTCCAAGTCTTCGCTTGTAGAATATCCGCTGGAAAAGATTACACATGTATTTTTTCATACACTGATCAAAGATAGCAGCAAGGCATTTGACGGAGATTCCAAATCAGGTGGATATAATCAGGTAATGACAACAATCAGTGAGTTCAATAAGATCATACAGATTCTTTATGATAAAGGATATGTTCTTGTAAGTCCGCATGATATGGCAACAGTAAACAAAGACGGTACAATGAGCCGTGGAAAGATCATGGTTCCGGAAGGCAAGATTCCGTTTGTACTCTCACAGGATGATGTGAGTTACTATCATTATATGGATGGTGACGGTTATGCATCCAGGCTGGTGCTTGATGAGAATGGTGATGTCAAAACAGAATATATTGAGGATGATGGAAGTGTATCGGTAGGAGATTACGATATGGTTCCGCTTCTGGATGCATTTATCAAAGAGCATCCTGATTTTTCTTATCATGGACGTAAGGGAATTCTTGCGATGACTGGTTATGATGGTGTTCTTGGATATCGTACAGATATTGCCTATAAAGATAAAGAAAACCTTCAGGATGACCAGAAAGCCTTTCTGGACAGTCATCCGGATTTTGATTATGACCAGGATGTGAAGGATGCCAAGAAGGTTGCTGATGCCATGAAAGCAGAAGGATGGGAATTTGCCAGTCATACCTGGGGACATCGAAATGCAACGACTTCCACGGCAGAGGAACTGAAAACAGATGACAAGAAATGGAAAGCTTATGTGGCACCGATCCTTGGTGATACAGATATGATCATCTTTGCATTTGGTGCAGATATTGGTGACTGGGAAGGATATTCTTCTGACAATGCCAAGTTCAAATATTACAAGAAAGCAGGATATGATTATTTCTGCAACGTAGATTCCAGTCAGTATTTTGTACAGATCACAGATCAGTATTTCCGTCAGGGAAGACGTAATCTGGATGGGTACAGAATGTACTACAATCCGGATATGTTAAGTGATCTTTTTGACGTATCAGAGGTATGGGACTCTTCACGTCCTACCCCGGTACCGGAAATGTAAATAATCAACAGGATAATTGTTACTGAGAATGAAACAGACAGTAAAACAGACAGCAATGGATAATTCCTCATTGAAAGGAGCAAAAATGAAGAAAAAATCAGTAGTAGCAATGTTGGTAATGTGTATGGCATTTACAGCCGCAGCATGTGGAAGTGAAAAAGAAACCAAGGCAACTACACAGGAAACAACAGATAAAAAAGAAGAAACAAAAGCAGATAAAAAAGAAGCCAAAGAGGATACAGCAGAAGATACTT
>OIXA01004149.1_pt1 | contig 14294 bp, 9 predicted proteins | sample 1587721 | NCBI WGS metagenome assembly OIXA01 (sample SAMEA3888900, study PRJEB22519) | human gut metagenome | biome: human gut; feature: human-associated habitat; material: faeces | place: Denmark | collected 2013 | reverse complement strand
TGTTTACCCCAAATTGCATATCTGCCTTTTTTGTTTACATAACATTTAAGAAGTCTTGTTGCGTAATAAGCATTCTCTTGCGCATCGTAACAACTTATCTGAATGCAGCCATCTGGATATTTCTCACATATCAGATTCACCCATCTGATACTTGATATATTTACAGGATATAACTGTTCTGAAAATTCATTATATTGATTTGTACATTCATATACCGGTAACTTCATTTTACTACCTCTCTTTTATATTCCTACTTTCGAGTCTTTTCTTTTGGCTTGTAAGAAAATAATCCGTCTTCTTTCACTTCATGCCAAACCACCACTTCATTTTCACCCCGTTCTTCCATGCGATAAGCGGAATGAATCTGACTATCCGGCATAATCTCATGGGCATAAATCACTTCAATTTCTGTCAACACATGCTCTTTTAGAAACCCGAAAGGCAGCGAATTGGTAATCCAGCGGACATACGAAGCCTGAGTCACGTGCCCGTTAAAATCAATGTTATCGAAAGTCGCTGTAAAATGGCGTATTCCCTGTCTCTCTCCGCCAAATTCCTTCTCATCCAGCAAAGGGGCCAACACCAACTTAGGGATGTTATGCTCCGTACTCATGGCAATGACATTCTCCGGCAAACGCAAAGGTCTTCTCCGTTTCATATCGATATACATCCATTCGGAAGTTGCCCGCACCAATTCCTCCCCGTCTTCCCGGAACATCCGGTAGTCACGCAAGGCAAACAAACGGTCGATCCCCGAAGGCCAGGTCTCGATAGTCACGATTTCTTCCTTTAAAGGCATCTTATGGAGCAGGATATGCAGACGATGCAACATCCAGGTAAACCCTTGTGCATTCAAGGTATCCACATCCACCTTATATAGTTCGGTCTGTACCTCGGCCGCATCGTTGAACAAATCACACAAAGTTTTCACAAACAACCTGCCTTTGTAATTGGTATAGTGGTTGTAAATTTTTACTTTCTCTGCATACTTCGTCACCATAGCTTTGTTTTTAACTTCATTCAAATCACATAGACTTCAGGTTCTATCCAGATCCCGAATTTCATGAATACACTTTTCCGGATTTCATTCGCCAGGCGGGTAATCTCGATACCACTGGCTCCCCCCCGATTCACCAATACCAAAGCCTGTTTGTCATGTACCCCGGCCTTCCCCCATGTACGTCCTTTCCAACCACATTGTTCGATCATCCAGCCGGCAGCCAACTTGCAACAAGCATCGTCGACCTCATAGACAGGCATTCCGGGATATTCCGCCAAAAGCCGGTCCGCCTGTTCCCGACTGACCACGGGATTTTTAAAAAAACTCCCCGCATTGGGAATCTCCGCCACGTCCGGCAATTTAGAACGGCGAATCCGAATCACCGCCTGCCGGATATTCGTCAAATTCACTTCTCCCCCCATCTTTTCAAGTTCGCTCCGCAAGGCACCATAATCCAGCCGAAACTCCGGTTTTTTGGACAACCGGAATACCACCCGGGTAATGATATACCGATTTTTCCACTCCCGTTTAAAAATACTATCCCGATAAGCGAAACGGCAATCTTTTCCTGCAATTTCCACCTGGATAGCTTTATCCAGGGCTATCGCTTCCACCCGGTCGATCCGCTCGCCGGCTTCCATCCCATAGGCTCCGACATTTTGCACCGGAGCTGCTCCGACATGCCCCGGAATAAAAGAAAGATTTTCAACTCCACCCCATCCCTGTTCCACTGTCCAGGCCACAAAATCGTCCCATTCCACTCCGGCTCCAATCCTAACCCACACCTCTTCCTCATCTTCCTTTATCACCTCTTTTCCCTGCATCGCCGGATAAAAAACAGTACCGGTAAAATCTTCCGTAAAAAGGAAATTACTTCCTCCTCCCAAAATCAACACTTCCGACGGTTGCCATTCATAATCAGCCACAAAAGCCCGGAGCGCTTCCTCCTCGTCACTTTCGACAAAATACCTGCATTTGACATCAATAGCAAACGTATTATATGGTTTCAAACTATAATCTTCCTTGACTTCAATCATAACTTATCCAAAATCACTTATCTTTGTACACAATTATTTGCAAATATACGGAAAAACATGAACACTTTACCCGCTCTGTTCGAAGAACGCATGAGAAAACTTTTACCGGAAGAGTCGGAAGCTTTCTTTGCAGCCCTGCAAACAGAGCCTCCTGTCAGTATCCGGCTGAACCCGGGAAAACCCGTCCCCATCTCCCGGTTATTCCCCGACGAGCAAATCGGTTTACCCGTATCCTGGTGCGAATCGGCCTATTATTTGAAGAGCCGCCCCGTTTTCACCCTGGACCCTTGCCTACATAGCGGGACTTACTATGTACAGGAAGCCTCTTCGATGTTTTTATATCATATATTCGGACAAATACTACCGGCTCATCCGGTAAGAGTATTGGATCTGTGTGCCGCTCCAGGTGGCAAATCTACCCTGATCGCTTCCCGGCTTTCCTCCGGCAGCCTTTTGGTAGCTAACGAAGTTATCCGTTCCCGGGCCGGTATTTTAAAAGAAAATATGATCAAATGGGGAACTTCCCATGTAGTCGTCACGAACAATGATCCGGCAGACTTTCACCATCTGAAAGGCGCTTTCGATATCATCGTCGTAGATGCCCCCTGTTCGGGAGAAGGCATGTTCAGAAAAGACCCCGGTGCCATTCAGGAATGGAACGAAAGCAACCTGCAGCTTTGCAGTGAGCGCCAGCAACGGATTCTGGCAGACATCTGGCCTTGCCTAAAACCCAGTGGTTTCCTGGTGTATAGCACCTGTACTTACAATCCCGGAGAAAACGAAGCCATCCTGGAACGATTGATACGGAAATACGGAGCCCGTTCCATTGAAATCGCACCTCTTTTTCCAGGAATTGTCCCGGGAAACTCAACCGCTCACTGTTATCATTTCTACCCTCACCGGATTCCGGGAGAAGGATTTTTTACCGGAGTGGTACAAAAAACCGAAGGCGAAGAATTCAGAGCCGGGAAAGTCAGGAAAAATACGAAACATACCCCCCCCCTTCTCCCCGGCGACATCCGGGCTTATATCCGGACACCCGAATATTACCGCCCCTATGCCAAAGACAATATCATAGGCGTAATCCCGGAGCAACACAGCGAATTTATACAACTACTGGAGGCTAATCTGCACATCCTCTACCAAGGTTGTGAAATAGCAGAAATCATCAACCGGAAAAGTAAACCTCTGCCTTCACTCGCTCTCTGGCAGGGACTGAATAAAGCAAACTGCGCCCTCCTGGATACCGACCGGATGACAGCCCTGACCTTTCTGAAAAAAGAAGATATTCCGGTGCCGCCCAAGACCGCAGAATGGTTATTGGTTACCTATCGCGGACAGGGTCTCGGATGGTGCAAACACCTGGGCAACCGGCTTAACAACTATTACCCCAAAGAATGGAGAATCAGAATGACAATCGAATAAAATAATAAAACCATGAATTATATTGAAGTTACTTTCGACATCACCCCCTACGAAGAAGCGGTTGCAGATGCGTTAATTTCCGAACTGGGTACTATCGGTTACGATGGTTTCTCCTACACCGACCAGGGATTCACGGCCTACATTCCTGCCAAAGATTATAATGCACAAGCCATCACCCGGCTGGAAATATTCGATTTTTTCACCCGGAACTATCGTATCGAAACCTCGGTACAGGAAATCGAAGACCAGGACTGGAACAAAGTATGGGAAGAAAATTTCACTCCCATCGTGGTAGACGACCGGATCTTAGTCAGGGCCGGATTCCACGCTCCGGTTCCCGGCATCGAATATGAAATCCTGATCGAACCCAAAATGAGTTTCGGTACCGGTCACCATTCCACCACCGCCCTCATGCTACGCACCATCCTGGACAACAAGGAGCGGATTACAGGCAAACGGGTACTCGACATGGGATGCGGAACAGGTATCCTGTCTATCCTGGCTGCCAAAACCGGTGCCCGGGAAATCACCGGCATCGACATCGATGAATGGGCTTACAACAATGCGATGGAAAATATCCGGGCCAATGGTCTGAACAACATCACCATCAAAATCGGAGACGCCCGGTTACTGGAAGCAGAGGCACCTTTCGATGTGATCCTGGCTAATATCAACCGCAATATCCTTCTCGAAGACATGCCCCATTACGTCGCCCGACTCCTCCCCCAAGGCCTCCTGATCATGAGCGGATTTTATCTGCAAGACCTTCCCCTCATCCAGGAAAGAGCGGCACAATCAGGTCTGACTTTCATGACTTACCGGGAAGACAAGAATTGGGTGGCAGCCAGCTTCTACAAAAATTAATCACGTTGTTTAATTCTTAACAAAGTATTGTTTTATCAATTTGAATATAGCACCTTTGCAGCCGGAAATAAGAAAAACACTGGAGTTTATAAAATTGACAAATATGAAAGTTTTAAAATTCGGAGGGACCTCCGTCGGAAGTGCAGACAGAATTCGTGCAGTGGCCGGATTGATCGATAACGGCGAACCTCAGATCGTGGTTTTATCGGCGATGTCCGGGACTACCAATACCTTGGTTGAAATTTCTAACTGCTTATACCGGAATGAAAAACAGGCTGCTCTCCATATCATTCAGAATCTGGAAGTAAACTACTATATCGTTATCACAGAATTATTCGAAACAGAAGCTTATATTCAGAAAGGTAAAACCTTCATTCAAACCATTTTCACCTATCTGCGTTCTTTTATCAACAAGGATTTCTATCCTCTTCAGGAAAAGGCTGTATTGGCACAGGGGGAAATCATGTCTACCACATTGATGCATTATTACCTGGAAGAATGCGGAGTGAGCAACACGCTTTTGTCAGCCCTGGAATATATGCGTATCGATAAAGACTGTGAACCGGATTATTTTTATATCCGGCAAAACCTGAAACGCGAACTGGCCAAACCGGACACCCACCCCCTGATCATTACCCAAGGCTTTATCTGCCGGAATGCTTACGGCGAAATCGACAACCTGAAAAGAGGAGGCAGCGACTATTCCGCCGCACTGGTAGGGGCAGCCATCAAGGCCGAAGAGATCCAGATCTGGACGGACATCGACGGTTTTCATAACAATGATCCCCGTATCGTCGAAGGGACGAAGGCTATCCGGCATCTGTCGTTCGACGAAGCTGCCGAATTGGCTTATTTCGGGGCGAAGATCCTTCACCCGTCCAGTGTACAACCGGCGAAAAAAGAAAATATCCCGGTACGCCTGAAAAACACCTTATGCCCCGACGACGAAGGTACACTGATCACCGAAGACAGTCCGGCCAAAAATGTGAAAGCCGTCGCTGCCAAAAGCGGGATTACCGCGATTAAGATCAAATCGACCAATATGCTGCTGGCCTATGGTTTCCTCCGGAAAGTATTCGAAGTATTCGAAGCCTGGAAGACCCCGATCGATATGATCGCAACTTCTGAAGTGGCAGTCTCTCTGACTATCGACTGTACGGAACATCTGGAAGAAATCCTCAAAGATCTGGAAAAATACGGCACGATCGAGGTCGACCGCAATATGGCGATCGTATGTATCGTCGGCGATTTTTCAGCCAGTAAATCCGGACTGGGAGCCCAGGTTCTGAAAGCCCTCGAAGAAGTTCCGCTCCGGATGATCTCTTACGGTGGCAGCGCACACAATATCTCGGTTCTGGTAAAAGAAGAAGACAAGAAAAAAGCCATGACAGACCTCAGTCATAAACTGGAAGATCTTCAGCATTGAAAATAGTTCACTCAGCAACAACACACTTTACTATGCAGTTATCTCAGATACCGGTTCAAACACCGACGCCCTTCTATTACTATAATTTAGAGCTACTGAAAAAAACAGTACAAGCGGCAAAGTCCGGATCAGCCCCTTACGGTTACCGGGTTCATTATGCCGTCAAAGCTAACGCCAATCCGGTGTTACTGCGACTGATCAGCCAGCAGGGACTGGGAGCGGACTGTGTCAGCGGAAATGAAATCCGGCAGGCACTGGAATGCGGCTTCCCGGCCGATACCATTGTATATGCCGGTGTCGGCAAAAGCGATGCAGAGATAGAACTTGCCTTACAGCACGATATCTTTTGTTTCAACTGTGAGTCCCTGCCGGAAATACAGGTGATCGACGGGATCGCGGCCCGGCTGGGCAAAAAAGCCCGGATCGCCCTTCGCATCAATCCCAATGTCGATGCCCATACCCATCACTATATCACCACAGGTATCGAAGAAAACAAATTCGGTATTTATTTGTACGATCTGGAACATGTCATCACGGAAGTAGCGAAATTAAAACAGATCGAACTCATCGGTCTGCATTTTCACATCGGTTCTCAAATCACCGACATGACCGTTTTCCGGGGATTATGTATCCGGGCCAATGAGATCCAACGGCAGATGAAAGAACGCGGACTCCTTCTGCCCCATATCAATTTCGGCGGAGGGTTAGGGATCGACTACAACGAACCGTACGAAAAACCCATTGCCGATTTCCAATCTTACTTTGCCACTTTCGCCCGATTTTTCGAACCGGAACCTCATCAGCAGATTCATTTCGAATTGGGACGCTCGATCGTCGCACACTGCGGAGATCTGATCTCTAAAGTATTGTACGTCAAAGAAGGGAAAAACAGAAAATTCGTAATCCTCGATGCAGGCATGAACGATCTGTTGCGCCCGGCCCTTTATCAGGCCTTTCACAAGATAGAAAATATCAGCTCCGACCGACCCGAAGAGAAATACGACGTGGTAGGACCGATATGCGAATCTGCCGACTGTTTCGGGAAAGACGTCGTCTTAAACGAAACCCGCCGGGGAGATCTCATCGCTATCCATTCCTGCGGTGCCTACGGCGAAGCAATGGCTTCCCGCTATAATCTGCGCGATCTGCCCGGTAGTGTTTTTCAATACCCAAAGTGACCAAAGGAATTTTGTTTTCCAATGGTCACTCTATACCAAACGATTGATCTCAACCGAAATTTTACGTTTTTCTCATCATCCGATCTTATCCGGTTTCTTTTTTGAACCATCAGCCGGTTTTGCGATCGATTCCCGCATTTGTGTATCGGCTTCTATATTTTTCATGCGATAATAATCCATCACGCCTAAATTACCGGAACGGAAGGCTTCCGACATCGCCAGAGGCACATTGGCTTCGGCTTCGATCACCTTCGCTTTCATCTCCTGGGCCAATGCTTTCATTTCCTGTTCTCTGGCCACAGCCATCGCCCTCCTCTCTTCCGCTTTCGCCTGAGCGATTTTCAGATCAGCTTCGGCCTGGTCGATTTGTAAACCTGCCCCGATATTTTTACCCACATCGATATCGGCAATATCAATGGAAAGGATTTCAAAAGCCGTACCGGAATCCAAACCTTTATCCAACACCACTTTGGAAATAAAATCCGGATTTTCCATCACCGCTTTATGGGATTCCGACGAACCGATCGACGACACGATCCCTTCTCCTACCCGGGCCAGCACCGTCTCTTCACCGGCACCACCGACCAAACGCTTGATATTGGCCCGGACAGTCACCCGCGCTTTAGCGATCAACTGGATACCGTCTTTAGCGACAGCCGTAACCGGAGGTGTATTGATCACTTTCGGATTTACACTCATTTGTACTGCTTCGAATACATCCCTACCGGCCAGATCCACAGCAGTTGCAATCTGAAAAGTCAGATCGATATTGGCTTTCGAAGCAGATACCAAAGCATGCACCACCTGGGCCACATGGCCTCCGGCCAGATAATGAGCCTCCAGCAAATCCCGGTATAATTCGATACCTGCCTTTTTCCCCTCGATCATTGCACTGACAATCACCGTAGGCGGCACTTTTCTCCAACGCATCAACACCAATTGTAATAAAGATATTTTCACATCCGATACTAATGCCTGGAACCACAAACCGACAGGAATCAGATACAAAATAATCCATAACAGGAACAATCCTCCGGCTATGGCGACCACCAACAAAATAACACTGCTGTTTTCCATTTCAAACTGTTTTTAATTGTACAATTACTTTATTTCTCAATACTTTAACGACCTCGACCGGACGATGGGCATCGATATAGCCCGATCTGGATTCGGCTTCCACGACCATATCCCCCAATTTTACATTTCCCATAGGTGCCAAGCGTCCTAACGTCTCTCCGCAATCTCCGGCCTTAACCGAATCCCCAATCCCCTCTACCGTCCCTTCCAGACGGGTATCCAGGCTCAGCCTTTTCCAGGTTTTTGTCCGAAGGACATACCAGGTCATCCCGAAGCCGAAGACAACCGTACCCGCCAAAATCAGATGGCCCGTCACTCCGCCATAATACGCGTATCCGAAATATACTCCGGCAATAATACTGATAAATCCCAGAATTCCGGCGACATTAATCCCCGGTAAAACCAAAATCTCCAATACCACCAGGATTGCCCCGATCAGAATCAGCATCAATACGATCAACCATTCCATAATAAATTTTTTAATTTGCTAAAGATATATTTTTTCGGGAAATATACACACATTATCACACCGAAAAATTCAATATTTCTCCTTCCTTATTTTTATCCTTCCGGGAAACACCTATCGATCACCTACTGATCATGTTTCGATCATCTATCGCATCATACAATACATGACAGGCAGATAAACGGGAATTCGTACGCCCGTGACAACTGAAAAAGCAAGAGAATCACCGTATTTCACATTAGCATAAAATTAAAAATACACGGTTTCCTTCTTTTTATTCTAACGTTTATTATAAATTTGTAATACGGTCACCTCCGTGAGTGTTTGTAAAATGCTAATTATTCTTTATGTTTGTAATTCGTTTAGAGTAATCGGGACGAAGACAATTTAATGAAAGGCGTTTAGTTTTATCCTCTCTTTTAAAATCGCCAAATTTTAAGTTACAAGGATAAACGGTACAAACGCTCATGCTTGCCATATAGTCATCTACACTATATATGGTTTAGCGTGGGGTGACTGTTTATTTGTAACAAGGTGTTTGGCGATACCTAAAAGAGAATAAACTGAGAGTTCCCACGCTTTTTCTTTTTATATAATTTACCTTCAGGGAATCGGGGTGACAAAAGTATGGCTGTATGTGGAATTTATTTACTCGTTTTTTCAAGTACCGGCACCTGGTATGGCTCACGATCCTATGCGTTACTCTGGCAGGCTGCAAGGACGATTTCGATGACAGTGAACTACGCAAACAAATCGCAGACCTCAACGGGCGGTTAACCTCCCTCGAAAAGTTGTGCGCGCAGATGAACACCAACATCTCGTCCATGCAGACAATCGTCAACGCGCTGCAACAAAATGATTACATCACGGGAGTTACCCCCATCACGGAAGAAGACAACACCATCGGATACACGATCACGTTCGTGAAAAACAAACCTATCACCATCTACCACGGAAAGAATGGAAGTTCCCTCTCTGCAAAGAAAGATGCCGATGGAATATATTACTGGGAATTAAACGGTTCATGGCTGCTTGACGATGAAAATAACCGAATGAAAGTGAGTGGTGTAACCCCACAGTTAAAAATAGAAAATGAACATTGGCTGGTTTCCGTTGACGGGGGGAAAACATGGGATGATGCGGGAACGGCCACGAGAGATCCTTTGTTCAAGGAGGTGGATAATAGCGCGGAAGATTTTGTGAAATTTGTTTTTGCGGATGGTACAGAAGTACAGGTACCGAAAAAGGACACATTCGCAATATCTTTTTCAGAACCATTACCATTGAAAATCAGCGCAGGGGAAACAGTGGAAATTACCTACACCCTTTCACAGGGAAATGAAAAAACGTTAGTAAAAACAGTTTGCTCGAACGGATGGCAAGCCGTGGTGAACAAAAAAGACAATCTGAGCGGAACCATCACGATCACGGCGCCCGACCCGATCACGGACGACGAAGTGCTGGTGTTCGTTTCCGACGGGAAAGAAAAGACCGTGATGTCGGCAATTTCATTCTGTATTGTCATACTGGATAATATACAGGACAACACCGTGAAAGTCGGTGGCGGAGACGGAAATCTGAACCTGGAAATCACGTCGAACATGGAAATAAAAGCAGTGCCCAAAAATGAATGGATCATAACAGACGAGCAACCCCAGAGCAAAGCTCTCGCCACCAATCATTTCCATTTCAAGATACTGGCAAACAAGGGTGAACAAAGCCGGACCGGACACATTGAAGTTCAGGACATGGGGGGTAAGGTTTTGAAAACAATCACCGTGATCCAGGGAAATGCCCAGGAAGAAGAAATCGCGAAAGAACGGGAAGCATTAATCGCTTTTTATCATGCCACGAACGGGGATCAATGGAAAAACAACACAAATTGGTGTAGCGATAAACCCATTGGAGAATGGTATGGTATTAGATGCCAAAATGGGCTTGTTGAAGTTCTAAATTTGACTGAGAATGGGCTTTTGGGCATGATTCCTTTGGAAATTGGCAATCTTGGTAATCTCCGAATATTATCACTGTCTATTAATCAATTATCTGGAGAAATTCCATCAAGTATTGGACAATTAAAAGAGTTAACAACACTTTATTTAGCAAATAACCAATTATCTGGAAATATTCCTGTTGAACTAGGTGATTTGACTAATCTTACAATGGCAGATTTATATAACAATCAGTTATCAGGAAATATTCCTTCAAGTATTGGAAACTTGAAAGAATTGGATAGGCTTTCGTTACATAATAATCAATTAACAGGAATAATTCCAACAGAAATAGGAAATTTATGTAATTTAACCTCTTTAAGTTTAGATTACAATCAACTGTCAGGAGAAATACCTGCGAATATAGTTGATCTGAAAAATCTTCAAGAATTACGCTTGGACAACAATAAACTAGAGGGATTAATTCCTAATACAATTTGCCAGATGTCTAATTTGAAATTTTTATGGTTTGCGAATAATCATTTTTCTGGAAATATTCCTCAAAATATCGGTAATTTACATGCACTTGAAAGATTGGATTTGAGCCACAATCAACTAACAGGATCAATACCTGTTTCAATAAAACAGTGTTCAAATTTACAATATATTATGCTAAATTCAAATCAATTACAAGGAGATATGATGCTTGATTACTTTTCAAACAATAAGAATATTAGAGCATTACATCTTGATCATAACAATCTAACAGGAACAATTCCAGCTGAATTTACAACTTGGGTATATGATCACCGTCCAGTGTTTAACATTACTTATAATTGTTTATCAGGGAGTCTACCTCTGGAACTTATTTCGAATCCTGACTGGCCACGCGCGGAAGCTTGTATTATACCTCAAAATGAAGGGTATAACTTGGAGGTTCCAATCTTGTACGAATCGACAGACTATAGTGAAGACGGAAAGGTTGTAGTACTACAAAAAGCAACAGAAGGAAATGGCATTAACGTCGCAATTGTCGGAGACGGATTCGCTGATGTTGATTTCACCAGCGGGCATTTCGATAAGGTGATGCACAAAACCATGGAAGGATTATTCAGACAGGAACCCATGAAATCCTTCCGCCACTTATTCAACGTCTATGCCGTCAAAGCCGTTTCAAAACACAATGTCTTCCTGGATGGTTGCGAAACCGCCTTAGAGGGTAAATACGGGAGTAACAACTCCGGTTACTCCTATGCCGAATGCAAGGAAGGAACCCTCAGAAACAAATACATAAATAAAATACCCGCCTTCAATCCAGACGAGGATATCTGTTTCGTTATTTTAAATGCTTACACACCTAATGCTTCTGCATCATATTGCAGATATCCCCAGGGATTTTCTTATTCTATTTCAGGTCTGGGAAGCTATACACCTGCAAGTAATAATTTACACGGATTTGAAAATAAGATCTGCCGGGGATTCGGTTGTACCTTTGGTCACTTGGGAAGTGAGGAATGGAATTCGTTTGGAGGTGCTGCCACCGATGCAACTAAAGAGGTGATATTAAATTACCAAGCCAATGGTTGGTACATGAATCTTAGTGTTGACCCTGAAAATGTCCCATGGAAGAAATTTTTAACGGACGAACGATACGCAAATGAAGATGTGGGAATCTATGAAGGAGGATACTATTGTGCCTTTGGAATTTACAGGTCATCCAATACAAGTATCATGAGAATGACTAATATTGATGAGGTTACTTTTAATGTCCCCAGCCGCGAAGCCATTTACAAGCGCATGATGCAGCAGGCTTATGGCGACAGCTGGCAATACGATTACGAAAAATTCGTAGAATATGATGCAATTAACCGTAATTCAACCCCACAACTTTTACGGAGCACCGCTGATGCCCCTAAGGAAGACAGGCTCCAATACTACCCTATGGTCATTATCCACGAACAATAACAAACATTACAGAGTATGACAGAAAAATATCGTAATATACAGCATAAATTAACCCGCTTTTTCAAGTGCCGGCACTTGGTATGGCTCACGGTTCTGTGCATTGCCTTAGCAGGCTGTAAGGACGATTTCGACGACAGTGAACTACGCAAACAAATCGCAGACCTCGACGGGCGGTTAACCACCCTCGAAAAGTTGTGTGCGCAGATGAACGCAAACATCTCGTCCATGCAGACAATCGTCAATGCACTGCAACAAAATGATTACATCACGGGAGTTACCCCCATCACGGAAGAAGACAACACCATCGGATACACGATCACGTTCGTGAAAAACAAACCTATCACCATCTACCACGGAAAGAATGGAAGTTCCCTCTCTGCAAAGAAAGATGCCGATGGAATATATTACTGGGAATTAAACGGTTCATGGCTGCTTGACGATGAAAATAACCGAATGAAAGTGAGTGGTGTAACCCCACAGTTAAAAATAGAAAATGAACATTGGCTGGTTTCCGTTGACGGGGGGAAAACATGGGATGATGCGGGAACGGCCACGAGAGATCCTTTGTTCAAGGAGGTGGATAATAGCGCGGAAGATTTTGTGAAATTTGTTTTTGCGGATGGTACAGAAGTACAGGTACCGAAAAAGGACACATTCGCAATATCTTTTTCAGAACCATTACCATTGAAAATCAGCGCAGGGGAAACAGTGGAAATTACCTACACCCTTTCACAGGGAAATGAAAAAACGTTAGTAAAAACAGTTTGCTCGAACGGATGGCAAGCCGTGGTGAACAAAAAAGACAATCTGAGCGGAACCATCACGATCACGGCGCCCGACCCGATCACGGACGACGAAGTGCTGGTGTTCGTTTCCGACGGGAAAGAAAAGACCGTGATGTCGGCAATTTCATTCTGTATTGTCATACTGGATAATATACAGGACAACACCGTGAAAGTCGGTGGCGGAGACGGAAATCTGAACCTGGAAATCACGTCGAACATGGAAATAAAAGCAGTGCCCAAAAATGAATGGATCATAACAGACGAGCAACCCCAGAGCAAAGCTCTCGCCACCAATCATTTCCATTTCAAGATACTGGCAAACAAGGGTGAACAAAGCCGGACCGGACACATTGAAGTTCAGGACATGGGGGGTAAGGTTTTGAAAACAATCACCGTGATCCAGGGAAATGCCCAGGAAGAAGAAATCGCGAAAGAACGGGAAGCATTAATCGCTTTTTATCATGCCACGAACGGGGATCAATGGAAAAACAACACAAACTGGTGTAGCGACAAACCCGTAAGTGAATGGTACGGCCTCACAATCGAAAACGGATATGTCACACAATTAAACTTAGCAGAAAATAATTTGTCTGGTTATCTGCCGGAATGTATCGGAGAATTACAGCATTTAACAGATATTAGTTTGTGGGAAAATTACAACCTCGGGGGCAAATTACCGGCAGGATTATTTTCACTGGAAAACCTAAAATCGTTACATATTCGAATATGCGCTATCGAAGGAGAGATTTCCCCTGACATAAAACAATTAACTAAGCTAGAATCCTTATCTATCGGTAACAATAAATTCACGGGACGTTTCCCTAGTGAAATCAGTGAATTAAAAAATTTATACTTTTTAAGCATCGATAATGGCGATTTTATACTTGGCAATGAATCCCAACCCATTAATTGTAACAATTTCACCCCATGCGAGTTTCCAAAATCACTATGTAAATTAACAAATTTAAAAGGATTATATGCATATAAAAATAACTTCTACGGCAATATTCCATCTGAAATCGGTCAATTAAAAAATCTGACACAATTAATGCTACAATGTAATCGTTTCTCCGGAAATATTCCCGTTGAAATTTGTTCATTACCCAATCTGGAAATCCTTTATTTAGAATATAACGACTT
>OIXA01004147.1_pt1 | contig 14295 bp, 13 predicted proteins | sample 1587721 | NCBI WGS metagenome assembly OIXA01 (sample SAMEA3888900, study PRJEB22519) | human gut metagenome | biome: human gut; feature: human-associated habitat; material: faeces | place: Denmark | collected 2013 | reverse complement strand
TTACTCTCACCACACATCGTAGCCAGAACGCCTCGTAAACGCCCGATAATGACGCATGACCACGCCGATAAAATGGAAATAACGGTAGTTTTTCAGTGCCCTCCTTATAGTATGCCTCTATCGCCTCCAATTGTTTGTGGTCAGCAAACACCTTGGCGGCTCTTCCTTCATAAACGATACGTCGGGTGATACCGTCTGCCACCGATTCTGTCATGGTGTAGGAATCTACTACATCTCCAAACACATCTATCGTGGCATCAATAGGTGTTCCTGTGAACCCCACGTAAGTGGCATTGGGCAGGGAGTCGTGCAGATACTTGGCAAAGCCATAACTGCGTTTTACGCCTTTATCAGTAATGGTTACATTCTGTTCCACATTCGTCTGCGAACGGTGGGCTTCGTCGGAGATGCAGATAATGTTGGCACGGTCAGACAACAGATTGATATCCTCGCTGAACTTCTGTATAGTTGTCAGGAATACGCCACCACTCTTTCGTCCTCTCAACTTCTTGCCTAACTCCTCACGTGTTTCAACATTTACGACTGTTTCGTCGCCAATGAACTGCTTGGCATTCACGAACTGTGCAGACAACTGGTCATCAAGGTCTGTTCTGTCAGTAATAAGTATGATAGTAGGTGAAGCCAAATGCCGACTTCGCATCAGCATACGTGTAAGGAATAGCATCGTGAGACTCTTGCCACAGCCTGTTGCTCCAAAATATGTGCCACCCTTTCCATCACCATGCAGGTTGATATGTGAGTGCTCCAAGATGTTTTCGTAAAGCCTGTGTGTGGCGAAGAACTGCGGATAGCGACAAACTATCTTCCTTTCACTCTTCGAGGTATCAGGGAAGAATACGAAGTCCTTCATCACGCTCAGCAGTCTCTCCTTACGGAACAGACCTTTCATCATGGTGTGCAAGGAGTCGATACCATCATTTGCCTTATCCGTCCGCTCCACCTTTCGCCAAGCATAGAAGAACTCATAAGGCGTGAACAGCGTACCGTATTTATTGTTCACGCCATCGCTGATAACCACGAAAGCATTATAGCGAAACAACTCAGGAATATCCCTACGATAGCGCACTGTCAGTTGCGTGTAGGCATTCATAATGGTAGTGTCTTCCTTCACTGCACTCTTGAATTCCAGTACCACTACGGGCAGACCGTTCACATAGACAATGCCGTCAGGAATGCGTCGCTCCAGTCCCTTTATCTCCAGTTGGTTGACAATCTTGAAGATATTCCTGTTAACATCCTTAAAGTCTATCACTTCCACGAACAAGTCTGGCAGTGAGGCATCTTCACGCTTGATGGCAAAACCCTCCATCATCAAGCGATACGTCTGTGCATTCTGCTCATAGAGCGGAGCACCATTGTCTGCCGTAAGTTTCGCCATGACTCGCTCCACCTCCAAGAGTGTTATTCCCTCATGGGCATATCTGTCCGTCAGATACATCCGCAAGTCATCACGCAGCAGCACCTCCGTTTGCTCCTTGTGTATCGTCTCGCCATTCACGTAGCTGTAGCCCTGTTGCTCAAACAGCTCCATGATGGCCATTTCTAGCGTATGCTCGTTAAAGTGTGACATAGGCATTATCTCCTCCTTTTACTTTTTTTAGGCTGATTTTTTATAAAAACTTTATATTCATCAACACATTCCTGTAGAAAAGACTGCCGCTGTAGCATCCTCTGAAGAACAGGTATTAAGGATTCTGTATATTTATGAACAATCTGTTCTTTCTTTCGACCCATACTAATTCCGGCATGGTACTTAGGATTCGTTTTTATTTTTAGTTTATGAAAAATCGCTTGTATTTGATGGGAATTTAACGATAATTTCATTTGCACATCACTTGTTGTCAAAGGATATAGCACATCTGGTTTTGCTGCGATGTTTTCAGTTTCAACACCTTCCACATTACCTATTAATTTTAAAGTTGGGAGCCCTTCTCCTTCTTTTTCTGTAAACTTTCCTTCTTTAATGAAATGTAGTTTATCTATAAGATCTTTTTCTATAAGAATTTTATTATCGCCCACCGATAATTCTCCTTTATATGAATCAAGAAGATGAACGTTCCTTGGTCCAATTATAGAGATCTTTTCTATATGTTTGATCCATAGAATTCTCTCTTTCTCTCTTTCTTTATCTAGTAACTTCTTTAACTCCGCAAATTCAATTTCTTTGCTTTCTCCTCTATATCGATAATAAATAGCCCCCTCCCTAAGAATGTCTTTGCAATTTTTCTTACAAATTATCGGTTTCTCTTCACTTTCTTCAACGGTGATAATACCAAAATCTTTTTCATTAAATCTCACGGTATTCATGGTCCACTTCAATTCTTGAGAAAAATATTCCCGAATAGTAGAATCAATATTTTTAGGGTCTATTTCTTGAAATCGATTATTTGTCATTCCTATAGGCTCATGTGGTGAGTTCTTTATACCAAAGACAATCTCACCACCCTTATTATTAGCCATACCGACAAGGGTCTTACAATATTTGACAAGGTTATCTCCTAATTGGAAATTTTGCTTATATTCCAAATTATAAGACTCCCGTTTTTTTACATATCCTTTGTTGTCAAGATCAAATGTGAATGCCATAATGATATTTCAATTATATGCTGGTTAACCTTCAAGAGACCGCCCCAATTACTATTTATCTCTTTTTTCTATTGATTCTTTAACTGAACTTGGCAATCACTGATATAATGAATTAATCTCGTTCGGTTCTGTTATCATTCTATCTACAATGATATTGAGTAGATGCATAAGCATTTTTGCCGTTCCTTTATCATCTACATCAAATGCGATTTGGCCAGGATGAACAGCTTTATTGCCTACAACTCTCACAACATCCAATGCCTGTTGAACTGATTGAGGCAACCCTTTTTTGACAAGAGCCCCAATATTCTTGTTGATGTCTCTGTCATTTTCTCCAAGTTCATTACATAACCTATCTATTGCAAGGCGAAGTAATGCACATGCGGCACGTGGAGATTTGTTGTATATAAGCCCGGCTTCTTCATAGAGTTGTTTAACAGATTCTGGCATGTCGGGATTTGCTTCTTCTGCAATAATGTCTGGATATGCATAGATGTTATCAATCCATATTGTCTTTTTCTTACAATTTTGACAGGAGGCAATTTCCACCCAACTTGTCCCGTTCTTCTGTTTTGAGGTCACAGATACAACTTGATATCCATGATAGCTAACACACTCATAATGCATCAAAGACATTGTTCCACAATGAGGACACGTAAAAGAATCCTTCTGATAATCTGGTGCTACATAATTCTTTGCCATATTCTTAATAATTTATTGCCCCATCTCCGCCAAAAGCAAAGACTGAAATTCGGTTAGTTTCAAATTCTCCTGCTTTTTCAATATATACATTTCAAAGAGCGGATTCATTTGCGCATCCATATCTTTCAATGTATCATCCGACGGTATAATAACCTGTGCAGACTCCAAGTCTTCACGCTTTATATGTCCCATTGATGTAGCCTTGGCTGAAATCAGGCGCTTCCATTCTGCAATATGCTTATGAGTCCATAAGAAATAGAACCATTTAGGAAATACTGATGAGCTAACTTTGAAAAGATGTTGATTTAGGGCACATTTACCGCCACACCATATATCTATAAACAAAGTAGCTGACCAAGAGAAAACCACATCTCCTGTGTTTATAACATAATCATGAGGAATAGTAACTTCAACATGGTCGCTGTCCTCATCACAACAACCTTGCGATAATTCCCTAATTTTTAGAACTGGAAGAAAATCCATTCCATCTGTCTCATATTTTTGGCATGCTGTTCCATTTAGATATGTTGCGATATCTGTCAACATTCCTATTCTCCAGCCTTCAGGGAGGTTTTCTTTGTCGATGTTACCGACGAAGGTTTTGCGGTAGAGGGCTTGGGCGGTGGCTTCGAGGTGCTGAATCATTTGATTGTTGAGACGGATGCGGTTGGTCAGCGTTTCATATTCTGCTACAATTTCACGCTGACGTTCTATAGATGGTAATGGAATACGAACATTGCACATTTCTTCATACTCAAAGAATTCATGAGCACTGCCATGTGACCTAAAGCGAGCATATTTATCAAAATCAGGACGTTTATACCACATCAACAAATACTTAGGATTTAGTTTCTCTTCATCCTTGATTCTGAATACTTGATATGCAGATGATACTGTACAATCTGGCCCTTCACGATAAGCTATAGAAATCTTCTCTCCATTACGAGTTGTTGCCCTGTTATAAGCAAAGTAACCTCGACGCACAATCTTATCAGCAGCAGAATTCTCTGCTACTTGACGAGGGTCTTGGAAATACTTCTCATTGCAAATACCTTGCGACAACTTTATTTCCAATTTGCTATTGCGCTCGTCAACAGGCTCTATATATTCTCCTAAACGCTTATATTCCATAGCCCAACTTTGCAAATAGTTCCTTCAGTTGCTTTTTGCTCTCTTCTTCCTTTATTAACAAGCCACGAAGTTCAGACTGAATCTGCTTCATCTTACCATCATAATCGATTTCCTCAGCAGTACCTTTGAATTCTATGTATTTGCTAGGAACTAAGCTCCATCCTTTTTGCTCTATCTCTTCTGTGGTTGCAGAGTAGCAATAACCAGCCTCGTTGTGATAGAATTTTTCATAACCCTCTCTCTGCCAGTTATGGAAGTTTTGTGCCACCTTCTGTATCTGCTCTACTGGGAATTGAACATATTTCTTTTCAAACGGCTCACCCCATAATCTTAGGTCAATAAAAAGTACCTCGTCCTCGCGATTGCGGTATTTCACCATCTTACCGTTCTGCTCCACCATGCGGGCCTTCTTGTTGTTATTCAGAATCCACAGTGTCACGCTGATGTCTGTAGAGTAGAACATCTTATGAGGCAGGATAACAATCGCCTCTACCAAATGGTTCTGAAGCAGTTGCTTACGGATAGCCAACTCCGTTCCGTCACCACTCAAAGCACCATTCGCAAGAAGGAATCCTGCTGTTCCGTTGGAAGAGAGTTTTGAGACGATATTCAGAATCCAACCATAGTTGGCGTTGCTTGTAGGAGGCACGTCGTAACCAGCCCAGCGTGGATCATCCTTCAATTCGTTCTCAGCACGCCAAGCCTTCTGGTTGAATGGTGGATTTGCCATGATGAAGTCAGCCTTTAGGTCTTTGTGCTGATCGTTATGGAACGTATCTGCAGCCATCTCACCCAAGTTACAGGCAATGCCACGAATGGCAAGGTTCATCTTTGCCAGTTTGTAGGTGGTATTGGTATATTCCTGTCCATAGACAGAGATGTCGCGCTTGTTTCCGTGATGCGCCTCGATGAACTTCATGCTCTGCACGAACATACCGCCAGAACCACAACAAGGGTCGTAAATCTTGCCACGATAAGGCTCAATCATCTCGGCAATAAGGTTGACGATGGTCTTAGGCGTGTAGTATTCACCCTTACCCTTGCCTTCGGCAATGACAAACTTGCCGAGGAAGTATTCATATACACGACCGATGAGATCGTTCTCAGGGTCTTTCTGTGTGTCAATCTTATTGATTTCGTCAAGCAGAGCAGCAAGTTTGGTGCGGTCGAGCGACAGACCTGCATAGTAGTTGCTTGGCAGGGCACCTTTCAGCGTAGGATTGCTTTGCTCTACCTTTGCCAAAGCCTTGTCTATCTTGATGGCAATATCATTCTGCTTAGCGTTCTCAATCAGAAAATCCCAACGGCTTTCAGGCTCCAGATAAAAGACGTTCTTGGCATTATAGAACACGGGATTATCTGCAAAAGCCTCTTTGCCTTCAGCTACCAGTTCATTGCGCCGCTCCGTAAAACGGTCGTGTGCATATTTCAGGAAGATAAGACTCAGCACCACATGCTTATACTCCGATGGTTCAACAGAGCCACGAAGTTTATTGGCTGATTCCCATAACGCTTCCTCTATTGCCTTTTCTTTTATTACTTTCTTTGCCATAGTTATGGTAGTTTGATTCCGTTAATTATTTTTCTCCCAAAGTAGTCGAAGAGGAAAATGGGGAACGCATTAAGTATAGCAACTTTGCATTCTTCCGTCTCGACATATTTGGAGAGTTGATTGGTGAAGACTGCCAGCTGACTATCGGATTCATCAGGAACTTCAGTTTTATCGTTACAAATGTAGTTCGCCTTACTGACATTCATAACAACAAGATGCTTCCAATTCGTCTTTGTACTATCAATCTTCTCTTGTATTTTCGTCTCGTCATCAGCTGGTTTGATGGTGAGAATGATATATTCCAAGTTTCCTCCATAGAAAGAGAATTCATGAACTTGGTGTTTGAATCTTACTTCCTGGCACTGTTGACGTGTCACGGTGTATGTCCAATAGTCGTTGTCAGGCAACTCTTTTGTATAGCGGAGCGACTCTACCATTGGGTAATTGATATACAACTTACCATTCGCTGTTTCATCCGTAAAGAAGTCCAGCATTTCTGACAGCCTCTTGTTGTTCTCTTCAAGAGTCCTGGCCTTTTCTTGAAAATCATAGTCGAAGAATAGGTATATTTCAGATACCTCGTCCTCTCGAATGTCTTTCAACGTTTCATCACCCTTTTCAAGTAGGATTTCCTTAAGCACGGATATTGTATCCACTTCAAATGCTCCATTGAGAGCATCATGCTCCATGAGCTTGGTATAGAGTGAGTATATATTACTATTGTACGTGCACACGAAGGTATCAAGCTTCTCTGGGAAGAAAAGCCGTTTGAAAGACTCGAAATAAGTCTTATCGTCTTTGCCTTCAAACACAAACAGTATCATACTTCAAATGCTCCAGCGCGGAATAGTTTCTCAATATTATGCCCAAATCGCAGTTCCTTCTCTGTGCAAGCGTGCAATGGCTTAATCTTATTGTTCTGCAAGATGAAGTTGCTGTCCGGACGCAACAGATCGTTCGTCATCAAATAGGTATTGTGAGATGACGTGAAGACCTGACAATTAAGATTGAACAATTGCTTACATACCTCAAAAGCCAACTTGAAATGATAGAAAGCATCGAATTCATCGATAAAGACAAAGGATGCTTCGTTCATCTTTTTTAGCCAGAAGTATAGCAACTTCAACGACTGTGTACCCGTTGAAGCTATCAAGTCAAAAGCAATAACTCCATTCCCTATTTTGCAGAACAGAATTTTGTCTGTTGTCCTTGACTGAACAAACTCAAACTTTTGCCCACTAATCTTCTTAAGGAAATCTGCAAAGTCCTTTACTAATCTGTTTTTGATGATGTATTCATCAAGGATTGTAGCAACATTGTCAAATCCCATGTATTCATTAACCTTCAGACATCTGAACCATAACATTGAATCGACGAAATTTCGCATTTGTATCAAATAATGGTCATGGGCAAGAGGATATGAAGTCAGCAAATAATTCACTATAGAAATGCTGTTGGCATTCATTTGCAGGTTACGTTTTGCGTCCTTGTTAATAGGGAATTGTTGCTCATTCAACTCTAATGCACCTATTCTTCTCTTAAAGATGACAGTAGCATCTACAATCAGCGCTTCTTTGACAAGTGCACCAAAAACATTCTTGGAGTATTTGTATTCAATTGTTTGATCGTCAAATTTAAACGTATACTCAAAATCTACGTTCAAATTAGAATCACCTCCATAGACAAAGTTCTGATAGTAGTCTGGTTTCTTAGATTTCTGTGTAAGATGATTAACTATATCGAATAGTGCTACACTGAAGTTAGTCTTACCTGAACCATTTGGTCCATAGATAATACCATTCTTAATTACTCCATCTTTAACGGCGTATGTGTTGAAAGAGTAATTGCTGGGATGTGATAAGTCCCATTCTATTTTTTCGGCAAAACCACGGAAGTTTTTTACGGCAAATTTGATGAGCATAACCTTATTCTTTTAGGTTTCTGGGACAAAGATACAATAAAGTTTTTAATTTCCGCAATTTTTTTACGGGAATATAATATTTAAGTGATGTTTTTGGTGTTTATGCGCCTATTTTGATCTACCGAGCCCCAATTCTTATGCAGAAATAAAGGTTTCCTGTATGATAATGAATGAATAAAATACTCTATGAAACTCGATAAGATTTTTTGAGCCAAAATCGCCGACTCACGCCATTTGTTTACGCAGACATGAAAAAAGCACTTGCGAGAAGCTCGTAAGTGCTTGATTTTCAATGTGGACCAGCCAGGGATTGAACCTGGGACCTCCAGATTATGAGTCTGTTAAAATAAAATTTTTTAGAGTTTTATAAAATTTTTCTTGGCTTTGTAAGTTGTTGTCTAACAATTATTTTGTGACTTTGCAGCGCAAAAGTGAAATTTTAATAAACCTCAATTAATGGGCGATTTTGTTCGCATTTTGTTCGCAAATTGTTCGCAAGATTCCCACGAGCGAAGCACAGACCATAGTTATGAAGGCTGAAAAGACATCTATCAAGTGCGGAAAAGTGGACAACTGTTCACTTACTTTAGTTCTAGACAAACGTACCAATAAGAGTACGGATGTATACCCTTTGGCCATCTGTTTTCAGATAGCAGCTAAACGGTATTACTACAAGCTAAAGGATATGGACTATCAAAGCGAAAAGTACTTCAATGACGTATGTAGCGTGAAAGGAGCGAAAAGTTCGCTCATGCCTGTTCATGTCGAATGGCTAAAGATGCTAGAATGCTACAGGGAAAAACTGGAGAAACTGAGCAAGAAGCAGACTTTAACACTCGACCTTATCCGTACTTATCTGACAGGTGCGGAAATCGAATATGATAAAGCCACATCTTTTGTAGGTGTTTGGGAGAGTATTATTGCCAGGATGAAAGCAGAAGACAGAGTGGGAACAGCAGAGAACTACCAGTGGGCACTCAACTCCTTCCTTAAATACGTTGGTGATATGAAGGGCTTCATGGTCGGCAAAAACGTAATTGACAAGTGGAATGATGTAATGAAAAATGGTGTGGTTGAAAACGGCAAGGTCGTCGGAAAGATAGCCGATGCCACCCGTGGTATGTATCTTCGGACTTGTCGTGTGGTATGGAATGAATGCATTCGCCAAGGTTTTCTGGCCGAGGACAAATACCCCTTCTCCAACAAGGACAACACGCTCATCTCAATTCCACGAGGTAAACGTCGCCAGCAATCATACCTTGGTGTTGATGAAATGACGGAACTATATAAAGTCTTCGTCGATAAACGCTATCCCGAAGGATGGGATCCTGCTTATAAGAAACGTGCACACGATTCTTTGGGCCTATTCCTGGCACAATATCTGTGCAATGGATTCAATCTTGCCGATGCAGGACGATTGACTTATAACCGTACCTATTTTGCCGAAGGTGGTCGTGCTTTTGAGTTTATGCGGAAGAAAACATCAACACGAAGTAACAGTATGTCGGTGGTTATCGTTCCTATCATAGAACCACTCAAAGTGATCCTTAATGAGATTGGAGCCAAGCCAGAGAAGGACGCATATGTTTTTCCACAAATCTTCAATGGAGCCACAGATGAAACCTTGCGAAGGAAACTGACGGTACAGGAAAACTCCAACATCAAAGACCGCATGAACCGTATATGTAAAGAAGTACTTGGGTGGGACAAAGTGGTGTCTGGAACATGGGCGCGTCATTCCTTTGCTACCAACCTGAAACTGGCTGGCGTAGAGGAGTTGTACATCTCTGAAAGTATGGGGCACTCGCAAGGTAACGATGTCACCAGCGGCTATCAAGACATGTATCCTCTTGAAATCCGATTCCGTAACAATAGTAAGTTGCTTAACATCAAAAAGGAAGAAGAACCTATCGACATTGATAGTCTTACTCCTGAACAGATGAAGGAAATGCTAAAGAAGATGATGGGACAACAATAAAAATCGCAATTCGTTGTGATTTTTACATGTTTTTATGGCAATTCATAGTAAATTATACCCAAAATCGCATTTTATTGAGAATTTGCGTCTTTGTTTGAAAAGAATTGCTTATCTTTGCACCGAAATCGCAATATATTGAGATTATGACACAGCAGGAAATAGGGAATGTCATCAAGGAAAGGCGGAAAAAATTGGGTATCAACCAACAAACATTGGCTGACCTGGCTAGTGTAGCTGTTAATACCGTTGTAGCGATTGAACGAGGCGAGGGTAATCCTCAGCTCGCCACCTTGCTCACAATACTCGATACTTTGGGTCTGCAAATAGACATTAACATCAAGCAACTTGACTATGAGACAGTGTAAGGTTTATGTTCATGACATGGAGGCTGGCATATTGCAAGAGACGGATGCCAGGGAATATGTGTTCACTTATGGTAAGGACTACCACGGCGAGCCAGTTTGCTTGGCAATGCCCGTAAGAAAAGAGCCTTACCGTTCCAACCATCTCTTTCCTTATTTTTATAACATGTTGTCTGAAGGCTCCAATCGCCAGGTGCAATCCATGTTGCATCATATCGATGAAAACGATGATTTTGGTATCATGCTTGCAACAGCAGGGCACGATACCATCGGAGCCGTAACCATTAAACCGATGTGAATATGATAGAGGTCAATGTTTGCCCTTCCACCTTGCAGGAAGGCTTTACCACCTATTCTCCTGTAGCCCGAAAACTATTGTTTGACGGGAAGGAGGTTTTTCATGTGTTGGATTTTGACAGCCCCAACAATGACAGTGCCGACAATGAAGCCTATCTGAAGAATGTAGGACGAATCTCGCTTTCTGGCGTTCAGCCCAAGGCGAGTTTGGTGCTGGATAGTGAGGGACATTTGGTAAAGCCAGTCGAAGGTGAACGTGGAACATACATCTTGAAACCGGCTCCTTCATCCTATGCTTTGCTTGACCGCAAGTATTGTCCAGCCAATGAACATCTGACGATGCAGTTGGCTTCTCAAGTCTATCACATTGAGACTGCCGCTAATGGCATTTGTTTCTTCCAAGATGGTGAAGCAGCCTATCTTTGCCGACGTTTCGATGTCGGACCAGATGGACAGAAGTACAGTCAGGAAGATTTCGCCTCGCTGGCAGGACTTACCAATGCCAATGGTGGCAGCGATTACAAATATTGTAATTTGAGCTACGAGGAGTGTGCCGACATCATCCGCAAATACGTCAAGGCTGCTCCCGTTGAAATCCTAAAGTTCTTCCGCATCGTTGTCTTCAACTATCTTACCCTCAACGATGACGCGCATCTGAAAAATTTCTCACTCATCAACCGAGGTGACGGAGAATACCACCTCACCCCTGCCTACGACCTCATCAATACCAGTCTACATTTAAGCATGCCACGCATCTTCGCTCTTGATAAAGGATTGTTCAAAGAAGGCATGCAACTATCCGATACCAGAACTGTTGGCCGTAAGGACTTCGAGGAGTTTGGTCATCGCATTGGTATGACTGTAAGATTGGTGAAACGGGAATTGGATTTCTTTGCTAAGGAACATCCGTTGGCCAAAGAATTGATCAACCGTTCCTTCCTGTCAGACCCATTAAAACGCAGCTACTGGCTTTCGTACAACTATCGACGTGCAACGTTGGGATTTAAATGATGCGATTACACTTTTCCAAGGTGTTTTTGCCTCTTTTTATACATTTTTCCAAGATTTACATAAGAATGTCCGAATGACTACTTGTTATCAGTAATTCATTTGGGCATTTATGCTTTGTACTTATGGGAAAAGCTAATTTGTCAATAATCATTAGCGAAAAATAATCATTTTTTGTAACTTTTTCTTGTTACGCAGAAAGGCTGCAGAGTGGCATTGTACCTTTGCACCCGAAATCCAATGGAAGTATGGGTGAGCGGTCGAAACCAGCACACTGCTAACGTGCCGAGCTGCAAGGCTCCGAAGGTTCGAATCCTTCTGCTTCCGCAAATTGGAGGTTTGGCAGAGTTGGTCTATTGCACTGGTCTTGAAAACCAGAGGGCGGTAAAACGCTCCAAGGGTTCGAATCCCTTAGCCTCCTCTGATGGAACTTTGGCAGACTTGGTGTATGCGCAGGACTGAAAATCCTGAGAACGTGGTTCGACTCCACGAGGTTCCACAAATATATTGAGGTGTTCTCCAGCGGCAACGAGAGCAGACTGTAAATCTGCCGCCATTCGGCTTCGTGGGTTCGAGTCCCTCCACCTCAACGATGGGAGCATAGTTCAGTTGGTAGAATGTCGGTCTCCAAAACCGAAGGTCGGAGGTTCGAACCCTTCTGCTTCTGCAAAATCGCGGGATAGAGTAGTGGCCCAACTCACCAGTCTCATAAGCTGGGCCAGCCAAAAACCGGACGCAGGTTCGAATCCTGCTCCCGCAACTACATGGAGTTTGTAGCTCAGTAGGTAGAGCGCCAGGTTGTGGCTCTGGTGGTCGCAGGTTCGAAACCTGTCAAACTCCCTATTACGTGAGGATGCCCGAGCGGTTTAAGGGGACGGTCTGCAAAACCGTCATTCATCGGTTCGAATCCGATTCCTCACTCAACAAATAAAGACTCCAGTTGCCGATAAAAGGAACTGGAGTCTTTCCATTATCCATAGTTAAGAATTGCCGTCAGCCTTTTCTTAACCCGTGTGAGTATTCTACCCATTTGCTGAAACTCTGGTTTGTCCTCTGTCGTTTCCAACATTTTCACAGCTTTAGTAATAAGATTGAAGTCCTCAGCTGTCAGGGGCAACTCTGTAATAGAGTAGTTCGGATCAGCGTACTTGTAGTACTTCTGATCATATACCTCAATGGGCGCATTGTATCCGAGCTTGTCAGAACGCATAATCTGAATATCGTTCTGAACAGTTCTCAAAGAGATGCCTTTGCGGATACCCTCCATATCATACAGCGCTTCAGATATTTCATCAACCAGGTCCTCTATCGTCCATCTTCTGTATCTGTTTCGTAGGCATCTGTCTATTATCTTGTAACGCAATAATGCGTTTTTGTTTACTGGCATGAATGTATTTATAATTTAAAGAGTCCATAATTTGTTTATATTGCTATTAAATGGTTCATAATGAAAACTGTGCAGAAAACAATCTACATCTTTCTGCGTATACCAATACTTATCGCCTTCTCTTGAAAAACCAAGATATCCATTATCCCTTAGTTTTTTGAGATATTTATCCTTCACTCCCAGTAATTCCATAACCTCTTTGTTATTGTAAACCTTCATAGAGGGCTGGACAACTACAGGAGATGCTTTCATATTTTTTAGAATCATAAGTATTTCTTCTAAGATTTCTCTATCACTTTGTTTATTTTTCCTATTCATTTTTACCTGTTTTTATAATTCATTTACTCATCTGGAATTTCACGGAAGCATCCGTAGTCATCATCATACCGAACTCTTTTCTTCTTAAACGTGAACTTTCCGCTAGGATACTTCGTTTTAAGCTCATGCAGTTCTTTGTTTAAGCGTCTAACGAGATCATCTTCACCGTCATCACCAGACAACATCCAGTCTATTCGTTGAGCATATATGTATGCCATTCTAAGGATATAAACTGCCCGTTTCATGATATCCATTGTCTTCCGATTGTAGGAACTATAGTATTGTTCCTCTAATGGTATCTCCCGTGAGTAACGATGTTGCTGTTCTTCCAATAATACATCTGGAATCTTTCTCCCTGCTTCCAAGATGGTTTGTTCTATATCATCGGCTATAAGTTCTATAGTCCGTTGTGAATAATCAAAAGTGCCTCCACTCATAATTGTATACTTTTTCTTTGTATGTTTGTCATTCATTAAATCTCTATCATTTTGCCGAAGTCAAATCCGTTTGTCAGATACTCATTCGCAAACACATATCCCATCTGATTACACACAATTTTAGTATGTCCTATCGTTGTGTCGATGTTCGTGTGTGAATGACCGTAAATCCAGACATTGATCGGGCTGTCAACAATGAAGTTTCCAAGTTCCGTAGCAAATGCTGAATTTAGGTCTGAGCCAAGATGCTGCGGTGCCACCACCTGTTGCGTAGGCAGGTGGTGGGTCACTACAACAATCTTTTCTGCCGTGCTTTCGGCTACGCCCCGTTTGATAAAGTCAAGACAGAACTGATGCATCCGGTTGTAATCATCTACTGTTAGGCGATGGTCTTCACACAGCGTCTGGTAGAAATCATTCAATCCATGGGACACGATATATTCATCACCTGGCGGAATATGCGACCAAAGGGTGCTGAAGATGAAATCGACATTATCGATTCTGACTACCTGATTCTGGTAATAGCCGACATTCTCCTTAAACCCAAATCGGTCATTAGGATTTCTCTGTTTCGTACGGCAAAGAGAAATCCTTT
>OIXA01004143.1_pt1 | contig 14303 bp, 14 predicted proteins | sample 1587721 | NCBI WGS metagenome assembly OIXA01 (sample SAMEA3888900, study PRJEB22519) | human gut metagenome | biome: human gut; feature: human-associated habitat; material: faeces | place: Denmark | collected 2013 | reverse complement strand
ATAGAATGTCCTCCCCTTATAATTAGTGCCACTCATACGGTGTGCTTTGGTATACGTAATAGTTGAGCCAGTTCGTATATAGATTATTGGCATGGCTTCTCCATGATAATATCGGTCTTTGCGTCGGATCATCATCGGGATAATAATGTACCGGTAAAGTCGGCATAATGCCTTTTTTCACATCCCGCTTATACTCCTGATCCAGTGTCATACGGTCATATTCAGGATGTCCCATTACAAAAATCTGTTTGCCTTCCTGTGCCATGACAATATATATTCCGGCTTCTTTTGAATCCGCCAGCACTTTCAATTTCGGATTGTTTAAAATATCCTCCCGGCAGGCCTCCGTATAGCGTGAATGCGGTGCCATAAAAAAGTCATCAAATCCACGTACCAGCGGTTCTTTTTTATTCATTACATGATGGCGGTATATTCCGGATAACTTCTTTTCCAGCTGTACCTTTTTTACCCCGTAATGATAATATAATCCCGCCTGTGCCGCCCAGCAGATATGAAGTGTTGACGTAATATGTGTTTTAGACCACTCCATAATCTGAGATAATTCTTTCCAGTAATTCACCTCATCGAAATTCATCTTTTCAACCGGTGCACCTGTAATAATCATCCCATCAAATTTGCGGTGTTTAATATCTTCAAATACCTCATAAAACTTCTTCAAATGGGAAGCTGAGGTGTTTTTTGAAATGTGTGTTGCCATCTGCAGAAAAGTAATATCAATCTGTAACGGTGTATTTGAAAGTCCCCGCAGAAGCTGTAATTCCGTATCCTGCTTAATCGGCATCAGATTCAGAATTAAAATCTGCAATTCACGAAAATCCTGTGTCATTGCTCTATGTTCATCCATTACAAATATATTTTCATTTTCCAGTTCTGCCTTTGCCGGCAAATCACTCTGTATTTTAATTGGCATAATTTCCTCATTTCCGCACAACGCTTTTATTCCTGTTGGTTTGTGCTTACGCAGTCACACTATAGCATATTTTCTCTTTATCGGCAACCGTCATCATCTGCCATCATCATTCATCGGTGCCATTTCAAGGAATTCGTTTTCTGTTATTACAGGAACTCCCAGTTTTGCCGCAGTCTTATTTTTAGATGACGTAGAATGGCTGTCGTTATTAATCAGGTATGATGTCTTTCCTGTCACAGAACCGGTCACCCTGCCGCCAAGCTGTTCAATGCGTTCTTTTAACTGATTTCTGTTTTCAAAATGTTCCAATGAACCTGTAATTACAAACACTTTACCGGTAAGAATCTGATTATTCTGATTGTCCGGCGCTTTTTCAATGTGCATTTCCTGCAGCAGCTTATAAAATTCTTCTTTATTTTTTTCATTTTCAAAATAGGAAGCAAATGTATCTGCAATGACTGCACCTACGCCGTCTATTTTCTCAAGTTCCTGTCTTCCGGCATGAATTACTTTTTCTATATCGTTACCTAATGCCTGCACAATCATCTTGGCATTGGAAAGTCCTACATTTGCAATGCCAAGTCCGTAAATAAATTTCGGCAGCGTTGTATTTCTTGAATTTTCAACAGATGTCAACAGATTCTCATAGGATTTTTCCCCGAATCCGTCTAAAGAATTTTTCCAAATGGTATAAATCACAGAAATTCTTTAAAAATCCGTGCTGAATAAATTTTTCCAGTGTTGCCTCTGACAATCCATCGATATTCAATGCATCTCTTGATACAAAATGGGCAAAACTTTTTACATGTTTCGCCTGACAGTCTTCATTGATACAGTAAAGGGTTTTGACATCATTAACCTGTTTAATCTGCGTTTTCCCGCCGCATACCGGACAGACTTCCGGAATCTCTAAATTACCGCTTTGTGTAAGATTTTCTGCGATCTGCGGAATAATCATATTCGCCTTAAATACTTTAATGCGATCACCAATACCAAGTTTTAAACTTTCAACAATACTGATATTATGCACACTTGCACGACTGACCTGCGTGCCTTCAAGCTCTACCGGGTCAAAAACGGCAACCGGATTAATCAGACCGGTTCTTGAAGCACTCCATTCTATTTCTCGCAGTGTCGTTTCTGCGGTTTCATCTGTCCATTTAAACGCCATCGCATTTCTTGGAAACTTTGCTGTTCTTCCCAAAGAATCTCCATATGCAATATCATCATATAAGATTACCAAACCGTCTGACGGAAAATCATTTGTTACAATTGTTTTTTCAAACCATTCTATCGTGTCTAAAATCGTGTCTTTTGTAACCATTTTATATTCAACAACCGAAAACCCCTGATCTTTAAGCCACTCAAACTGTCGTTGTCTGGAATTATCAAAATCAACATCCTGTGCCGATACCAGTGTAAATGCAAAAAAATGGACATTACGCTGTGCCGTAATTTCATTATTTAACTGTCTGACAGATCCGCTGCATAAATTTCTCGGATTTTTATATTTTGCATCGGCTTCCGGAATCTGTTCGTTAATACGCTCAAAATCTGAATACGTAATAATCGCTTCTCCACGCAGAACAAGTTTCCCTTTAAAAGGAATGGTCACAGGAACATTTTTAAATACTCTGGCATTATTGGTAATAATTTCTCCTACTTCACCATTTCCTCTTGTAACAGCTTTTTGCAGTTGTCCATTGTCATAGGTCAATACAATTGTCAGACCGTCCAGCTTCCATGAAAGCAGACCTTTCTGACTGCCAAGCCACTCTGCCAGCGCTTCCGGACTTTTCGTCTTATCAAGACTTAACATTGGAGATTCATGACGTTCTTTAGGCAGTTCACTAAGCACCTCGTAGCCGACATTTACGGTCGGACTATTTGAAAGAATATAACCTGTTTCTTTTTCAAGCATACCCAGTTCATCATATAAAGCATCATATTCATAATTAGACATCAGTTCCCTGCCCTCTGAATAATAGCTTTTCCCTGCCTTATTGAGTAATTCTACCAATTCTTTAATTCTGTCCATTTTACTTTGCTGAATCATATAACTGCTCCTTTAACTGCTGATATTCTGCTTCTGTCACATTCCGGTATTCTCCGGGCTTTAAATCTCCCAATAAAATATTCATGATACGGATTCTTTTGAGCTGCACAACTTCCCTTCCCTGTGTACTGCACATACGCCGGATCTGCCGGTTTAATCCCTGTGTAAGGATAATGCGGAAGGTTTTCTTTCCCAATGCGGTTACTTTGCACGGTTTCGTTGTTCTGTCTAACTCCGCCAGATATATTCCTCCAGACATTGCCTTAATAAATGAATCATCAATCTCTTTATTTACGGTTACAATGTATTCCTTTTCGTGACCGTTGGCTGAACGGAGAATTTTATCCATCATCTCTCCGTTATTTGTCATTAAAATTAACCCTTCTGAATCTTTATCCAGCCTGCCAACCGGGTAGATTCTTTTAGGATACCCAATATAATCAACAATATTATTATCACCCTGATTTGCCGTTGTCGTACACACGATTCCCGTTGGTTTGTAAAATGCCAGCAAAATCTTTTCATCTTCTTCTATAATTGATTTTCCATCGACAAAAACTGTCTGTCCATCTGTCACTTTACTTCCCATTTGTGCAGGAATGCCGTCTATGGTTACTCTGCCCTGTTCTAACAGGCGGTCTGCTTCCCTTCTGGAGCAATATCCCGCACTGCTTAAATATTTATTAATACGAACTTCCATGTTTTCTCCAATTCTTATTTCACAAGCTATTTTAATATTTTAACAAATTTTAAAATTTAATTCAATTTGTTCTTTTAGATAAAAGCTGTGTTTTAAATTATTTCACCTGTGTGATATTACCCTGCTTGTCGATATGCCATACCTGCTCGCAGAGTTCATCCGGGTAGTTTTTCAGTTCATCGATGGTTAAATGCCCTACCGAATCATACCATTCCTCGTCACCGGGGATTCTTTTAATGATGTTGTCGTTATAGACGGTCGATGCCGCCTTTACAAGAATGATACGGCGCTGTTTCCACCGGGCATACAGTTTTACCGTGGCGTGGTTTACGGTTGTAAGGTTCTTTACCGTATCCTGCGGCTGGTACTCCGTTCCCTGTCCGTCCGTTCTTGTATTCCATCCCATAAAGGTAAATCCCGTCCTTTCCGGCTTCTGCTCCGGAAGAACGACTTCCTCTCCGTACTGCACCTCCATTTTATCAGGAATGTTTCTTGCGGCTGTGCCTGCATTGCCGTCAAATTCGATATAGTAGGTAATCGGTGTCACCGTTTCATCCCAGAGGGCATACATAGTCGTATTTTCCTTTAAGACATAATCTGCATTGCATGGGAAGCGTGTTTCGCTCTCCGGGCTGTTTTCGGCCCATATCGCAAATGCATAGGAATGGGTATAGCCGTCAAGGTCAACGGATTCCTTTACACTTTCGCCAAGCTGTAATTTAAAGCCCTTTACTTCCTGCGGGGCAGCCGCATTGCAGTACACGGTTTTCGTTACCGACTTTGTGGTGTCATTTTCCGTTCCGCCGTTTAATTCATAGGTCAGTGTTACGTCTGCCCGGCACACGGTATAGTAGGTAATGCTGTCCGGGATTTTTAAATGTTCCTCCCCGGACTTTACCTCCATCTTTTCAGCACCTTCCGCAGTGATATCTGCCCGGCTGTTAAATCCGACTGCCGTAACATCCGATACGTTTCCCCATCCGCCATAGATACTGCACTGTGGCGCATCGATAAGGGCATAGGTGTCGTTGTTGTACATGGAGCTTTCCCTCTTATAGGTCTGTGCAAAGTCCACGAATGTCACAGTGATGTCCTTGCGGTACACGGCATAGAGTGTGACGTTTCCGGTGACGGTGTACCGGGTAAGTCCTGTTTCTGAATCACTTTTCGTATTCCATCCGGCATGTTCCCAGCCGTTTTTGTAGGCTGCAACGGAAAGGTCGGCATCCGCACCGTAGTAGGTCTTTACGGTTTCCTTATCCGCCGACGTACCGCCGTTTGTTCTGTAGTCATAGGTAACGGTGCATACCGTCCTGTCATAATAAAGTCTGACCGTGGTATTTCCCTTGACTTCCGTCTGCGTGCGGTTTCCGTTTTCCTGAATCGTCCTGTTTTCGTTGAAGGAAAGTCCCTTTATTTCACGGGCAAGGTCTTTATGCACCAGTGTTTCGCCGTAGTACGGTGTTAAATCTTCTGCCACGGACGGTTTGTCCGGATAGTTTCCTGCCGTATCCATGTAGTAGTGTTCCACGGTGACGGTATATTCATTGGTCTGTGATGCAGAGCATGCCTTTAACGTGACATTTTCTTCCGGCATGACAAATGTTACCGGATTTGATGCTGCCGTGGTGCCGTTCCTGAAGGTCAGGCGGGAATCCGTTTCAAATCCTGCAAAACGGTAGGTATACTGCGCAGTCTTTTCACTGAGCGTAACGGATGCCGTTACATTTTCTCCCCAGCGGTATGTACCCTCCCCGCTTTTTGCACTGAAAGCATCGGCATTGTCGTATGTTACTGTTACATTGTAAGTCTGTCTGTAAATATCAACGCTTGTTGTATAGCCCTCTGTCTGGTACTGTCCGCTGACTGTATACTTTACTGCCGCCGGTCTTACCCACTTATCTGTATCAAGGCTGCCAAAATCATAATCAACCGTATCCCCGGTCCTGAAATCCTTATCAAAAATGGTGGTGTATGAAGTCCATGTGCCATCTGCATTTTCATAACGTACACGTATCTTCTGGTTAAAAATAAGGTTTTCAGACTGTGTTGTATATTTTGCATACAGCGTTGTATTTCCTGCCGGTGTGTATGTATCTCCTGCGCCGCCGACACGATTTGTAAGGGCGGCATCCAGATACCAGCCTTCAAATGTATAGCTTACATTCTTTCCGTCAATCTCAACGGAAGCTTTTTCTGCATTTGGAAGTGTAACTGTGCCGTTGGTGTAATCCGCTTTTACATTGACCGTTCCGCCATTTGCGGTCAGATTTTTAAAGCTTAATGCGGGCAGCCAGTAGGAAGCTCCGTTAAATGTCCTGCCCTCATCAATTCCGTGTTCCCGGTAATGCAGGATTGCCCACATGGTATCATACGTATTGTTGGTTGCCCTTAAAAGGTCCGGGTTGCCGTTATAGTATGCCGCCCAGTTCCATGTGCCGACCGACCAGCCGTCCCAGCCGTGTACCTCGCCGTGGGTGGTATTGCTGTCAAGCTGTTCGTTCCAGCCGTTAAATGTTGCCGGTGCGTTGGTATTGGTGTCCATTATCGAAGCTGTACCGCCGTTTGTTTCATAGCTTACGGTGTAGGCTCTCTCTGCCTTTAAAAAGCTGTAGATTTTGTCGTATTCATAGGTTCTTACCGTATCTGTTGTGGCATTTCCATTTTCATCAAGAAGTGTACCGCCGTCTGCATTATAAGCCACCTTATAATTATTGTTTGCCCAGTCCACAGATAAGTTAATGGTGTTATCCCACAGGTACCACTGCTGGTTGTCGCCGCCGTGATAGCCGCTGATCGTAATGTTAGTTCCGTTATCTGTGCTATATCCCCACAGGTCAAGCACCAGTGAAGATGAATCCAGTGAAGTACAGTTTCCAAGCTTTGAGCAGATGTAGAAGTATCCGTTCCCTGCCATTTTTAACGTCCATAACTGGTTATCGCCGCCATGGTATGCATACTGCTGGACATTTGCTCCGGCTGATGTTCCGCTTACATCAAGCACTTTTCCTGAATAGTTATTTTTGATTACCCAGTATGGCACACCATTTTCACTTTTTACATACTGGAACGCAAACATCTGCGCATTTCCATTTACACAGTCCCACAACTGCACATTTGCTCCATTTTCGGTACTTGCGGCATTAATATCTACGCTGTCATATCTTCCGCCACACTTTGTACGGATTGTCGTAAGCCCATTCTGTCCCGGCATGACTGCCGTTCCATTTCCAGCATAACTTCCTGCTGTGTTCATAAATTGGTCTTTGTACACCCAGTTTCCGTCTGTTGTATGTCCAGTTTTCTTAAAATCCAGTACATTAAACCTGTTCTCCGATGCTGCCGAATAGGACTGGTAGTAATCTTCTTTGTTATCCGCTTCGTTGCCCATATAGTTTACAAACCTGTCTGCCGCTTCCCACTGGGCGCAGAACGTAAACGTTCCGTCCGTCCGGTCGTCAAACCATGCCGGGTCCATTACATACCGTTCTCCTGTACCATATATATGCCATTCTGACGGCTGACACTCATTAATCGGTGTCCACCCACGGTTATCACAGAAAATTCTTCCGTCTGCTTCACGGATTACTGCCCAGCCCTTAAATACGTATCCACTCTTTGTATATGCATTAGCTTTTAAAGTAAAATTTTCTGAATATTTAACGGTTTCTGACGGCATATATCCGCTTCCACCGTTCGGGTCATATTGAATTGTGTACTCTGGAAATGGCGGATATGTAAATGTGAGGGTCATTCGGTCTAAGGTTGCTCTGATATTATACCAATCTACAACCCAGTCCGGGTTATCATCAAATACAACATCTACGCTGTACGTACAACCCTTATACGTTAAATCCACCGTCTGTTCCGATGATTCATTTGTATTTATTCCTGTCAAATCATGCATTCCGTCTGCCGTAAAATTAAAATATGTTGTTCCTCCGCAGTTAATCCACGAACCTTGCTCATACTCATAGTTATCGCCATGACAAAAATCACGCGCACTCCATTTTGAAGTCGTATCAACTGACATTGTATATGTTGCACTGTTTACATTTCTGCGTACATTTACCTGAACAGGTAACTCTAACGATTCAGAAACATTGACATAGGCTGTATCACATCTATCGTCAGGATTCGTTGTCTGATTATATTCACCAAATCCCCCATCAACTGTATATTCTGCTTTTAATGTTCCCTGAACAGTTTCACAACAGTATCCATTATCAAAACTTGCAGCATTTACATTCTTTACATTTCTTGTAATACCAATTAAAACCAGTACAAATGCTAGAATCATACTGCCAATATACCATAACCTTTTTTTCTGTTTATTATTCATCTATATACTCCTCTCTACACAAAATGACACCCTACAGAACAAAGCTGTAAAGTGTCATTTAACTTTTTTATATTTAGTTTTTAATTACAACATTAACATTGTATCAATGGTCATTTTTGCACCGTCAGATATTCCATGAGCATCAAAAATTGCCTTTATTTCTTCTGGTCCATTAGATGAACCACCAGAATATTTTCCATTAATAAATGTAGAATATATAGTATATCCAGTAATTGAATCTGTATATCCATAATCTACTCTATGACCTCTCGGCATATCACATTCATAATTAAATACCCACTTCCCAGTAGCAACCAGTCTTTCCTCATCTGTTAATGACGGTGCTGCTTCGGTTGACGGTTCTGGTGTAGGCTCTAGGGTTGGTTCAGGTTCCGGGGCTTCTTCTGGTTCGTTGCTTCCGGTGTCTTCTACTTCTTCCGGCTCGTTACTTTCTTCTGTATCATTTCCTGTATTCTCTGATACGACTTCCTCACCGTGAGGAGTTTCTTCCGGCTGCGCTTCTTCTACCGGTTCTGCCTGCTGTGGTGTTTCTGCTGTGGCTTCTTCTGCCGAGGTTTCATTTTCTACTTTCGTTTCCTCTGCTACAGTTGTGGTTTCACCTGCTCCTGTCTGTGCCTGTGCTATTTCCATCGCTGCTGTTGTCTGTTCTGTCTTTTTTGCTGTAGCTACTGCCGTTGTCTGCTGTTGTGTTTCCTGTGCAGCTGTCTGCTTATTTCCTCCTGTTACACACACCGCCGTTGTTCCTACGGCAATTAAAACGATTACCGCCGCTACTCCTGCTACTACTTTTTTGTCCTTTAATAATTCTTTTAATCTTGTCATATTTTCAACCTTTCCCGTGACGAAGTTCGTCACAAATTTGTTCTTTACATAACCCAATTTTCCAGCTTTATTTGTGGTACTCTTATAAACTCTTTGGTGTTATTTGTCACCAGTATAAGATTTTCTGCCTTTGCATGAGAAGCAATAAGCATATCCATACCACCTATCGGAGTTCCCGACTTTTCAAGTGCCGCTCTTATCTCTCCATATTCATCCGCCGCATTTTCACCATATGGCAGAATCTCAATGGATGAAAGAAACAGTGATAATGCAAGCCGTTTTTTTTCAACCGCCGAACTTTTTTCCACGCCATACGTCAGTTCAGCATATGTAATCGATGAAATACATATATCCTCCGGATTTTGTTCAAGGAATTTTCTGATAACAGATTCCGGCTTATGTTTTATAATTGTTCCCGCTCCTCCGTATCAACTGTTCCTCTTTCCTCAAGAAAATCATCAGAAAACATTGTCAGACTGTTTAAAAATCCCTCCCATTTTGCATCTTTTGGAACAAGCATTACAATATCACCAATTTTGCTGATATTTACTTCTGTTCCATTAAGTCTGTATTCTCTTGGGATACTGACTGATTGATTCTGCCCGGATTCAATTACTTTAGCTGTAAATATACCTTTCCTTTCACTCCTTTTCTTTTACTCTGTGATTAATTCATCAGAATATGTGTCGTTATCCATATCGTTATCAAACTGTACTCCTTTTAAGAACAATAAGACTTTCCTAACCTTATATTCCGGCAGACTGTCAATGATTTGCTTTGCCTGTTCTCTTTCACTCATATCAATAGTCCCTTTCTTTCAAATGTGACGAACTTCGTCACGTTCATCTTCGTCAGCGTCAATAAGTCCTTCTTTTTGGAGTTTATACTGCATAAGTTTAATCCAGTAGTCCCGGCATTTTTCCTGTCCGAGTACCCAGTTCTGTAACGTCCGGAACGGAATGCCAAAATATTCAGCAAATTGTTTCTGTGTCATTCCTGTTTTTTCTACCAGCTTCCTTACTGTCATATGGCAGCATACCTTCTTTCTTTTATCCTATACACAGTATACACCTGTTCGGTGTGCGTTGCAAGCATTACTTTTTCTGCGTGACGAAGTCCGTCACATCTTCATTCCTTGTCGGGGCTTACGTGACTTATTCAGTTTTCAATGTGCAAATTGCAAATTTGTGACAAAGTTCGTCACGTTTTATATTTTATAAATACACAGCAATAATAGTCATATCTCCTGTAATAACATAACTTTCATCAAGCTGATGTCTGCTGCTGTTGTACTGTGCATATTTTAATTTTTCTACTGCGGCTCAAAGGAAAATGCCTTTTCATATGAACAGCTTCCCTTTTTGCCCCTTAACGGATAGTCATAATCTTCCGTCACGATAATGTCAAAATTACCGTTTTCGATATCCGCCTTTACAACCTGCACTGACAGCTCCCCATCCGTGCCGATTTTTTCATTCACCGCCCTGCAGAAACCCTGTATCAGCTCCTGCATATAGGCTGCTGTATTTCCCTGACTGTAATCAAGGCGCAGATAAATGTCACCCATGACATCCACTGCATAATCCGATGCCTTGTCAAGGCTGTTGCTTACCTCATTGTCCCTCATGTTGGTACTGATGATGGAACAGTGGATCAGCACACACAGCGCTGTGACAACCAAAAAACCTCCTCCGGTTATGACCGTTCTCATATAGCCCTCCAGTTCTTTTTCTTATGCTGTTTCCCTTTATGCCGTCTTTGGCGTTCTTGCAATCGCATCGTATGTATGATTTGCATTCAGGTTCAGAAACGGCATTTTTAATGCGTATTTCAGCTCCAGCTTGTAATACACGTTCCCGGAAGTTGCAGTATCATACGTTACCGCCGCCGTCATGCCGTATCTGCTTACGTGAGAATTAATATGGTCTAGTGTAGCTGCATCCAGTGTATACCCGGCCGCATCATCACCGGTGCTTTTTCCATGCACTTCCATGTAATCCTGCACGTATTTGGAAACTTCATTTACCTTGTTTACGTCCATGTTCATCTGTATAAACCCTATCGCCATGTAACACATGATAACAAGGATTACACAATATGCCGAACTTTCTATTATTGATTTCATACTCATCTCCATTCCGCAAATGCTTTGTCCCAAACAGCTGTCCGTGACATCTGCGGCACAGACAGCTTTATAAAAATCTTACATTTAAGGATTTTTCATACCCGTACCTTATCTGTACAGCAGTGTATTAATCACTGCCATAATGGTCTGTTTATACATTACAATAACCACACCCAGCATTGCCGTTACTGCCATAAATCCTGCCAGCGGCACAACGGCATCCTTTACCATTGCAATCAAGTCGCCCATACCGTCCTCCTATACACACACCTTGAGTAAAATCTTTATGAAAACCGCAATAACTGCGCCCATAAAAATAAATGAAGTAACCGCATCTCCATATAAATCTACTATTGTATCCATTGTTTTCCCCTTTCTGCGTACACGCCCAACGATTACAAATAATTTGTAATAACTAGCAGCATATCTGCTGCCACCTTCACTGCTACAAAAAAAGTCGGAATATATTCTGAAAAACGCATTATACTGATATGGTCTGCATTGTCTGCCGTTTCATACTGATTCATCAATTCATAATTTCTTGTGAGAAGCGTTTTGATGGTTGTATCAATACTCTGCGCATCATTTTCGCTGAGCGAGTATAAAATACGTACCGAAGATGAGATATCCGTTACCTCAAACTGATTTAAAAAAGAATAATACGGTGTTACATCTGAAGGATTTTCTTCAATCGCATAAATGAACTGTTCCAGCGACTCTTTCATAATCACCGGTGCTGTATCATACGTATCTTCAATTGCCATTGCAAGTGATTCCTCCGAAAGGTTGAGTGCTACGTCCCTGAGCCAGTCTGCAAATGAATAATACAAATCTTTCCTCAAACGCTTCAATGCCGCCTGCCGGTTAATTTGTGGCACAATCCACAAATAAATACCGCATACCGCCGCCACGGCACACCACAGATACCATCCGTAATATGCCAGAATGCCGCTTATGCCTGCCATTATAACAAGAATCGGTATCAGACTGCGGTGAAGTTTCTTTAAGTCGGTATGAAATGCCATTTGATAATCTCTTTCTGCCGCCTTATCACTGCGCTGTTTAACCAGCCAGTCACAGTCATGCCGGATCTGCATATAAGTGTAATACATCATACATAAAATTAAAAATGTACAGGATACCGCCTGATATAGCGGTTCATGTGTAATATCCAACCTGATTTCAGATGTATTTTCACAGATATATGTAACCAGCACAGATACCGAGGCCATCAGAAAACTCAGTACTACTCCGATTGCCGTTGTCTGTTTTATGCGTCTTATTTCCTCCTGAAACTGATATACCCGTTTTACCCAGTGGTCTGCATCGCACCGCAGTATTTCCAGTGAACTTTTATACTCCCCGCCTTTTTCTTCCACCTGTGTTAAAAAAGTATGCAGTGTTGTAATTCTTGAACACGCATATTCTTTTTCAATGTTTTTAAGTGCCATGCGATACACATCTTTTGTTGTCCCATACTGCATTTCCTGTATTGCCGCAATGATACAATTTTTCATTTTATGATCCGTGACTTTCAGTGTATCTTCAAGTGCCGTAAGAATTTTGGGCTGTCGTTCAAATGAATAAATCATCTGATGAATATATACATCCACATCGTGAAATTTCTTTTTCTTTTCTTTCCCTGAAAAATACGCGGCGGTCACCGCGGGAATACAAAGTATTCCCGCTGCCATCACCATAAAAATCCATATCGGCTGTAATCTGTAAAACCACCCTGTAAGGACGGTTATGACCATTACTGCCCCAAATATGCCTGCATACCCCTGTGGTGTACAGACAGCTCCGCTCTCCCCTGCTTTCTGCTGTATTCTCCGATAAGAAAAATACTGCCTTACATTTCTATATTTAATTTTTTTCATGCTTCCTCCCATGATTATTCCCCTCTTGCACAAAAACTCATGCTGTCTGATACGGATTCTCAATCCCATACCGCAGAAAACGGCGCTGATAGGCTTCCGGTATCTGCTGCGGTGTTTTCCCTTCTCTGTCATATAAAACCGTACAGGTATTCCTGCCGCCCTCATTGTCGTAAAATGCCATCTGTGTAATCCGCCGCCTTTCCTTTGCATCGCACTCAACCAGCACCCCGACATCAATATATTTGTAAATGTTATTGATGAAGCGTTCTGTAATATCACACGAGCCCAGCATATTATACATTCTGTCCGGCAGCCCCCGCACGTCGTCCAGATGTATCGTTGTCATACAGCTTGCCCCCGTTGACAGGCTGTTTAACAAATCCAGCACCTCCGATCCTCTCGACTCCGACAAAAGTGTCCAGTCAATATTATGCCGTAGTCCCGCTCTGATAATCTGTGAATATGAAAACTTCTCATCCACAAAAAACTCTGCACATTTTTTCCCCGGATTAATTTTACGGTAATGGATTTCCTGATTGTCTTCATACACACCGACCTTTTCATTTGCCGGAATAAATGTGGACAAATATTTGAGCAATTCCGTCTTTCCGGCGTGCGGCTGCCCGCCAATCACAATATTGCAGTGTGCAGTCACACAATTTTCAAGCAGATTAATCAGCGCTTCCGGCGCATAACCAGCCTGTACAATATCCTGATGGCGAAATCTCAGCCTTGTCGGGATTTTACGGATTGCCATACTCTTTTTGGTACAGCGGGATTCATGCCAGATGGATATGCGCAAATCTTCCGTATTGGCCTCCAATATCGGATATGCCCTGTTAAACGGCACTTTCATAATGTTGGCAAGCCGGATTGCAAGATTATCCACATATTCCTCATTTAACCGGATATTATGGCAGTAACAGCCTTTCTTTAAATCTGTAACCCACAGATAATAACCGTCCCACTCAATATCCGTAACATCTTCATTCTGTATCAGGTCTTCTATTTCCCGAAACAGTTCTGCACGATTCTGCCGGATGTATCCTTTTAATCCCTGTTCTTTTTCCAATCCCTATTCTTTACTCCCCTCTCCGCTGATGGCATCCTGAATCTGCTGTTCATAAGAAATGTTATCTACCGCCGTTGTCGTCTTGGTATTCACAATCTTTACAACCGCAACCGTCAGCAAAACAGCCGCAAGAACTCCTGCAAGCGCCACAATGACCTTCCCGTAATGTTCAATAATATCGTGCATCTAAAATACCTCTCTTTCTTCTGAGTTGTTAAAATGTGATAATTTTCCGACTGGGAATGTATCCCTTTGGAATGACTTAAACCTAGAATTTATCCGAATAAAATAAAATAAATATAATAGATATCTATTACGTAATTAAGAATACCATATAAAATAGATTTTGTAAAC
>OIXA01004142.1_pt1 | contig 14304 bp, 11 predicted proteins | sample 1587721 | NCBI WGS metagenome assembly OIXA01 (sample SAMEA3888900, study PRJEB22519) | human gut metagenome | biome: human gut; feature: human-associated habitat; material: faeces | place: Denmark | collected 2013 | reverse complement strand
AAGCCCGTGGTATTGTCCGGTGGCTTCGAGAGACATGATATCCTTGATGTTTTCCACGACACATATAGTCTGGGTATCTCGTTTGGGATCGGAACAGATCTCACAGATGTCACTGTCTGAAATGTTGTGGCAGTGTTGACATTCTTTGATGGATTCTTTTAAGGCGATAATGCTGTCCGTAAATTGCTTTACTTCTTCAGGGCTTTGGCGAAGCATATGTAACACATAACGTAAAGCTGTTTTGCGTCCGATTCCCGGAAGGGAAGCGAATTGTTCTACCGCTTTTTCCAATAGTTTGGAAGATAAAGATTGCATGTTTTATTCCTCTTTGAATTTTAAATCTCGAATCATCATTTGAATGTCGCTTTTTCCCATGAATTCGTTTTCCTGAAGGGTGTAGCAAATATCGAAATATTCACCTTTACTGATACGGGAAAATGCCTCTCCCATGCCGAAAGCTATACCGCTCCGGTCGTTGCAGACTCTCGTGTCATCCACGACAACCAGTTTTAGGTGTTCGTTGTTGCGTCCAACTTGTTTTGAGCCGATGAAATTCGTCACGTTTTCAGTCATGAATACGGGAATCGTGTTGTTGGGACCGAATGGAGCGAACTTCTGGATCATGGCGTAAAGGTCCGGGGTGATGTCGTTTAGTTTGATTTGGGCATCAATGTTGATTTGGGGTGTCAACATCTCTTCCGTGATCGTTTCACTCACGATTTTTTGGAATTTGGCCTTGAAAGGTTTGATGTTTTCAAGCCTTAATGTCAGTCCTGCTGCGTATTTGTGTCCCCCGTAATTTTCCAAAAATTCGCTACATTGCGAAATGGCGTAATACAGGTCGAATCCTTCCACGGAACGAGCCGATCCGGTTGCCAAACCGTTGGATTCTGTCAGGATCACGGTCGGTCGGTAATAATATTCCGTCAGACGTGAGGCGACAATTCCGATGACACCTTTGTGCCAGTTCGGGTTGTAAAGGACGGTTGCTTTTTGGGATTGATCGTAATGGGACTGGTTGATGTATTCAAGGGCTTCTTCGGTGATGTCGTGATCCAGTTTCTTGCGTTGGTCGTTGAAGTTGTTGATGCTGGCAGCGACTTCCGTGGCTCTGGTCTCATCGTCGGCGATCAGGAGTTCCACTGATTTGTTCCCCGATTCAACTCGTCCTGCTGCGTTAATCTTGGGGCCTATGCGGAAAACAATGTCGTTTATCGTCAAGTCCTTTCCGATTCCGGAGAAGCTTAGTATTGTTTTTAGTCCCAGACTGGGTTTTCTATTTAATTGTAATAACCCGAAATGAGCGAGGATGCGATTCTCTCCCGTGATCGGAACAATGTCACTAGCAATACTGACGCAAACTAGGTCCAACAATTTGTACAAATCGGTCATCGGTAAGTTGTGTTTCATGCTATATGCTTGTGCCAGTTTGAAACTGACTCCACAACCGCTTAACCACCGGTAAGGATAGTGACAATCTTTCCGTTGCGGATCCAGAACGGCAACGGCATCCGGAAGTTCGTCTCCCGGGGTGTGATGGTCGCAGATGATGACATCCACTCCCTTGGATTTGGCATAACGGACTTTCTCCACGGCTTTCACGCCACAATCGGTTACGATCATGAGTGAAATTCCGTTACGAGCCGCATAGTCGATGGCTAAGATGGAAACTCCGTAACCTTCCGTGTATCTATCTGGAATATAATACTCCGGATTCTCACATTTATTTTTCAAGTACTTGTAGAGTAAAGCAACGGCCGTGGTCCCGTCCACGTCGTAATCGCCGTAGATCATGACTTTTTCTTCGGTACTGATTGCTTTTTCCAACCGGAGAACAGCTTTATCCATATCCTTCATCAAAAACGGGTCATGGAGCATGTTGAGGGTTGGATTGAAGAAAGCATGGGCCTCTTCTGCAGTGTCCACACCGCGTTGCAAAAGCAAGTTCGCGATAACATGACTGCAGTTAAGTTCTTTGGATAGTTTGTCAATTTTCTCCCACTCGGGTGGGGTGTTGATGACCCATCTTTTTTTCATTATCTCTTTCTCCTATTCTGCTACAAAGAAGCAGAAATTCCTTGGGATTTCAAAAGATTCCTGATTATATTTTTTAACAGGTTTGTTCTAAATAAGGTTATGCGATTGTGTTTCAGTTCTATAAAAATGTGATTGGATGTTTGATGATAAATTTTTAACAAAAAGCGGGAGAAATGTAAATAACGAGGGAGAGTATCCCTTTTGCTTTCTTCTTTGCACTTTATTTATTATCTTTGCACATTAATTTTTGAATAAAATTTAGAGCGGGTGTGTACCCGGTAATAAATGGATTTTATATAACCTTTTAAAGCATATAAAAATGAGTCTTGCAGAATTAAGCGAACAGGAAATTATTCGCCGGAACTCTTTAAACGAGTTGAAAAATTTGGGAATAAATGCCTATCCGGCACCGGAATTTAAAGTAACTCACCTTTCTAAAGAGATCTTGAATAAATTTGAGAAATCACCGGAGGAATTGCAAGAGGTTGTGATTGCCGGGCGAATGATGAGCAGACGGATTATGGGTAAGGCTTCATTTTTTGAATTACAGGATGCCGAAGGTAGGATTCAAGTCTACGTGAGTCGGGATGATGTGAGTCGGGATGAAGCTTGCACGATGTATAATACTGTTTTCAAGAAGTTGATGGATATTGGTGACATCGTGGGAGTGAAAGGATTTGTGTTCCGCACGAATATGGGAGAGATTTCTGTTCATGCGAAAGAGCTGGTGATGTTGTCCAAGTCCTTGCGTCCGCTACCGATTGTGAAAGAAAAGGATGGTAAGGTGTTTGACGCTTTTACTGATCCGGAATTAAGATATCGTCAGCGTTATTTGGATTTAATCGTGAATCCGCAGGTGAAGGATGTGTTTATCAAGCGTACGAAGATGATCAATGCCATCCGTCAGTTCTACACGGAAATGGGATGTTTGGAGGTGGAGACTCCGGTGTTGCAGGCTATACCGGGAGGAGCTTCGGCCCGTCCGTTTATCACGCATCACAATGCGTTGGATATACCGTTCTATTTGCGTATCGCGAACGAGTTGTACTTGAAACGTCTGATCGTGGGTGGTTTTAACGGGGTGTTCGAGTTTTCCCGTAATTTCCGTAACGAGGGTATGGACCGGACGCATAACCCGGAATTTACTTGTATGGAGGTGTACGTGCCGTACAAGGATTATTTGTGGATGATGGATAGCACGGAGAGAATGATTGAGGCGGCCGCTATGGCTGTGAACGGGACAACTAAAGCTCCTTTTGGGGAGAACGAGGTGGATTTCAAGCGTCCGTTCAAGCGCGTGAAGATGTCCGAGGCGATTAAAGAATATACCGGGTTTGACATCACGGGTAAGAGTGAGGAGGAGATCCGGGCATTCTGCCTGTCTATCGGTCTGAACGTGGACGAGACCATGGGTAAGGGTAAGTTGATTGACGAGATTTTTGGAGAGAAATGTGAAAGTCATTATATACAGCCGACTTTTATTTACGACTATCCGGTGGAGATGTCTCCGCTGACTAAGATGCATCGTTCAGATCCCGGATTAACGGAGCGTTTTGAGTTGTTCGTGAATGGTAAGGAGGTGGCTAACGCTTATTCCGAGTTGAATGACCCGATTGATCAGTTGAATCGTTTTAAGGATCAGTTGGCACTTCAGGAAAGAGGGGATGATGAAGCCATGTTTATTGATTACGACTTTGTGCGTGCCTTGGAATACGGTATGCCTCCGACCTCGGGAATGGGTATCGGGATTGACCGGCTTTGTATGTTCTTGACGAATAGTCCGTCCATACAGGATGTGTTGTTGTTCCCGCAGATGAAACCGGAGAAAGTGGCTACCGTGGATGCTGACGAGAAATTTATCGAGCTGGGGATCCCGGCTGATTGGGTTGCTGTGGTTCGTAAAGCCGGTTACCAGACCGTGGAAGCCTTGAGGGCGGTAGAGAACCCGAACAAGTTGCATCAGGAATTGAGTGGTTTAAATAAAAAAATGAAATTAGGCTTGAAAACCTTATCTCCGGACGAGGTGAAAAGCTGGTTTAACTAAATAAACGTTGCAGGTTACAGGTTGACAGGTTACAAGTTCGTGTGGAACAAAACCTGTAACTTGTAACCTGTGAACTTGTAACTTATTGGTATCATGGAAATAATAGAAAAACCAAGGATTGGTGTGGTTGGCGGTGGTAGTTGGGCTACCGCTATCGCTAAAATGCTGACAGAAAATAACGGGCATATTAATTGGTTCATGAGAAACATAGAATCGATAAAGGCCTTTAAAGTATTAAAACATAATCCGCGGTATTTGTGTGGTGTCGATTTTGATATAGACAAAATCTCGTTCTCGGATGATCTGGATTGGGTGATCATGAATTCTGATGTGATCGTGTTCGCCATCCCGAGTGCTTTCCTGCAAAACGTGGTAACTCCAAGATTGCAAGTGTCGTTGAAAGATAAGATTATCGTTTCGGCTATCAAGGGGATGATTCCAGATGAGAATCTACTTATCGGGGAGTTCTTCCACCAGAAATACGAGGTACCTCTAGGACAGATTGTAATTATTTCTGGACCTTGCCACGCGGAGGAAATAGCCTTGGAACGTTTGTCTTATCTGACATTCTCCAGTGAGAATCTGCGGGTTGCACGGACGGTGGCTCAATTATTCGAGTGTTTCTACGTAAAAACTACGATTTCCGATGATATATACGGGGCAGAGTATGCTGCGGTGCTGAAAAACGTTTTTGCAATCGCATCGGGAATCTGTCACGGATTGCGATATGGCGATAATTTTCAAGCCGTGTTGGTTGCTAATGCCATTCAGGAAATGGAACGCTTTGTGAATGCCGTGCATCCGATTCAACGGGATATTAAGTTTTCTGCATATTTGGGAGATTTGTTGGTAACTGCCTATTCCCAGTTCAGTCGGAACCGGACATTCGGTACAATGATAGGGAAAGGATATTCCGTGAAGTCTGCGCAAATGGAGATGTTGATGGTTGCCGAAGGGTACTTTGGCGTGAAAGGAATTCATGAAATCAATCAGCAATATAAAGTTCATATGCCCATCACGGAGGCTGTTTATAACATCCTCTACGAGCGAATCAGTCCGACAATGGAAATCAGATTGTTAACCGACGAGTTGAGATAATTTCAATTAAAAAGTATGTCAAATTATAGTACGAGGGTTTGGGGATGTGTGAAAAAGGCCTTACCCGTGGCGATAAAGACGTCAGTATGGTTTTTGAAAATCATGTTGCCGGTATCTTTGTTCGTGACCTTGCTGTCATACTTTAATATTCTGCCTTATATTTCTTCATTCGCATCCCCTTTGTTTACCTTGATCGGTTTGCCGGGAGATGCAGCCTTAGTGTTTGTTACCAGTATATTTACGAACATATATACCGTGATCGCCTTGCTTTCCACGCTTGATTTTTCCGTGCGGGAAAGTTTGATCATGGCGACGATGTGTTTGATTTCCCATAACTTTGTCGTGGAAACTATCGTGTTACAGAAGACCGGTTCGTCTGCAGTGTGGATGGTGATCTTGCGAGTCTTGGGAAGTTTCGTTGCGGCAATTGGTTTGAATTGGTTGCTGCCGGAAATGAACGGGAAGATGATGGCAGAAACGGTGGTCTCTCTCGGTTTCTGGGAGACAATGTTACATTGGCTGGAGAGCAGTGTGATGCTGGGGCTGAAAATTGTGCTGGTGATTTCGGGATTGATGATATTGCAACGGTTGTTGGAAGAGTTCGGCATTTTGAAAATATTGTCTGCCATGTTATCCCCGTTGATGCGCTTGTTCGGGCTGAACCCGGATGTGGCTTTCTTGTGGTTGGTGGGAAACACGGTCGGATTGGCTTACGGTTCTGCGATCATGATGGATTATGCCAAGATGGGAAAACTGGGGCATCAGGAGGCTGACTTGCTGAATCATCACCTGGCGATTTCTCATTCACAATTGGAAGACCCGTTGTTGTTTGCTGTGATGGGATTACCTGCGGGGTGGCTGATATTTCCTCGTGTTGTGTTGGCTATGGTCGTAGTGTGGATTCGTCGGGGCATTTATTTATTGCAGGTGCGTGTACACCTACCGGTAAAAGTTGAAAATATTAGTTTATAAAGATATGAAATACACTATTGAAGAGGTTTTGAACGAAAAGCAGGCAAAAGAATTTTTGCTGCTACCTGTATCCCTTTACAAGAATGACGAGAATTGGGTACGGCCTTTAGATAATGACATCACAAAGGTTTTTGATCCGGCAAAGAATCCGTTTTTCAAGCATGGCGAGTGTACCCGTTGGTTGTTACGGGACGAAAAAGGCTGCTGTGTTGGACGTGTGGCTTCTTTCATTGACAAAAGTTCCTGTCATTTGGATTCGTATTCGGTAGGGGGAATGGGTTTCTTCGAGTGTATTAATGATCAGGAGGCCGCTTTCATGCTGTTCGACCGTTGTCGGGTATGGCTGGAGGAACGGGGAATGGAGTCCATGGAGGGGCCGGTGAATTTTGGGGAGCGTAATGAGTGGTGGGGATTGCTGGTAGACGGTTTCAAACCGCCCGTATTCCAAATGCCCTACACGCACAAGTATTATGTTCCGTTTTTTGAGAACTACGGGTTCCGTGACTATTTCAAACAATATATCTACCGGACTCGCTTGGTGGAGGAAAGCCTTTCCAAGGTTGTGGTCTGGAAGTCTGAACGGTTGTTGAAGAATGAAGATTACCGGATTATTTCCTATCGTGAAATGACTCCCCGGCAGGCAAAAGATTCCTTCCTGACCATTTATAATAAGGCATGGAACCTGAACGTGCATGGCGTCGGGGGGATGGATAAGGAACAGGTGGAGGTGTTATTCAAGACCCTGAAACCCGTGCTTGATCCAGATTTATTATATTTTGCTTACTATAAAGGGGAACCTATCGGTTTCTTTATCATGATTCCGGAATTGAATTATATCGTGAAGCACGTGAATGGTAAGATTAGCGGGTTGGGTATTTTGAAATTCTTGTACTATCGCCATATCAAGCGGGGACGTGTGGCCTTGGGATTAATTTTTGGTGTTGCATCCGAATTCCAAGGGCGTGGGGTGGAGGCTGCTATGATTTATGCTTTCTGTAAAAATATTATTCAGGACAAGAAGACTTATGATTGGCTGGAAATGAGTTGGGTGGGAGATTTTAATCCGCAGATGATGCATTTGATGGATTACATCGGGGCAAAACAATCCCAGACTTATATCACTTATCGTAAGTTATTCCGGGATGATATTGAATTCTGTCGTTCTATCGATAAAAAAGTGAAAGACTCAGAGAGTGCAGGGTGATAAAATAGCGAGTTATTCAATTTAAAATCTAAAATTTAAAGTCTAAAATAAGTATGTCTTGGTTAAGTGAGCTGTTTTTTGGACAGGGGATTGCTCATTCGGTGTTAATGTTCGCAATCGTTATCGCTTTGGGGATCGTGCTCGGGAAAGTGAAAGTTTGGGGAATTTCGTTAGGAATAACCTGGATTCTTTTTGTCGGGATTATTTGTAGTCATTTCGGGATGCGGGTAGATGGTCACACGTTGCATTTCATGAAAGAATTCGGCTTGATCCTGTTCGTGTATTCCGTGGGATTACAGGTTGGTCCCGGTTTTTTCTCCTCTTTTAGGAAGGGTGGCTTAACTTTGAATATGCTGGCCACGGGAATCGTATTGTTGGGGGTGGTTACCACGTATGTTATCCATGTCGTGACTGGGTTGCCGATTACAACGATGGTCGGTATTCTTTCCGGGGCCGTGACTAATACGCCGGGATTAGGTGCCGCTCAACAAGCCTATTCGGATATGACGGGGGTAAATGACCCCACGATTGCTTTGGGGTATGCGGTGGCTTATCCGTTGGGGGTGATCGGAATTATCGGGTCGATCTTGTTGATGCGGGTGATCTTTCGGGTGAAGTTCGAGAAGGAGAACGAAGATTTGGAAAGGCAGGACGGGGATCGGGCCAACGGTGCTCAACAGTTTTCCGTGCGAGTAACGAATCCGGCTTTGTTTGGTAAGGATTTGATGGAAATTACTCGTTTGATAAACCGGAAGTTCGTGTTTTCGCGGGTTTGCCATGAGGATGACCGGATTGAAATCGGTTCTTCCGAGACTTGCTTGCGTGAGGGGGATAAATTACTTGTCGTGGCAGCCTTACAAGATATTGATGCGATCACGGCTTTTCTCGGGGAACGGGTTGAAGTTGCTTGGGAACAGTTGGATAAGCAACTGGTGTCTCGTCGAATTGCGATCACGAAAGGAGAGGTGAATGGGAAAATGTTAGGAGAGATGCGGTTGCGGAATTGTTTCGGGGTTAACGTGACCCGGGTGAATCGAGCCGGGGTGGATTTGGTGGCTAAACCGAATTTGCAGTTACAGATTGGGGATCGCTTGACGATTGTCGGTCCGGAAGCAGCCGTTACGAACGTGGCAAAGGTGTTGGGTAACTCTTTACGTCGTCTGCGAGAACCGAATCTGGTACCGATATTTTTAGGTATATTTTTGGGAATTTTGTTGGGGAGCATCCCGTTTACATTTCCTGGTATTCCCCAACCGGTAAAGTTGGGACTAGCGGGAGGACCATTGATTATTTCTATCTTGATCAGTCGTTTCGGTCCCCAATACGGTTTGGTGACTTACACGACGATGAGTGCCAATCTGATGTTGCGGGAAGTGGGGATTGCCCTGTTCCTTGCGAGTGTCGGGTTGGGTGCGGGAGATGGGTTTGTGGAGACCATCATTGATGGAGGTGGTTATGCCTGGATTGGTTACGGTTTTATTATTACCGTGGTTATTGCCCGCACCATATATAAAGTGAATTATTTTACGTTGATGGGATTAATGGCCGGAAGTATGACCGATCCGCCAGCATTGGCTTATTCCAATGGTATCGTGGGAAATGATGCTCCTGCCGTGAGTTACGCCACGGTGTACCCGCTCACGATGTTCTTGCGGGTACTGACGGCACAGATGTTGGTTTTATTTTTTGTTTAGCGGTGATGCTCGTGTAAGATTTATTTCAAATGAGCCCGAATCCGGCTTAATGACTGAGGCGTAATGTTTAGGTATGAGGCGATTTCTTTTAACGAAACTCGTTGTAAGAGTTGCGGGAATTCTTTTATTAGCATTTGATATTGGAGACCTTTATCGGCCCAGTAGTACTCGATAAAATAATGCTCGTACTCCTGCATGGTCTTTTCCATTAGTTTGCGTCCCCAGTTTGCCAATTCCAGGGAATGAAGGAAAAGGTATTCTAAGTGAAAACGGGAGATTTTCACGAGCGTGGAAGATTCGAGGGTTTCTAGCGTGAATTTAGCTGTCGGTGTTTGTGACAGGCCTGGCATGGTGGCGGCCATATCTCCCTCGAATGCAAACAATAGGGTAAACTCCTTACCCTCCCGTTCGATAAATCCACGGACAGAACCTTTTTCCACGAAATAAATATAGTCATTGCGTTGCCCTTCCTGCACGATGGGTTCTTTTTTGTTGAAAGAGATGGTTATTGCATCTTTAAGGAGAAGGAGGATACTATCCGAGGATAGTTTGTATTGTTGTTGGAGTATATTTGAAAATGTCATGTCATGATGTTTTGAAAGGTTATAGGACGATCCCGCCACCGATTACCCGGTCTTCCCGATAAAAGACAGCCGGTTGTCCGGGGGCAATAGCCCATGCGGGAGAGGAGAGTTGTACGTGTAATGTCCGGTCGGGTTGGAAAGATAGTTGTACGAATCCTTCCGGGTTCAGTCCAATACCCCGTACTTTAACTTCTATGTCTTGTGAATGAATCTCTTCGGGATTAATTAAATGAATCTGACCAAGAGAAAAGGTCCTTCGGTGTAGGCTTGCCTTATCTCCCACGACGATTTGGTTCGTGGACGGGGATAGGCGTGAAACATATTGTGGGAATTGTTCCTTGGGTGGGATTCCTCTCTTTTGTCCCACGGTGTAATTCACGATTCCGGTATGTTCTCCCACGTGATTTCCGGATTCATCCACGATCTGGCCGGGTGTGAAACAAGAGTCTGTCCCCGGCTGGCGGGCGATGAAATCCCGGTAGTCTCCTTTCTCAAGAAAACAGATACTCATGCTTTCCTGTTTTTCAGCCAAGTGGATAAAACCGTGTTCTTTGGCCATTTCCTTTACCTGTGTTTTTGTGTAATCTCCTAATGGGGTGATGGCCCGGCATAGAATTTCTTCCGGTACGCCCCATAAGAAGTACGATTGGTCTTTATTCGGGTCAACTCCTTTATGGACGTAATAATGGTTCGCAAAAGGGTGAATCCGAATATAGTGTCCCGTGGCGACATGGTGTACTTTTAGTTCGTTTGCCAAGTCTCGAAGTAGATTCCATTTGATAAAGCTGTTACACGTGGCGCACGGGTTGGGGGTAATTCCTGAAAGGTAGCCTTGGATGAAGGGTTGGACCACTTGTTCTTGGAAGGGTTGCCTGCCATTTAACTGGTAGAGTTTGATGCCCGTTTGTTTACACAATTCCTCGACTTCCGGTTCTTGCGAGGAGCCGGCCTGTGATTCCCATAATTGCAGGTGGACACCAATAACTTCAAAACCCTGTTGTTGTAACAGGAGTGCCGTAACGAAACTATCCACGCCTCCGCTGAGACCAACTACAACTTTTTCCATGTTCCTTTTTATTGAAGTCGGGGGACAAAAATACGGTTTAATTTTAGAATTGTCATGAGGTTTTGTATTTTGTTGGATGAATTTGTTGCTTGAACCCCTGATACTTGTGGGAGAACAAACATTTTTGAGGTAATATTTTTTACATGTACTCCCAAGAGAGACTTGTTTTTCTCGTTTAAATTACCTTAATTTGCAGCACGAAATACGGGAGTGGCTCAGTTGGTAGAGCATCGGTCTCCAAAACCGAGGGTCGGGAGTTCGAACCTCTCCTCCCGTGCTGAAAGAGGTTGCCTCAATGAGGCAGCCTCTTTTTACTAATATCTTTTTAGGAATTTATATACGAATTTACTATACCCAATACCCCCCGTCTTCACCGTGCTCCCTCAATTCATTTTAGATTTAGTGATTTTAGATGATAGTGTGCCAAAAAATGTGTATTCGTTGTAATACTTACTTGTGTATTGTTCGTATATATATAAAATGTATAATGTAAATAATGAATGATAATGGTGTTAAAAAGTTTTTTTTACAGTATTTTTTTATTTTTATTGTCGGGAAATATATATGCTGAAGGTGACAAGGTATTAAAGGAGGGAGATTTGATTCCCGATTTTAAATGTAAAAATGTGAATGGTAAGGAATTTTCGTTGAGAAATTTGAAAGGGAAATATGTATTTATTGATGTTTGGGCTTCTTGGTGTCCTCCCTGTCGAAGTGAAATTCCTCACATGAGAATACTGGAAGAAAAATTGGCAAAAAAGAAAATTGTTTTTGTGAGTATTTCGGTTGATCGAGTTAAAAAAGAATGGGAAGAGATGGTTAAAGAACTAAAAATGGAAGGATTACAATTATATATAGGACGAGATGAGGCTTTCCTGAATGCTTTTGGAGTGAAAACAATTCCTCGTTTTATTTTAGTAGACAAGAAAGGAAGGATCGTAAATTTGAAAATGCCTCGTCCTTCTAATCCGGAAACATTGGAAATCTTGATGGCTTTAAAGGGAATATAAAATATTTTTATTCGATACTATAGAAAGGTATTATAAAATACACGTTAGTAGTAGGGGGATGAAAAAGCTTGACGCTATAATAGAAGGTGTAAATATAAAAGATACAAAGAGTTGGGAGCAATTGTATGCTTTATATTACGTTGCGTTATGTGCTTATGTGGAAAGGTGGGTGAAAGATGTGGAAGTTGCGAAAGATATTGTACAGGAATTGCTGGTGAGTATATGGCATTCTGATACTGTTTTTTCCGATGGAAAAGAGATGTTGGGGTATTTGTATCGTTCTTTATATAATCGTTCGATAGATTTTATTCGCAAAAAGAATATGAAAGCACGTGTGTTGTCTAGTATTGATGTGGAAGATCGTGATGATTTTTTAGAGGATTTTTTGTCTAGAACCGTGCGAGAAGAGATCATGCGGCGATTGTATATACATATAGGAAATCTGCCGCCGGATAGAAGACGAATTATGCTATTGAGTATAAAAGGGTTGTCTGGGAAAGAGATTGCAGAAATGTTGGGAATTAGTATTAATACGGTGAAAGTTCAGAAAAATAGAAGTATAAAATATTTAAGAGAATGTTTAATCGATAAGAGAAAGAATTGAATATTATCGAAATAGTTTTAAAAGTGCTATGGAAGATGAACATGTACATATAATTATTAATTTACTGGGTAAATCTTTGGCAGGAAAGATTACTCCGGGCGAACAAAAAGATTTAGACAAGCTGATTCGTGAATATTCGTTAGAGGAATTAGTGGCGGATTTAGGAGACGAGCGGTATGTGATGCAACATTTAAGAAAATATACGAAGTATGATGTGAAAGACGGTTTTCAAGATTTTTTAAATGTTGTAGGAGAAACTTTACCAGAGAAAAAAACAAAAATAAAATGGATATACTGGTGTTCAGTAGCTTCCGTCCTTTTGTTTGTTTTGGGCTTTTTGTTTTTTTATCATGTGGAAAATCCGAAAGGGGATGAAATTCGTGGGGAGCGGAAAGATCGGTTGGAAAATATGGAGAGTGTACGATTGTTTTTGGCAGATCGGGAAGAGATGGTGCTTGAAGCGGGGTATGATGAAAAACACTTGAATTCTTTAGGGATATTTTTATCCGTGGGACCTCGAGTTCTGGATTATACGCGAGTAAGAGGGCGAGATTCCTTGATCGGTGAGCATACTCTTGTGGTACCTAAAGGATGTTTGTATAAAGTTATATTGAGTGATGGAACGAGAGTGACTCTAAATGCGGATTCTCGAATGCGATTTCCTGCGGTACTGGGTTCTTCTTGTAGAAAGGTATATCTGGAAGGAGAGGCTTATTTTGATGTGAAACGAGATGAAAATGCACCTTTTTTTGTAGAGGGGCGGAATTTTTCAGTTCGTGTATTAGGCACAACGTTTAACGTGATGGATTACAAGGATGAAGAACAATCACAAGTTACATTACTATCGGGGAGTGTTGAGATGTGTATGAAAGATACGGTTGTTCGTCTCTCGCCAGGTAAACAAGCCGTGTTAGAGAAAGGAAAATTTGTGGGGCAACGGCTGGTAGATCCTTTGCCTTACGTGTCATGGCTGGAGGATAAATTTTGTTTTGAAAGTGAACGGTTAGAGAACGTGTTGCGTAAATTAAGTCGGTGGTATGATATTGTCATTGAATGTGAGCAGGATGAGGTGAATGATATTTATTTTACGGGATATATTCCTAATGATATTGGGTTGAAAGAAGTGTTGCAGTTATTAGAAGAAACGGCAGATATAAAATTTTTTGAACGAGACGACAAGATGCTCGTGAGGTGTGTGAAAAATTGAAATTTGATGCCATAAAAAATACTTCAAGGTAATTTATCTTGAATGGAGAAGTTATATCCAATTATTATCTAAAACTAACATTTATGAAAAAAATGAAATCGAGGTTAAAGACAGGCGTCCACGTGAGGAGGTGGTTGTTTGTATTTGTGTTAATGTTTAATTTTTTAGGAGGGAACAATTTCGTGTATGGTGTGGGTGAGCCTAGATTGACCATGAAATTTACTGACGAATCCTTGTTGAACGTGTTGAAATACATAAAACAACATACGGTGTATGATTTTTTGTGTAACGATAACGAGATTAAGGATTTGCCTAAAATAACAAAAGCTTTTGAGAATGCAACCATCGAGGAAGTGTTGCAATATTGTCTGAAAGGTACGGGGTTCAATTATAAGATTTCTCACAACGTGATTGTTGTTTCGAGGAAAAAAAACGAGGATGATGGGAAAAAAGATGTTATTATTAAAGGCCGAGTGACAGATTTAAATGGGGGACCATTGCCAGGAGCTACAATTGTTGTGAAAGGTTCTGTTCTGGGGGTATCAACGGATGCGAATGGTTTTTTCACCTTGAAATTGCCATCAACGGAGCGTGTTGTACTTGTTGCTTCGTTTATGGGAATGAAATCTCAGGAAATTCTGGTTACAGATTTTAACAAAAAAATCGTGGTTCGTTTGGAGGAAGATAAAAAAGTAGTTGATGAAGTTGTGGTTACCGGCTATGGGAACGTGTCTAAAGGAAATTACACGGGAGCTTCAACCACTGTTTACGGTAAGGATATTAT
>OIXA01004140.1_pt1 | contig 14306 bp, 8 predicted proteins | sample 1587721 | NCBI WGS metagenome assembly OIXA01 (sample SAMEA3888900, study PRJEB22519) | human gut metagenome | biome: human gut; feature: human-associated habitat; material: faeces | place: Denmark | collected 2013 | reverse complement strand
TTTTGTTCCCTGGAATATTCGTTGTAAAATTAAAAATATACTGCGGAATATCTTCTTTTGAAAACGGCACTTTTTCCGGCATAAATTCTTTTCGCAGATAGTTGGACGGCAGCACATAGCGATCCGTCGTATCATCCCATTTGCGGATATCGCAGACGCACAGATCGGCTTCATCTGCCTCTGCTTTTGTATAAAGCTTTTCCAGGGCATCCAGTGCAAAACGGTCATCCGCATCCCAGAACACCACATATTTTCCGCGGCTTTTTGCAAAACCTGCGTTTCTCGCCGCTCCGGCATACTGATTCTTCTGACGGATCAAAGAAAGGCGGAAATCTCTCGATGCGTAATCTTCGATGATCTCTGCCGAACGGTCGGTTGATCCGTCATCCACGCAGATTACTTCAATGTCCTTTAACGTCTGTTTCAGAACATTTCCAAGGCTGTCAAACAGATAATTTTCTGCATTGTAAACCGGCATAACAACGGAAACTTTGATCTCATCATCTGTTCTTTCATGACTCAGTTTCAGACTGTCATAACGATCAGCAAAAACCATATGCAGAATACGGTCTGTCGCATGGCCATCGCAGGACCGCATAAATTTCTCTTTGAAATCAATGACTTTCTGTTTGTCAAAACGTTCATCCAGATGGCTGATATAATCGATCATCTCATCGTTTGTCTTGCAGACCGGTCCCGGTGTCAGCTCATTGTAATCGTAATAGAAGCCTCTCCAGTCAAAGTATTCATCCAGGTCATAGGCAAAGAACAGCATCGGACGCTCAAACAGAGAATATTCAAATACCAGTGACGAATAATCCGAAATACAGATATCGCTGACGCAGAGCAGATCCTCGATCGTCATGGTTTTTGTTGCATCAATGGCAAAGGTTCCGTTTAATTCTTCCGGAATCTGCGGTACCTTCTTTACTAACGGATGGTGCTTGAAAATCACTACATATTCATCTTTGAAATGCTCGGCAAACTTCTCCAGATCAAAGCAGTCCGGCGTTTTTGCCCTCGCCACACGACCGCGGAATGTCGGTGCATATAAGATGATCTTTTTTCCTTTGGCTTTTGGAAATTCTTTGTACAGGTTCTGGAATGCCTGAGCGATCGTCTCACTGCGATAGAAAATATCCGTACGGCTCGTTCCGACCGGGCGGATTGCATCTTGACGGTCCTTCATATCCATGGCTTCCGCATATGCCCACACGATCTCCGGACTGGATACGGTAACATAAGTATAATTCTTGTTGTTCGGATGGCGTTTCAGCTCTTCTGCATTCGGTCCGAAGATCAGCTCCGCAGTGCTCATACCAAACTTTTTGAAGGCTCCGCATGCATGCCACAGCTGGGTAACGATCGTTTCTGGCCGCATATCCACGCAGCTGAGTACGTCGGAAGCTTCATTTACAAAGATGTATTTTGCAGTTGCCGCATCGGCCAGCATCTCTTTACAGCGTCTGATGTATTCTTCTCTTGGGACAAAAGAATTTCGCAGCAGATGTACATGGATATCCAGGTCAAAATCTCTTTGCAGCTCATCATACAGAATGCGGAAACTGTTGCTTACGTCCGGCAGACGAAGCTCAATAAAAATGACTTTTCGTTCATCGACCGGCTCATTCTTATGTGCATTGTATGCAGCCGGCAGTGTCTCATAGAGAAGCTTGTCTTTTCTCTTTCTGCCCATATATTTCTTTGCTGCTTTTACCGGCGGAAGTTTCTTAATCTTCTTTCTTCCTTTCCAGTAAACCTTTTTCATTGCTCTTATTACCTTACTCATCCGTTTTCTCCTTCTTGATCATTTCCAGCAGTCGCTCTGTTGCATGTCCGTCGCAGGCACTCATAAATTTCTCCTTGAAATCCGCGACCTGTTTTCTGTCAAAACGCTCCTTAAGATGGAGTACATAATCAACAATCTCCTGCGTGGTGTGCACAACCGGTCCCGGTGTCAGTTCATGGTAATCATAGTAAAAACCACGCCACTCTCCATATTCTTCAAAATCGTAGGCAAAGAACAGCATCGGACGCTCAAATAATGAATATTCAAATACCAGCGACGAATAATCCGAAATACACAGATCACTGACACAGAGCAGTTCTTCGATGACAAATGCATCAGAAACATCATACGCAAAGCTTTGACACTCCTTTGGAACCTCCGGTCTCTGTTTCACAACCGGATGCTGTTTAATCAGCAAAATCCAGTCTTTTCCAAGCTTCTCCTGCATCAGACAGAGATCCATGGAATCCGGTGCCTTCGCTCCCCCCACACTTCCGCGGAACGTCGGGGCATAGAGCATGACTTTCTTTCCTTTTGCTGCCGGACAGATGTCATGCAGTTTTTTCTGTGCTGCCTTCTGAAATTTTTCCCGGAACAGAAGATCTGTGCAGCTGACACCGATCGGTACAACACTTTTGTCCTCTTTCGGAAGATTCATGGCCTCCTGATAAGCCCAGATAACCTCCGGGCTTGATACAGTTATATAGTCATAGTTCTTATAATAATTATATTTCAGATATTCTTCTCTGCTTCCGCCGAAAAGCTCCTCACAGGTGCTGAAGCCAAATTTTTTGAACGCACCGCATCCATGCCAGAGCTGCGTGATCACCGTCTCTTCTCTTGGCTCAATGCAGCTGATCACCCTGGAACCCTCACAGAGAAAAATATAATGTGCATCGGCACAGTCCTTCAGACATGCCATCGCATTCTGAATAAATTTCCATTTGTTTCCGGATTCCATCAGATAGTGGACGCTCACTTCCATCTCTTCTTCGCTGCATAATACCTGATACAAAAAACGTAAGCTGCCGGAAAGCTGTGTCAGATTGGCTTCAATGAACACCGCTTTCCACTTTTTTAAAGGCAGCTTACGAAATCTCCTGTATTGCCAGGGAAAAAGAAGCTTTAAGGTCAGAAAAAGATAGAGTCTCTTTATCTTTTTACTCATTCCAGATCATCACCGTTTTTCCCATCAATTTGTGTATATCCATTTCAAATGCTCTGGTTATATCCTTCACATCTCTTACTTCTACTTCCGCACCCATGATATTCTCCAGATAAGATACTACTTCCGGATGCTCTTCATATAACTGCAGCAGACCTTCGTAGTCACTTCTGCCGCTGCGGCTGCTGCCGAAAATACGCAGTCCCTTTTCCAGAACCATGCGGGTATTGATCGGTGCCGGATCTTCGCTGACACCTAAAATACTGATCGTACCCTCCGGATGGATATAATCAATGATCTGATTGATCGCTTTGGATGCCGCTCCGCCTCCAACGCATTCAAACGCATGATCGATCTGCATATCTGCCGGAATTTCATTGACACAGTAGGTACCGTCTGCAAAAGTAAAATCCGACAGTTTGTTTTCCGTGACACCGAAAATATAGATTTTGGAATCCGGAAGCATCTTTTTCAGAAGCAGTGAGGTAATGTAACCCAAATTGCCATCGCCCCACACACCGATCACATCACGTCTCTCATGTGAAAAACGTAAGAAACGGTTGATCGCATGAAAGCTCACGCTGACAAGCTCTGTATAGGCAGCTACCGTCGGATTGATCCCCTGCGGCAGACGTACAAAACGATCCGGCACAGCCTGAACATATTCCTGCAGAAATCCATCCATGCTGCTCGCACAGAATTTGCTGGATCGCAGATAATTTTCTGCAATGATATCATCTTTTTCTACCGGTCGGTTCGGGCTCATCACAACCTCTGTTCCGATTTCAAAGGTTCCGGTCGGATCATAGATCACTTTGCCGATCCCCTCGTGGATCAATGCCATAGGCAGTTTCTGACGCAAAATCTCTTCCGCCCTTGCACCTTGATAGTAACGCTGATCCGCATGGCAGATAGACAGTCTGGTCGGACGCACGATCACCTGTCTGTCATCGATCTCCATTTCCTTAAATGCGACTTCAAACTGTCTTGGACGTTTCAGCTGATACACCGTATTTAGCATACGCCATTTCCTCCTAAAATAGACTCTGCAACACGCAAATCGTACGGATACGTAATCTTAATATTGAAAACTTCACCTTCTACCAGATGGATCGCATCCCCTTTGAGAACGAGGATCTTGCAGGCATCGGTCAGGATCGTCTTCTCTTCCTCACTCAGTTCATCGAAAACTTCACGCAGACGCTTTGCATGAAAACTCTGCGGTGTCTGTCCCTGATACATTTTGGAACGATCCGGAATATTGCTGATCTTCTGATTATCCATGCTCTCCACAATGGTATCGGTCGCCGGGATAACGGTATCGCAGGCTCCGTACTCTTTCGCATAGTGGATGTTATCTTCCAGAATACGGTGTGTCACAAACGGACGAACGGAATCGTGAGTGACAATAATGGTTTCTTCATCCAGTCCGTAAAATTTTTCGATATGACTGATCGCATTCATGATCGTATCATTGCGGGTCGCACCGCCTTCGATCACATCGATCTTATCTGAAAGCAGAATATATTTTTTAATGATATCCTGGGTGTAGGTGATCCACTGCTTCGGTGACAGAACAATCACACGCTCAAACTGCGGATTGACCACAAATTTCTCCAGTGTATGGATAATGATCGGCTTGCCGCCAACTTCCATAAACTGTTTCGGTTTCTCAACATTCCCCATACGTGTTCCCTTGCCCCCCGCAAGTACAACGCCGTAAATATTTGTTTTTTCCACGATGCTGCCTCCTATTTCATAAATTCCAGATAACGTGGAAGAACCTCATCCGGTGTTCCGATCTCGATCAGTTTTCCTTCATGCATCCACATGACTTTGTCGCAGAGATCTGCGATCGTATCCAGACTGTGGGAAACGATCACAACCGTACGCTCTCTGTTTGAGATCAGGCTCTTCATCTTTTCATAACTTTTCTTTTTAAACTTTTCATCACCAACGCTGAGTACTTCATCGATCAGCATGATGTCGGTCTCCAGAACGGCTGTGATGGAAAATGCCAGCTTGGAATACATACCGCTTGAGTAAGTACGCACCGGCATATCAATAAATTTGCCAAGTCCGGCGAATTCAATGATCTCATCCATCTTGGAACGGATAAACTCTTCCGAAAAACCAAGAAGCATACCGGAAAGAATGATGTTTTCTCTTCCGCTCATCTCTTTTTCAAATCCGACACCGATCGACAGAAGGGAAACGGAATGGTTTTTCAGGTCAATGCTTCCCGTATCCGGAGAAAAAATGCCGGCCAGTGCTTTGAGCATGGTGGATTTTCCGCTTCCGTTCTTTCCGATGATTCCGAGGATCTCTCCTTTTTCTACTTCAAAGGATACATCCTTTACTGCCTGGAATACATCGGCCTGTACTTTTTTGAAATGTAATAAACTCTGCTTGATGGAAAACTTCTGCAGGTTTCGATAACTGATATATAAATTTTTTACTTCGATTGCAATTTCGCGTTCCATTATATCACCTTCACATAACTGTTTTCGTATTTATAAATAATCTTTACTCCGATCGCTGACAGGATGAAACTCAGCACCATCCACAGAAGCAGGAATTTTCTTGCCGGTGTCTGGTCATAGATCATACATCTTCTTGCAGAAGTCAGAAGCAGTGCCAGTGGATTGCAATGAAGGATCACTTTATTCCACGGTGCAAATTTTGCAAGCCTTGTTTCTACATTATAAAAAATACCGGTAATATAAAACAGCAGACGCAGTACGATATTGATCACGTTGGACAAGTCCTGTACAAATACGCCAAAATGTGCCACGATCGTACTGCATCCGAACGTGAACAGAAACAGGGTCAGCATGATCGGGATCATGTACAGAATATTAAAGCTGACCGGCACGCGGTAAATGACCATCATAATGATCACGATGCCAAAAGAGATCAGCATTTTAAAGCCGTTTACAAACATGCGGACCATAACCAGAATGTATTTCGGCAAATATACTTTTGCCACAATGGACTTGTTGTTTTTGACGATTTTTACGCTCTGCTGAAGGGTCTTATTAAAGAAATCCCACATCGTCAGACCGATAAAAATGAAGACTGTAAAATACTGCTCTTTTGCATTAAATACCACACCAAAGATCAGGGTGTAGATCAGCATGAAACAGATCGGGTCCAATACCCACCACAGCCAGTTCAGGTAGGAACTTGCCACCTCAGACTGCAATTTCGATTTTGCCGAATAGATCGCGTACTTGTAGTACTTTTTCGTGTCTTTTAGAAATCGACTCATTTTATACGTTCTCCTCACAAATACTTTTTTGCTTTATCCAACTGCAGACCGCCTCGCAGGCATGTCCGCTCTCATAGCTTCCCATTTGCTGATGATGCTCCATGATCCTCGCTCTGTTCTTTTCTTCATCGAAAGAGCGGATCTGTTTTTCCAGATCTTCCATATTTTCACAGATTGGAAACGGCCACTCATGAATATCTACATAAAAACCGGTCTTTGCAAGATATTCCCGCAGATCCGGTGTATACAGAAAGCATGGTCGGTATAAAAAAGAATAATCCCATATACAGGAGGAATAGTCCGTGATCAGCATATCTGCTGCCGCTAAAAGCTCCTGCATATCAGGATAGTCCGTCACATCCGCTGAGCATTCCGGATCCAATCCTGCCGAATCGTCCTCACTGTAGCGATGTGCCCGGTATAATACATACCACTTTTCGCCATTTTCTTCAAGTACTTTTCGAAGTCCTGTAAAATCCGGCATCTGATTTTTCCCATTTGAACGATAGGTAGGTGCATACAGCAAGATCCGGTACTTACGGTCTATCTGATAGGTCTGCCTTACTTTCTGATCCGCCTGCTCTGTGTTCCCACAGACCAGAAAATCATTTCGCGGCATACCGCATTTTAAGATTTCTCCATGGTAAAGAAATGCACGGCGAAACAGCCTGTCACTTGCCGCCTGACAGCTTGATACGATCAGCTGTATATTTTTCGCACAGAACTCTGCACGCTTTCTGGTCGCCCAGTTGGCATCCGGTTTGTCATTTTCAATTTTCTTATAAGCTCCGCCGCCATGCCAGGTGTTGATCAGATACTGCTTTTTGCGAAACGGAAACCACGGAGCATAAGAGCCGTTCGTGATGATCACTTTTGCCGTCAGAAGATAATAAAAACTTCTCAGCGTAAAATGTTTCACAAAATGCAGATCCTTCTCTTCTTTGTCACGATACCGCTTTGGATCTGTAACCATCCAGTATATCTCAAACGTGTCCTTCTCCTGCTCTCTGATATAGTCCGAAAGATATCGCGGATTGCAGGAATAATCATATCCTTTGCCGCCTGTAAGCCCGGTAAAAGCCAGCCGGTTCTTCTGGATCGGGAAGAGGCAAAATGGAAACAGCAATATCTGCAGACATTTGCTGTACAGATATTTGATAAAACTTTTCATACCCTATCTCCTCTGGTTTTCCGTTGTCTTTTTATGCTCTTTCCCGGAAAATCCATAATATTTCCACACACCATGGAGAGCATAGGAAGCAAAATAATAACAGGATTTCAAGATGCCAAAACCCAGGTAACGATATACCATAAAGGTCATTCTCGCCGACTGCAATTTATTTCCTGATTTTCCCTGATTACTTAGCCTATATTTTAACAGAGGTTCCCGGATACCACAAGCTTTTTTATATTTTTGCAGGATTTTCAGCCAGGTAATGTAATCTTCGTGGCTGTCATCGTGCTCCATCGGATAGTTTTTCGCAACTTCCGTTTTCAAAACAACGGAAGAACAGTTGATGCTGTTATGATGCAAAAGGTCACGGTAGGTGATTTCTTCTTTTACCGGAATGATCCGTCCGGTCAGTTCGCCCTGAGGAGTCATCAGCTCTCTTGCCGTACAGCTTAAAACACAGCCTGTCCTTTCCATAGCATCTGTCTGCTTTTTTAATTTCCCGGCTGCCCAGTAATCATCGGCATCCAGAAACGCGACATATCTGCCTTTCGCCATGGCCACACCTTTGTTCCGGCTTCCGGCCGCACCCAGATTTGTCTTATTTTTAATAAAAGAAAACGCAGGGTTATCCCGATACGTCTCCAGCACCTGCTCCAGGTTGTCACCGGAGCCATCGTCTATAACGATGATCTCCAGCGATACCTCCTGGATCAACACGGACTCGATCGCTCTTGATATCAACCCTGCACAATTATAGGCCGGTATGATCACGGATACTAACGGTCTTTTTTCCATAAATACGGTTCTCCTATTGCTGTTTTCCGGTTTCTTTCATTTCCTTTTCTTCCTCTTCTTTGATCTGCTCCAGATTTTCCTTGGTAGCAGCCGTCACCTGCCATTTTTCCACGCCTTCGGTATTTTCTTTCTGGAACAGGATCTTAAAGGTCAGAAACATCAGTTTTATATCCAGCACAAAACTGTAATTCTCAATGTAGGTCAGATCCAGTTTTAATTTATCATACGGTGTTGTGTTGTATTTTCCATAAACCTGTGCAAATCCGGTCAGTCCCGCCTTCACCTTTAGGCGGTAATCAAACTCCGGTATTGCTTTTTTGTACTCTTCTGCGATCTGCGGACGCTCCGGTCTCGGACCGACCATAGACATATCGCCTTTGAGGATATTGAAAAGCTGCGGTAATTCATCCAGGTGAAGATTTCGGATCACACGTCCAACCGGTGTGATACGATCATCATGCTTCATCGCCAGCCTTGCTCCCTGTTTTTCCGAATCTACTTTCATGCTGCGAAACTTGATAATCTGAAACGTCTCGCGGTCTCTCGTCAGACGCTCCTGCTTATAGAATACCGGTCCCCCATCATACAGTTTGATTGCAACTGCAATGACCAGTAAAAACGGCGATGAAATAACAATCGCGAGCAGTGCAAACACGATATCCATAGTCCTCTTTACAAATCTCTGCTCTATCGTAAGTCCCTGATTTCTTGACAACATAAGAGGTGTATCAAACAAATGGATTCGTTCCGTTCCATTTAAAATAATATCCGATATCTTCGGTGTAATATAGGTTCTTTTATTCTGATCATAACAGAACTTTAAAATTTTATTACGGATACTTGCCGGAAGATCACATAAAACTACCGCTTCATACTCTAATATTTTAGAATACAATGCCTCATATCCCATATAGGCGCTGGCAGTTGCACAAACATTGTACTTATCTTTTCTGGAATTAATCTTGGAAATCAGTTCTTCCGGAGAATGTTCCCCGTATATTACGATCATACGTCTTGGCGGATATAATCTGACATAAAAATATCTTACAACAAAAACGGTAGGCAGTGTCACTGCAATCTCAGCTGTCGTCAATAACAGAAGCGGTGATGCTGACATATAATCATTTGCAATCATACAAATCTGAAAATACTCGATAATATTTGCAAACAAAATTCCAAGGATCTGCGACAAACAAATATCTGTAATTCTAAGGTATCCGATCCGGTATCCGCCAAATGTACGGATAAAAAAGAACAATACCAATGCATACATTCCGATTACTGCCCAGTTTCCTCTATTCCAGAACTTATCCTCCAATTCCGGTACATACATTTTATACCATATAAATGCAAACATTGCTGTCTCAGCCACAAGCATTACAAAATTAGCAAATAAATTCAGCAAATGTTTATATCTTTCCCTTTTCCTCATGAAGTACCTCACATTCATACCTTTGCATAATCTATATTATTTTATCATAAAACCCAACCTTTGAATATATCTTACCAGAATTTTCATAAAATCTTAAAAATACCCCGGCAGGATGTATGATGATCATCCCACCGGGGTATCTCTTTTTACTTTTATTTTGCTTTTGTCTTTACGGAAACAACGGAAGAATAACTTCCATATACTTTCTTCCCATTCACTTTGCGGTATGCACGGATCTTATAATAATAGGTCGTCGATTTTTTCAATTTACCGTTTTTGTAAGATGTCGTACTACCTTTGGATATGGTCTTTACTTTACTACATTTTCCATCTTTACTGTTGCTGCGGTAGATCTCATAACCGCTTGCACCTTTTACCTTTGACCAGGTCAGTTTTACATTCTTTGCATCCGACGCTTTTGCCTTTAACGTCGTCTTTGCCGGAACCGCCTTTGCAGATTTTACATTCGAAAATCCACTGGTCTGTTCTCCATTCTGTGTCTTAACAACCGTCTTGATCTTATAATAGTATGTTTTTCCGGTTTTTACACTGCCGTCTGTCCAGGAACTAGTGCCTACACTGTTGATGGTTTTGATATTCTGATAATCCCCATCCTTTGCTGTACTGCGGTAGATCTGATAAGAAGTCGCAGCCGGTACAACTTTCCATGAAACTTTCAGTTTATTGTATGCTGTCGATTTTACGGAAGTCACGCTTGTTTTTCTGTTCTCAATTTTATTAACACAGAGCGTGTATTCTTTTTCCACCGCATTTTTCGCAAATGCCTGCACTTTCAGGTAATAGGTTCCCTTGCTTAATTTGACAGCCTTTGACTCTGTATAGGTACTGCCGGCATAGGAATAGATATGATCATCATCTTTTCTGCTCACTCTCTTGCCGTTTGCATTATAAAGTGTCACATACCAGCTTCTTCCCGCATCATTGATCTTCTCGTGTGCCAGACTAAAGTTGATATACTGCGCTTTTGTGAGTGTAAAGCGATAGCAGTCTTCATCTGACGTATATCCTGTGATCACACCGTTTACCGCTTTGCCGACTTTTATGTTATCTGCCGAAGCCCAGTCACCGTTGTTCTCTGTCTCCCAACCGGAAGCCGCTTTCTGTGTCATGCAGATCGTATAGTCGCCGGTATAAAGTGTAGATGCCTGGCTGACGCATACGTAATATTCCCCTGCATCCAGTCCTAATTTACAGGATGTATAAGAAGTCTCTGTCCCGGTATTCGTAAATTTATAAATTTCACTGTTATCCTTATTGTAAAGAACAACATTATAACAGCTTGCTGTACTCTGACTGTTTTTATGTCCAAACTTAATCTGCAGATAGCCTGCTTTTGACATTTTGATCTTATAGTAATCTTTGTCTGAGGAACTGCTTGTGCTTCCGTAATAGGTTTTTCCGTTCTTTACGGTATTTGCAGTGGCAGCAGAATCATTCGACTCCACTTCCCTGTCACTTGCTGTCTTTGCTATAATACACACATCATAGTTTACAGGATAACTCGTTCCGCTCAATAATGTTCCCGTCGTATTTCCGGTTCCTGCGATCTTAATGTAATACTCACCTTTCGGCAATCCAAGGTTCGGCGTGGAAATGCTTGTGTCCCCGCCACGGATCTTCGTAGTGTAGACTTCTGTATACTGGTCTTTGTCCACTTTACGGATCACGCTGAGCACAAACATGTTTGTTGTTTCCTGTCCGCTCACAACCGGATGCGTCAGTTTCACATTGATATAACCATTTGCAGAAAGTGATGTTTTAAAATAATCTACATCGCTGTAAGTACGGATATCTCCGCTGTATGTCGTGCCGGAAACAGCCGTATTTGCTGTATCGTAAGTATCATTGCTCTCGTGCTCCCAGGTACTGCACGCCTTAAAGGTAGTTTTGATCACATAGTTTCCGCCGTAATATGCATTCTGACCTGCCACTTTAATATAATATTTACCTGCTGACAGTCCCAGTTTGATGGAATCCGTGGATTCATCTTCCACTTTACTGGTCATTTCGTAGATCGAATTGCCGGAAGTATCACAGACTGTAACTGCATAAATAGCCTTATTCTGCCGTCCTGTAACTTTCGAATGCTGCAGATTGATCACGATATATCCGTCTTTTGTTGTCTGAAAACCATAATAATCAGAATCACTGACACCATACAGACTTCCGTAAACTGCCTTGCCTGATGTCATTGTGTCTGCTGTATTTATATCATCATTGCTCTCGCTCTCCCAGTTGTCTGCATTCGTCCAGGATGCCTTCAGCTTGTACGTCTCTCCATTTGCTCCCTGAACTGTCAGTGAACCTGACGCATCCATATATTGGATTCCTGATACTTTCAGATAATAGGTTCCGGCGTCAAGTCCAAAATTAACCGACTCGGTTTTCTCCTCGTCTTTTTTACTCGTCATTGTATACATCGTATTTCCGGCAGCATCACAGACTGCCACGCTGTAAATATCTGTTGAAAGCCTGCCGCTCACTTTATCGTGCTGTAACTGAAATGAAAGATATCCTTTTGTGGTGGATGTGATCTTATAATAATCGGTATCCGATGCAGAGGAAATGCTTCCTGTTATCGTCTGACCCAATCTGTCATAATTATCTGCTGTGGCAATCGTATTATTTTGTTCTGTCTCACAATAGGTATCTTCATACTGTACGCTGAAGCTGTAAGCTGCAGACCCGGCTGTAGTAAATCCTATGTTTCCGGTAATCTGTACATAATAGGTACCGGCTTCCAGTCCTATCTTAGCTGTCTGATTCTGTGTATCTGAAAAACTGCTGTCCACAGAAACCATTGCGCTGCCATACTGATCTGCAATAAAATCGATTTCCCAGGCTGCACTGTTGTTTGTGCCCGATAAATTCACATGTGCAAATTTCAACTGTACCATACCGGCTTTGCTCATCGTAAATTTATACCAGTGTCTACGTGATGTACTCGACGTAGTTGCATTATAAGTTGTATTCAGTCCAATCGATGTTGCTGCCGCATAGGTACTTCCCGGAGTCACATTTCCGTCTTTCTTTAGAATATCCTCACTTTCTTCTTTCTCCGTGTCTGCCGCTTCGGTATCCCCGATGAGTGCCTCTGTACTTTCTGTATCGTCAGTCATCTCTGAATCTTCTGTTGCCTGCGTACTCTCTGTATTTTCAGTCGTCTCAGGAATTTCTGTACTCTCCGTATCCGCCGGCATCTCAGAATTTTCTGTACTCTCTGTATCTGCCGGTATCTCAGAACTTTCTGTACTCTCTGTATCTGCCGGTATCTCAGAACTTTCTGTGCTCTCCGTATCTGCCGGTATTTCAGAGGTTTCTTCTGATTCAGTAGTTTCTGTCACTTCTGCTTTGCTCTCTGTTCCGGCTTCTTCTGTCTCAGCTTTTTCTCCAGCTCCGGTTTTTTCCGTTGTTTCAGAGTCTTTCATAGCCTCCGCCGACTCCGGAACCTCTGTCAGTTCCGTAAGTTCTGTTACCTCTGTTTCATTCTGCCCACCGGCTGCATATACCACCTGCTCCGCCGGAACCGCTGTCATGCAAAGACTTAATGCCATAAGCCATGCAGCAATTCTTTTCCCTGCCTGATGTCTTTTTTTCATTTGGATCTTCCTCCTTGTTTCTCAAACAAACCATTTCCAAAATCTGATATCACAAATTATTTATATTCTGTGCTGAAACTGTCTCCCGCACATTTTATGATCTTGCCTGATTCATTCTCAAATACTGTTTCCTGTCCATCCAAATAATACTGATTTTCCTGATAATAAGAATCGCCATACAATACTGTAATATACTTGATTCCAAGTTGATTTAAATTATCGAGATTTTCTTTCGGATTAAAATTCCATGTATAACAATCCGTAGACTTCTGTTTGGTTTTCTGCCGGTAAATGATAAAATCAAGGCAGGATTCCTTTGCTGCCATCAAAGGTACCCTTTCATTCTTTAAATGTTTCTTCACATACTTATACAGTTCTAATTTTCCCTCATCATAACCATTTACATATGGAAGTATCTTGCACCAGCTTTCTCCCGGGAATGTCAGGATCGCAGCACGTTCATTTTCATACACCGCTTTACACAGTGAAAAATAATTTTCATACTGCTGATAGATCTTATCCTCTTTATCCACAAAAATCTTCGTGATGCCATTTTTATCCATCTTGACAAGAATATCCATCAGTTCTCTGTTATACGGCTTATATTTTCTCGTATTCTGAGCCCGCATGCCATCAAACCAGTAAAAAGTCCTGTCATCAGCCACCAGCGCCGGGATCTTATCATCATCGAGTTCCTCTGCCGCATAAGACATCACTTCCATAAGATCTGGTAAAATCGTGTATTCCCCATAGTCTTTCTGTGATGTATCTAGATTATTCCAATAGATTGCCAGAAAATGTTTCGGTACGGATGCCTCATTATATCCGGGATCAAATTCCCACATGTTCATATCATAATTTGTAAAAGTAAATAACGCAAGTATTCCAATAAATCCAACATATGCATAAAATCCTGCAAGCTGTTTTTCATCTGCAAGGATATCTGCTGCCATCACGCAAAGCAGCCAGCCGAACAGCCAGAGATTATAGTAGATCTTAAAATAATAATAAAATGACATCATGTGATTTATCAGAAATCCGTACATCACACAGGTGCATA
>OIXA01004133.1_pt1 | contig 14319 bp, 14 predicted proteins | sample 1587721 | NCBI WGS metagenome assembly OIXA01 (sample SAMEA3888900, study PRJEB22519) | human gut metagenome | biome: human gut; feature: human-associated habitat; material: faeces | place: Denmark | collected 2013 | reverse complement strand
TGACAAATACAGAGAAAAAAATGTACCGCTGCAGACAGCCAACTGGTTTAATCTGGCAGGTGTTGTGGCGGGTGCGGTAGCTGCCAACCTGATCCATGCAGGAATTGCGGCAGTAAATGCCATGGTAGTGGCAGCAGTGTTCTATCTGATCGGATTTGCGGCAACAAAACAGAAATAATCCTCAAAAACAGGCGAATGTATCTTTTTGAAAACATCTATTGAAATGTAAAAATGCACTATAGTAACAACGTAGATACTATAGTGCATGTTTTTTTGCTGCTCTGCATTCAACGCAGAGCAGCAGTCAGGAGCAGAAATGCAGAAAATAAAATACGATAAAGTACGACAATTGGATAAAATCGTATTCCTTGCGCTGGGGCTTATTCTGGTAGCTTTGGTTATTCAGATGGCGATTCTGAACTGAATCAATAACAGGAATATATCGAAAATGTCAGAGGTATTGCTGGATCGTGTAGTCAACGTGATTGAGAAGAATGAACAAGACGAGAAGGATATGATAGCTTCTCTGAAAGAGGACTATATTGTGCGTGCCAAGGCAGTGGCCTATATTATCAATGCGAATCCGGAAGCAGATAAAGAATCCGGAAAGATTTATGGAGCGACAGATTCTTCTGATATCGGGAAAAAACTGGATGATATCGGCATAACAAAAAAGGGGGATGAGGAAGGTAAAATATTCACTGGTATCAATGAGATCGATGGTGAAAATTATCGCTGTTCTTTTTATATCACAGGAGATTATGCGGTGGGAATTGCCTGCTCCAATTCTTCCAATGCGGAAAGTAATACCATTGCGCTGCTGATCGTCGGGATTTATCTTACGCTGGCAGCAGTGGGAATTATTTATATGTATGTAAAGGTTAACAAGGCAAAAATCGATGAACTGACCGGCTGTTTGAATCGAAGGGCCTACAAGGATGACCTGAGCGGAATCTCTCTTGCATCGGAGTTTGTTTATGCAGCTCTGGATGTAAACGGGGTAAAAGGTGTGAATGATACATTGGGGCATAACGCAGGTGATGAGCTGATCCACGGTGCGGTGGAATGCATGAAGCAGTGTTTTGGAAGCTATGGAAAGGTTTATCGGATTGGCGGAGATGAATTTGTCAGTATCATTTTTGTAGATGAAAGTGAACTCAAAAAAATAAGAGAAGACTTTGACGAAGTGATAAGCCACTGGTCAGGGGCAATGGTCAATAAAATATCCATATCCTGCGGATATGTTTACAGCAGGGAAAAGAACTGGGAATCTTTCGAAGAAATTGCCAGTGAAGCAGACATTCGAATGTATGAAGCAAAAGAAAAATATTATAGCGTAGAAGGCAGAGACAGAAGAAAATAAAAATACCGGCAGGTGAATGAGTACATAAAAAACTCATTTATCTGCCGGTATTTTGTTATTAAGGCTGTTTTTCGTCGATCATGGAGAGATATTCATAAATCGGATGAAAATCGCGGTCGCTGCACTGGCGGTAATATTGCAGGAAGATCCTTTCCATGATATTGGGAATCTGTGTTTCAATCGGCTCGAACAATATGATCAGATATTGCATGGAACTGTAGCGGGTACAGATATCCACGCGGCGGATTTTTTCACAGATGGCCTGCTCCATGCATTTCAGAGCGTGCTCAATGGCTTCGATGTTAGGCAAGGTATCAATGACTGTCTCCATGGTAACCATGACGAGGTAACAGCGGCAGTTACTGCGGTTGACAAGCTGGCTCATGTATTCATAATGGCGGGCAAAATCACGGTAATTCAGATCAAGTGCACCACGGTAGCTGCCACTTTCACGGAGAGAGTTCGCGATCAGCTTCAGATCTTTTCCAACGCTTGAGCTGGAAAGATCTCTGCGGTCCATCTGCTGATAGAAGAAAAACTGATTTTTACCATTTTGTTTTACGTAGTACAGTGTCTTATCTGCCTTTAGGTAGCAGCTTTCGAAGGAGTCTTCACAGGTGCACATGCAAAGGCCGGCAGAAAGTGTTGCGCACTGGATTTCCACATCGTTTTCGATAATGGAATGAAATTCCTGAAAAAGTTTGTGCATCTGTTCTGCAACTGCTTCATGAGAAACATCCGGCATGAAAATGAGAAATTCATCTCCGCCAAGACGGCTGGCAATGCCATGTCCTGTGTACTTGGCGAGCATATTGCCCAGAAGTTTCAGTGCCCGGTCTCCGGCGGTGTGGCCATAAATGTCATTGATCCGTTTGAGATTATCCATATCAAGGAAGATCAGGCAACCATTATGTTCCTGCATAAGTTCCGCGGCGAGACGTTCACCGAGGCTCCGCATGGGAAGCCCTGTGAGAAAAGAGAAACTCAGGATTACAGCAGGTACAGAGATTTGGCATGGAAATGTTTTCTTCCGGGATTCCCGTTTCCAGAAAAATAATCTTGTTTGCCATCCACAGATTTAACTGATATTTTCCGTTTTCTTTTCTGTAAAACAGCTTGTTCCGGTATTTCTTATCAAAAACCTTTTCAAATTCTTCAATCACATCTTCGCTGACTTCATAACACTCCTGACAGATAGACGGTCCGATCAATACATGGATATCTTCCGTCTGACATCCCATCTCCTGCAGCTTGCGGATCGTCTCAGCCCCAATCCCTGCCACCGTTCCTTTCCAGCCGGAGTGGGACGAAGCAATGATCCTTTTTACCGGATCACAAAAAAATAAAGGAACACAGTCTGCATATGAAGTAGCCAGCAAAAGCTCCGGAATATCTGTGAACATTCCATCCACACCCTTTAGCTTCTTTTCAATCTCAATACCGGCACAAAACCTTTCATCTACATACCGGACTGTTGTTTCATGAACCTGATCCGATAACACCAGCTTCTCTGCTTTGCTGCCAATGGATGCACAGTATCGGCGGTAATTTTCACAGACATTTTCCCGTGGCTCCCCCCTGTCCCAGCCCAGATTCAAGGTAGAAAGATATCCCTCACTGATACCTCCCAGTCTGGTAGAAAAGGTAAGCTGCAGCCATTCCTGCTGATCAAAGGAATGAAAATGAAGATAGGGCACCTCCGCCTGCTTTTCCAAAACGGTTTCTTTATCATCATAATCAGCAGCATATGGCTTTCCCTCTGCTGCAAATTCTTCTTTGCTTTTTCGTATCAGTTCCATAGTCCTAATCTCCTATATAAATAATCATTTACATTCCTAGGCTCCCCATCAATCAATTGATTTATCTGTCTTTCGATATTATATAAAATCAAAAGCATTTTCGATGTGCTTTAATGTACCGTCCCCGGACACTGCTATTACATCAAAACGGCAGGCATGATCCATACCAAAACCACGCTTTTTATAATAATACAGCGTCGTCCGGCATATTTGTCTCTGCTTGGCAGTATTTACCGACTCCAGGGCATTTCCGTATCCGCCCTTCCCACGATACCTGCACTCACAGATCACCAGCATGCCTGCCGCATCCTCTGCAATAATATCAATTTCACCATGACGACCGGCATGATAATTTCTCTCCAGAATGGTATAGCCATGCTTTTCCAGATATTTCGCAGCTATATTTTCATAAAAGCTTCCGATCTCCCGTCGATTATGCATTCCTTCCCCTTTTATCCAATTGATCCCGGACCTTCTTTTCCGGATGATCCATAACTTTTGCTTTAATGTTATCCATGGCATCAACAAATACCAGAACATCCGCTACCACCTGATAAAGCTCCGGAGGAATATACTCTCCGATCTCAATCTCCCGAAGACTTCCCGCAAGCTTTTCATCCCTGTGTACCGGAATATCAGCTTCCCTGGCTGTCTGTATGATCTTTTCCGCCACATACCCCTGACCGGAAGCAATGACCTTCGGTGCCTGATCTGTCGGTTCATACTCCAATGCAACCGCCGTTTTCTTTTCTTTCTCCGGTCGATGAAAATATTGAAATCCATCCTTTGCCACAGTATCACCTGCTTTCGTCAATAAAAACTAAACTAATAAGACTTTTATTTTATAATTATCCTTACATAATCTTCTGGACAATTCTAATAAAAGTTCTTAATAAAGGTCCTTCTGTGAATCGGACAGGAACCATATTCCCTGATCGCCTCAATATGCATTTGGGAACCATAGCCCTTGTGCTTTGCAAAGCCATACTCCGGATAGAGGGCATCGTACTCCACCATCATCCGATCCCTGGTCACCTTCGCCAGAATACTGGCTGCCGCAATGGATACGCTTTTGGCATCTCCCTTGATGATCCCAACCTGCTTCATAGGCATCGCCGGAATCGTCACGGCATCCACCAGAAGCAGATCCGGTGTCACCTTCAGCCTTTCCACCGCCTGATGCATCGCTTCGTAGGTTGCCTGAAGAATATTAATCTCATCAATCCTCTGGGGAGATACAATTCCTACTGCACTTGCTATGGCTTTTTCCTGTATCTCATCAAACAGCTCATCCCTTCTGGATGCACTGACCTGCTTGGAATCATTCAGATACAAGATAGAACAATCCTTTGGAAGGATGACTGCTCCAGCCACTACCGGACCGGCTAACGGACCTCTTCCGGCCTCGTCAATTCCACAGATTGCCGTATAGTCTGCATATTTCTTTTCGAATTGTTTCATCCCCTCCAGACGCTCCAGCTCGCTCTGCAGCTTCTCCTTTTCCCGGTAAACCCTGGCGATCAGATCCTGCACCCCCTTACGACTATCTGTCTGATAGCTCTGTGCCAGCTTTTCCTTCGTTTCCAGATCCACCGCTGTCTGAAATTCTTCCTTAATATCCCGGATTGATTTCATTCTTTGTCTCCTTTATTTCAAACCTCCAAAATGAGTTAACGGCCATGTACAGATCCATGCCTCTCCTACGATATCATTTTTATTGACCAGTCCCACATATGAGTTCCGGCTGTCCGTACTCATATTCCGGTTATCTCCCATAACAAAATACTGATTTTCACCCAACACCAGCGGATTCTCTGCAATTCCCGCTTCATTGATCGTCGTGGAAGAACATTTATCGTCCGTCAGCTTTTCGTTATTGATATAAACACTGCCATCAATGATCTGAACGGTCTCTCCCGGTAATCCGATGACCCGTTTAATATAATAGGTTTTCTCCTGTGACTCACTGTCATAATTTACAGGAAATACCACAACATCATATCGCTTTGGATCTGTAAAATAATATGACAATCTCTGGATCACAACACTGTCTCCATCTGTCAGAGTCGGCTCCATGGATTCTCCTTCTACCGGTGTCTGGTATGCCACATAATTTGTTACAAAGGAAGCAAGGAAGTATGCAATTCCAATACAAAAAGCAATGATAATAATATTCGTCAACAAATGAGATGCTTTTCCTGCCTTTTGAGGAATCACTTCCTTCAGATCCTGTATTTTCTCTGCAAAACGATTTTCTTCTACTACTTCTCCCTCCAGCTGGACGATCTGCCCATCAACGGCTTGCCCGTCTACAGGATTGATCATTTCTCCCTCTGCAGTAACCGCCTCTCCCTCTAAGGTAGCTGCTGATTCCTGTCTCTTTCGAAGCAGGCCTGTCACCTTTTTACCAATACCACTTGCCGTTGAGGCGGCCTTGTGTGCAAGTTCCGCTCCCTTTTGGGCCGCTGTTTCACTGTTTTCCTGCTGTTTTTCTGCCTGAAGCTGACGGTTTTGCTCCATGGCAGCATTGACATCCTCCAGAGTCCGTTCCTCCGGAGCAAGCTTTTTCTTTAAATCAGAAAATTTCTTTTTGATCCCTGCTACATCCAGCTTAATGGTAATCTCTACGGTATGATCCTGCTCCTCATCCATTGGTTTCGTTTCCTCTGAAATAGTTTCCAAAGCAGATGATTTTGATCTGACCGGTCTGGAAGTAGATGTACTGACAGAGATTAAATGCTCTTTTTGTGTCTTCTCCGGTTTTGGCACCTCTGCCTGCTGAAGCTCCGGCTGCTGTGCCTCTGTCACATTTGCGTCCACAGACGGGATCGGTGTCTGATCCGGTATGCTCTGTCGTGTAATCTGTCCCTGTGGCAAAACACTCTGCTGCATAGAAGCCGGCTGTCCGGGTGTATTCTGCTGTATCTGGCGGCTCTGTCCCGGTGCCTGTGGCATCACAGTCTGGCCTGACCGAAGCTGCTGCGATCCCGCCGGCTGAGTCTGCTGCGCTCTCATCACCTGCCCTGATACACTTTGTGGCTGTATATTTTGTCCGGATTTTATCTGCCCTGACGGCTGCTGTGCAGATGTCACCTGTCCTGCCATATTCTGCTGCACCGGACGGCTCTGATCTGAAACCGATGCTGCCGCAGTCTGTCCCGATACATTTTGCTGTACCGGACGGCTTTGACCCGGTGCCTTTGGCATCACAGCCTGGCCTGACTGTAGCTGCTGTGATCTTGCCGGCTGAGTCTGTTGTGGTCTCCTCGTCTGTCCGGATACACTCTGTGGCTTTATATTTTGTCCGGATTTTATCTGCCCTGACGGCTGCTGCGCAGACGTTACCTGTCCTGACATATTCTGCTGCATCGGACGGCTTTGACCCGGTGCCTGCGGCATCACAGCCTGGCCTGACTGTGGCTGCTGTGATCTTACCGGCTGAGTCTGTTGTGATCTCCTCGTCTGTCCTGATATATCCCTCTGTGCCGGACGGTTCTGCCCCTGTGCCTGCGGCATCGCAGTCTGCCTTGATACTGACTGCTGTGTTCTCACTGACTGAGCAAAATTCCCCTGCATAGATTTCATTTGTCCCTGCCCGGCCGTACCGGATGACATGGGCTGTCCCGGCTGTATCTGACGGGCAGCCGCCTTCTGTGCCGGATGTGTCTGTGCAGACATTGCCTGCTGCTGGGAAAGCTTCTGATCGGCAGTCTGCTGAACCGGACGTGTCTGGCTTACCGGTTTAGACTGCACCGGACGAGATGAGGATTCCCCCGCCTTTTTTCCTCCCAGTCTGGCTCTGATCTCCTCTGCAAACGCCAGACTGTCTTCAATCATTTTCTCGTCATACATAACTGTTCCCCCTACAAAAGCACTTTATTTTTCAGGCTGCTCCAGGCTGATGCAGCCCAGTCTGCCATTTCGGAAATCATCTATCACATAATTGGCTGCCTTGTCCAGATCATGCTCTCCACCTGCTTTCAGACATCCCCTGCGCTTCGCAACACGTTCCAGAAGCTCCACTTCATTTTCAGCAGGCTCAATCTGATAAGTATCCGGAATTGCTTTTGGATAATGCTCTCCAAGATACTGCATTAAAAGCATACACAACTCATACTGGTTAGATAACTCATCTTTAATGGAACCAATAAACGCCAGCCGCAAACCAACTGTCTGATCCTCAAACTTAGGCCATAAAATCCCCGGCGTGTCTAACAGTTCTACATTTTTATTTAAACGGATCCACTGCTTACCCTTTGTAACACCCGGTTTATTGCCTGTTTTGGTGCAGGATTTTCCCGCAAAACTATTAATGAACGTAGACTTTCCTACATTGGGAATGCCTACGATCATCGCACGGATCGGCCGGTTTAAGATTCCTCTGCGCCGGTCGCGCTCAATCTTTTCCTTGCAGGCACTCTGAATCACTTCGTTAACCTGCTTTACGCCTTTTCCGTTTTTGGAATTGACAAGAGCTACAAAAAATCCCTTCTCCTCATAATACTTTTTCCACCGGGCCGTCACGGAAGAATCTGCCAGATCGCATTTATTCAACAGAATAATACGGGATTTTCCATTTGCCATCGGATCAATATCAGGGTTCTTACTACTCAGGGGCACTCTGGCATCCACCAGTTCAATGATCACATTGATCAGTTTAAGATCCTCCTGCATTGCCCGTTTCGCCTTCGACATATGACCGGGATACCATTGAAATTCCATATGAATAATCCAACCTTTCTATTATCTGACTTGTCACAGACATACTATGATAAACTGCTGCTGGTATCTGACTTTTGAAAATTATTGATCATTCCAACAAAAGTAAAGGAATTCATGCGTATCCATGCTTTTCCTACGATAGATTTACGGGATATATTCCCCACCGTTGCATTTCTACTATCCTCGCACTCATTTCGATTATCACCAAGGACAAAATACTGTCCCTTCTCTAACGTAAACGCATCCTCTGCCAAACCACCATTATCCATCAATGGAAAATCGAGCTTTTCCTTTAATTTCTTTCCATTGATATAAACTTGTCCCTCCAGTATCTGTACCTTTTCTCCGGGAAGACCGATCACTCGTTCCAACGTAAAATAACTGTGCTCTGATCCCGTCTGTTTTACAACAACTACATCATTGCGATGGATCTTGTGAAAACGATAGGACAGCTTATTAACTAAAACACAGTCTCCGGATTTTAATGTGGGACTCATATATTCACCGGATACCGTCATCTTTTCGAGCCCGTATCTGGTAATCGCAAATGCCAGAAACACTACAATGACCGCTTCTACCAGCGTGATCAGCAATTTTAAGATAAATTGTTTCGAAAATCGACGTTCCTCCAGATCAAAATCATATTTCATGTTTTTAATTTCCTGTCTCAATATTTTTCAAAACACGCAATGCATGCTTTGGAATAAATGTTTCAAAATGCTCCTTACAAAACTGCTCCGCATATGGCTGCGTCGTACAGATTTCTGCATATTCCCTCAGCCTGTTGCATAAAAGTCCATACTCCTTTACCGTGAGTCTTCCCTTTTTCAATAAGAGATAATAGTTATCCTTCTCCTGCTCATAATAAACTGCACTGCTGATAGGTTTCTCCATCGCAATGCCGGCAGAAAGCTGTTCCAGATCCTTCAGTGACTCAAACATAAAAATTCTCGGAGCACTTAGAAGCTTTGTCTCTTTTTCTGATTTTCTCTTTTCTGCCGGCCGGAACATCTCCTGCAGATCCTGTCCCTGTGCATTCTCCACTTCAGCTGCAAACTCTGCGGATAACTCATCCTCTGCTTCTGCAGGACTTCCCTCTGCCTCCGGATCGATCAGGGATGCCAGCTGCTGGTGGATATGCTGCAGCATATTCTGAAAACCATCTGCGCTGTTATCCCGCTCTGATAATGTGATCACAATGCCATTATCCGGCATCTTCATTATCTGCATCGAAACCATGCCACTATGCGCCTCATATCCAATCTCTTCCTCGGCACGTTCTACCAGATGCTCCAAAAACTCTCTCGCTTTCTCCTGATTGGAGAAAAAATCCTCTATTCGAAACCCGTATGCATTCATTTCTTCCTCGGACAAAATGCACTGTACGGTATTTTTATCGATTCTGCGAAAATCCATGTACATTCCTCCTATCTATGCTGTATATACCATCCCGAATGAGCTTCACTATATACAGCTACTCATCATTATCTTAATGCACGAACCTCCATCTGTCAAATCATCCACAAAAAAAACACAAAGAATTCATAATCTTCATCCATCTTACCATCTCGTAAAAATCTTTCCCATCATTTTCTACAGGAATAACGCAAAGCTGGCAAGCACCACAATACCAAGCACAATACGATACCAGCCAAAAATCTTAAAGTCATGTTTCTTAATATATCCCATCAGAAATCTTATCACAAGCACAGATACCAGGAAAGCGGAAATCATTCCCACTGCCAGAACACCTGCTTCTAGTGCGGAATAATGAACACCAAATTTTAACAGCTTAATCAGACTCGCACCAAACATCACCGGAATCGCCAGATAAAAGGTAAATTCTGCCGCGATCTGTCTGGAAAGTCCCAATATCAGACCACCGATGATTGTTGCACCGGAACGGGATGTTCCCGGAAATACCGCTGCCACCAGCTGAAATACACCGATCAGAAATGCCGTTTGATATGTAATATCTCTAATGGAAGTAATCTTTGCTGTTCTCTTTTTGTTCCAGTCCTCTACCAATATAAATAAAATACCAACAACGATCAGCATAATGGAAACCGTTCTGTAATTGTAAAACAGCGCCTCCAGATAATCACCTGCTGCAAGCTCAATGATCATCGCCGGAATACAGGCTACGACAATTTTAAGCCACATCACAAAGATATCTTCTTTGATCCATCCCGGAAGAACCTTATTCGTGCCATCTGACTTTCTCTGAAATGGCCAGATCTGTTTCCAGAACAACAATACGACCGCCAGGATCGCTCCTAACTGAATCACCACAAGATACATTTCTTTGAATGCTTCTGACATAGAAAGCTGTACAAACTCATCCAACAGGATCATATGACCTGTACTGCTGACCGGCAGCCACTCGGTAATTCCCTCTACAATACCAAATAATAACGATTTTAATATTTCTAACACATTTTCCTCCGTCCCGTGTCCCTCCAATGAACACCTGCATTATTTGCATCGGAAGTTTTGTCCCGGCTAACCGCCACATACACACAATACTCCCTATGCTCTACATAAATACTACTATACTATACCGAAATATACCTTAAAGTACAAGTAGAAAGAGTTTAACATTCCCTTAACTTTATCTAAACAACAAAAAAATACCCTGCAGAGAATACACTCCACAGGGTACTCATTTCACGTTTCCATATGAAAGAAGGATTTCTTACTGAAACAAATTATTTAACAACCTTCTTCAGCTCTTCTGTCAGCTTTGGAACAATCTTGTTCAGATCGCCAACAATACCGTAATCTGCTACATCAAAGATTGGAGCAGAATCGTCCTTGTTGATTGCGATGATAATGTCAGACTCTTCCATACCTGCTGTATGCTGGATTGCACCGGAAATACCGATTGCAAAGTATACATTAGGACGAACAGTCTTACCTGTCTGACCTACCTGAAGCTCTTTTGGAAGCCATCCGTTATCTACTACGGCACGGGAGCAGCTTACAGTACCACCGATCACGTCAGCCAGATCCTGAAGCATCTTGAAGTTCTCTGCGCTTCCGACACCACGGCCACCGGATACGAGAATCTTTGCATCCATGATATCAACTGTATCAGAAAGCTCCTTAACAATGTCAAGAATCTCAACATACTTGTTGTCCGGAGTAAATCCAGGATTGTACTCAATTACCTCAGCCTTAGCACCGGCAATCGGATCAATCTTCTGCATTACACCAGGACGAACTGTTGCCATCTGAGGACGGTTGTCAGGACATGCGATTGTTGCGATGGTGTTACCACCAAATGCAGGACGAGTCATAAGAAGCTGATTGTGCTTCTGCTCCTGTCCAGGGATTGCATTCAGAGGGAAATCACCGATTTCAAGTACAGTACAGTCTGCTGTCAGACCTGTAGCTACTCTTGCTGAAACGCGAGGACCAAGGTCACGACCGATTGCTGTAGCACCAACCAGAACGATCTCCGGCTTGTACTCGTTGATTACTGATGATAATGCATGTGCATATGGCTCTGTTCTGTATTCCTTGAGCTCAGGGTCATCAACAACGATAACCTTGTCTGCACCATACTCTGCCAGCTGATCTACAAGTCCCTTTACACCAGAACCGATCAGAACAGCTGTAACTTCTGTATTCAGAGGAGCTGCGAGCTCCTTTGCTTTTCCAAGCAGCTCAAATGCGATGCTGCTCAGCTCATTGTCTACCTGCTGTGCAAAGACATAGACACCCTTATATTCTTCTAAATTCATTATTGTCACCACTTTTCCTTATTTTGATTAGATTACATGCTTCTCTTTTAATTTGCCCATGATGTATGATACTGCATCGTCCGGAGAATCCGGAGTAACAACCTCGCCAGCACCCTTCTTTACCTTATCAGATGCCTTTGCGATCTTTGTAGGAGACCCCTTCAGACCAAGGTTAGAATCATCTACATCCTTGAGGTCAGCTCTGCCCCAGACTGTAATCTCTTTCTCATATGCATCGAAGATTCCGCCCGGTGTCATATAACGAGGCTCATTCAGCTCAGAAAGGGCAGTGATCAGACATGGCATCTTAGCTTTCAGTACATGATATCTGTCATCGAACTGACGCTCAACGATCACGCTGTCACCCTCAACCTTAATATTCTTTGCATAAGAGATAACAGGAAGATTCAGATGCTCAGAGATCTGTGGTCCAACCTGTGCGGTATCACCATCGATAGCCTGACGGCCTGTGATGATCAAATCATAATCAATATTTCTCAAAGCGCCGGCAATTGTTGTAGAAGTTGCCCATGTATCAGCACCACCGAGTACACGGTCTGTTACAAGAATACCCTTGTCAGCACCCATAGCAAGTGCTTCACGAAGAACTTCCTCAGCCTTTGGAAGACCCATTGTAAGAACGATTACTTCCACATTGTCTTTGCCCATATCGTCTTTAATTCTGAGTGCTGCTTCCAAACCAGCTTTATCGTCCGGGTTCATGATGGCAAGCATAGCACCTCTGTCCAGAGTACCGTCCGGATTAAACTTAACTCCGCCCTTTGTATCTGGAACCTGCTTAATACAAACTACTATTTTCACAGCTTTGTCACTCCTTGTCTTTTATTTTTATTCAGTGAATCCATTGTTTCTATTAACGGAGAAGAGCACCAGAGATAACCATACGCTGAACCTCTGAAGTTCCCTCGTAGATCTCTGTGATCTTTGCATCACGCATCATACGCTCTACATCGTACTCTCTGATATATCCATAACCACCAAACAACTGAACACACTTGGTAGTAACCTCCATTGCAACCTCAGCAGCATAAAGCTTAGCCATAGCTGCCTCAACAGAGTAAGAAACCTTTGCACCATTTGCAAATTCCTGTTTCTTAAGAGCTGCCTTGTATACAAGAGCTTTAGCAGCCTCAATCTTTGTAGCCATATTTGCAAGCTGGAACTGTGTATTCTGCTGAGCAGAAATAGCACGTCCGAACTGCTTTCTCTCCTTGGTGTACTCGATCGTCTTTTCCAGAGCACCCTCAGCAAGACCAAGAGCCTGGGAAGCGATACCGATACGTCCACCATCCAGAGTATGCATAGCGATTGGGAATCCCTTTCCGCGGACACCTAACAGATTCTCCTTTGGAATACGGCAATCCTCAAAGATCAGCTCGTATGTAGAAGATCCACGGATACCCATCTTCTTCTCCTTTGTACCGAAGGAGAATCCCGGAGTTCCTTTCTCTACGATAAATGCGGAGAAGTTCTTTTTCTTTCTGCCGCGCTTGTCCTCTGTGATATCAGTAACAGCAATAATGATATAAACATCTGCTACCTTACCGTTTGTGATGAAGCACTTAGAACCATTCAGTACCCACTCGTCTCCATCCAGAACAGCCTTTGTCTGTGCACCCTGTGCGTCTGTACCGGCACCCGGCTCAGTAAGACCAAATGCACCAAGCTTCTCACCGTTACAGAGAGGAGGAAGGAATTTCTCTTTCTGCTCTTTTGTTCCGTATGTGAGAATTGGGTCTACACAAAGAGATGTATGTGCAGATACGATAACACCTGTCGTACCACAAACCTTAGACAGCTCCTCTACACACATAATATATGTCAGGATGTCTGCACCCTGTCCACCAAACTCCTTTGGTACCGGGATTCCAAGGAATCCGTTCTTTCCCATCTTATCCACTGTAACCTGTGGGAATACCTCAGTCTCATCAGTTTCCTGTGCCAGAGGCTTTACTTCATTTTCAGCGAAATCCTTAAAAAGCTGTCTCGCCATCTCATGCTGTTTACTTAATGTAAAATCCATGATTTGCTTTACCACCTTTCCTAATTTAATTCTTTTTTAATTACTGAGCATCAACCGGAGTCTTTGTACGGTCAGCATTGTAAACATAGAAACCTTTTCCGCTCTTTGCACCGAGGTTTCCACCACGAACCATCTTACGAAGAAGTGGGCATGCACGATACTTGCTGTCACCTGTCTCATTGTAAAGTACATCCATAATAGCAAGGCAGATATCAAGGCCAATGAAATCACCTAACTCAAGAGGTCCCATTGGATGATTTGCACCAAGCTTCATAGCTGCATCAATACCGGCGATATCAGAAACGCCTTCCATCTTGATGAATGCAGCTTCGTTGATCATAGGGATCAGGATACGGTTTACTACGAAACCGGCAGCCTCATTTACCTGTACAGGAGTCTTTCCAATCTCCTCAGAAATCTTCTTGATAGCATCAACAGTCTCAGCAGGTGTATTTACACCAGCGATAACCTCGATAAGCTTCATACGGTCAGCAGGATTGAAGAAATGCATACCAACCATTGGACGAGTCAGACCATTACCGATCTCTGTAATGGAAAGGCTTGATGTATTTGATGCGAAGATACACTCTGGCTTAGCAATCTTGTCAAGCTCTGCGAATGTTGTCTTCTTTACATTGATATCCT
>OIXA01004129.1_pt1 | contig 14354 bp, 15 predicted proteins | sample 1587721 | NCBI WGS metagenome assembly OIXA01 (sample SAMEA3888900, study PRJEB22519) | human gut metagenome | biome: human gut; feature: human-associated habitat; material: faeces | place: Denmark | collected 2013 | reverse complement strand
AGTCTTATGGATAATCTGGAATATATCAGAGAATTACTGAATGAACTCTCAGATTTCAGCCATTCAGGTACCATTTCTCCGGTTCCTGTAAATCCAAAAGAATTTCTGAGTACGGTGCTTTCCTGCGAAAAAAATACTCTGGAATATCTGGGAATTACTCTGGAAACACATCTTGAGGATATCTCTTTCCCCATCTTTCTTGACCGTGTAAAAATGCGGCAGGCATTACTGAATCTGATTCGAAATGCCAGTGAATCCATCGAACATCCCAAAGGAAAAATCATTGTCTGTCTCCGGAAATGCGAGAAAGGAATCTGTATCTCCATTCAGGACAATGGATGCGGAATGACAAAAGAACAGGTACAGACTGTATTTTCTCCTTTTGTCACATATAAAGATGGCGGAACCGGTCTGGGACTCGCTGTTACAAATGAAATTATTACTGCTCATCATGGACAGATCGTGATTGACAGCCGCCCCGGTTATGGTTCTACATTCCGCATTTTTCTTCACTGATATCCTTTTGCTGATGTCTTCAGGATATCCTTAACTGATGTTTTTTCTTCGTGTTTTTTCGTTGAAATATTTTAACTGATATCTTTTAAGCAACATCGGCAAATCCATATTTTTTCGGATGATACAAAAGCACAGCCAGAATAAATCCTGTGATCAGACCACCTACATGTGCCGCATTGTCCACGCCCTCACTGGTAAACCCAAAATAGAGGGAAAATCCCGCCATGATCAGAATCTGCCTTGTGGAAAGATCTTTCACATGGCCTCTGCCTCTGATCACTGCATAGATCATGGCTCCCATTACTGCAAACACAGCACCTGAAGCACCTGCGGATACAGCAAAGTCCCTGTTGTTTAATTCCAGAAATACACACATGAGATTTCCTCCCATTCCTCCCAGAATATAAATCAGGAGATACTTCAGCTTTCCCGTAGTACGCTCCAGCCTTCCGCCAAGCACAAACAGTACCAGCATATTATTTCCCAGATGCTGAGGGCCGAAATGCAGGAACATACTCGTAAAAATCCTGTAGTATTCTCCCTGCATGATCATTGGTGTATAAGCAGCTCCACATCGAAGCATATGCATGGTATCATCTGAACCTCCGGTCAGCTCTACTATTGTAAAGACCAGAAGATTAACCAGAATAAGAAACACCGTAACAGGCTCTTTTTTTAGTTCTTCCAATATTTACCTCTTTTCTGCTTTTTTCTTTGTTGTGTTCTGTTGTATTTATATACATAATCATCTTCAGCAAACTCCGAAAAATTGTTCAGAATAATCTGGAAGCATTTTCCTGAATCGCTTTTATTAATTGTATCAGACATCTTGTATTTTTTCAAAGTATTTATGCCAAAAATATGTATCTGGCCTGTGCAAAATCCACTTCATCCTCGGGTTCCAGACGGTATTCCTCATCAGGAAGAAGAAGTCTTCCATTTACAACAGTTCCATTTCTGGAATTCATATCTGTAAGGTAATAATCATCTTCTCTTTTTCTGATTTTTGCGTGAATGCGGCTTACAGTAGGAAGACTGATCACTGCATCACAGGCGTTCTCCATCTTTCCTATTACTGTAAGATCTTCATTCAGATAAATAGGTGCCAGTTCCCCTGGTTCTCTGCTTACCAGACTTGCCGGACCGGACACTGCTCCTGCAGACAGTACGGTTGTTTCCCCATAATCCGGATATATCTGTTTCTGCAGCAATTTTTCTGAAATTTTCTGATCTGCATTTTTTGATATATTTTCTGACTTACACAGATGTTCTTCTGATGTTACCGATTCTGACATTCTGTTTCTTTGTATTTCCTGTTCTGGTATATCACTTTCCGACGCTTTCCATTGTGTTTTCTGATGTTTCTCCTTATTTTCTTTTAATTTTTGCGATTGTAGAGCTCCTGATGATTTTTTCTTTTTTATCACATGCATAAGAACCATGGTGCATCCCGCTGATACGATCACAAATCCAAAAACAGCTCCTGTTTCCATATATGGCAAATATCCCAGAAGCGTAGCGGCAGTAATTGCACACAACAGAATGAACGCCAGCACAATAACGCAGCTTCTCTTCAGAATCCCCGGAGAATCTGTCGTCGCTTCGTCTCTTACAAAATTATCCGAAACATCTTCATCCGCAGCCAGGTCTTCCGACTCATAAAAATTCTCCTGTTCTTCCTCCCTGTTTTCCAGATCTTCTGCTTTTCCCGTCTTTTTAATATCAGCAGTCCATTCCTGATTCTTATAAAGTTCTTCTTTAATCTGTTCCAGGTGAAAGCTGTCCTCCATTGCACGTTTATATACTCCATACCCCAAAATCACAGCCTGTCCATCCTCATGATCAATCTTGGGAAGAATATATTCTGTCAGGTTCTGAAACTGCTCTTTTATATCTTTCTCATATCCGGGCATCATGCAGAAATAAATCTGTTCTTTTTCGACATCCATATAAATATATTCCGGCGACATAATAAACTGCCCGGGATTCAGAAGATATTCTGCAGCATCTTCCATGGCTTTAACAAACCCTCCAAAAATCAGTCTGAGATCTTCAATTGTCATCTTTCTCTGTTCGTATAAAGCACTCAATACCTGTTTAGATGTAATATCAAAATAGACTCGAAATTTCCCGTCCATTCCCTGTATCCTGCATTTTAGAATAGACGGGACCACATTTCCCACCAGCATTCTTACCTGATAAGAATCCGTATTTATTTCATCTTCTCCGTAAAGGATCAGATAATTATGATTCATATCTCGTTTATATTCACTCCGCATATCAATCCCCCATTTCCTTTAGAATAGCTGACGCAGCTCTTATTTTTCGGATATGTTTCACAGGATTTATAATACCGGAAGTCCCTTCCGTCCTTAAATGCCAGTTCAAATTTCCATACGAAGAAATCGTATCCAGGTCATACGTTACCTGCACCTGTTTTCCTACATTGGTCTGTGTGCTAAGATTTTCCGCTCCGAAAAATCCCGTATTTCCAAGTTCTTCGCTTCGCATCCTTGCCGTATCATACACCTGTCCGTTCTTTCTAACTCCTTCCATACTTCCGCTTACTGCAGACTCATACGCTGCAGCTGTAAGCCATGCTCTGTTATGTACAAAAAAATTCAGATAAATAAGCCCAAGAAGTGTGAACAAAATCAACGGCATAACGCAGGCAGTTTCTACTGTCAGACTTCCCTTATTGACAGTTCTGTTAGTAGTTTGACAGATATCTTTTTCAATATTACACTTTTCTCTCATATCAAAATTCCTCCCAGATAACCCAACAGTAAAAAAGGCACAAATGGTATCTCTGTATACCCCTTCTTTCGAAATATCATGAGCATGACTCCTGCATATATGGCACTGCACATAAATGCAGTAAATATCATAGTAAAAAATTCTGCCGGCCCCACCACTGTTCCCAATGCCATAATGAGCCATCCATCTCCCATTCCTACTGCTCCTTCTGTAAGAATACTGACTCCTACAACTATCAGCCCTGTTCCTGCACATAACAAAACATCCAATACTGACTCTTTACCGTATATAGTCCATATAACTCCACATACTGTGAATATCCCAATGAGTAACAGTGAGACCTGTCTCTTTCTAATATCGATCCATGAATTTACACCCAGAAAAACCACCACACAAATTTCTTTTATACTGTCCATCTCCATATTTGCTTCCTTTTTATCCGCATCTGCTGCAAGCTCCCATATCTGAAATGGATGATGCCTTTACCAGTTTTACCGTCCGTTTCAGTCCACTGCAGGTTTCCACATTATGATATCTGTTTCCCTGCTCTGTCACATATACTACTCCTGCAGGTTTCTGGTTTCTGCTGCAGGTCTCACAGGCAGAATAATGATTTCCTACAGAACTTCCAGGAATCTGTTTCAATGAAACATTAAGGTAACTGCATCCGGGATTTCTATGGTAAACATTACCAGATTCTGTTATATATACCATTTGTTCCATTTCACTCTGCGCTCCTTCATTATCAGGAAATTCCGTTCCTGTCCACGCATGAACCTTCACATGGTTATAAACCACTACCCTGGAAAGCGGTATCAGTCCGCCAAATGGCTGATATGTATATATATCCGGCAGTGTGATATTCTCTACGTTACTGTTTCCTGCAATATAGGCATACATTCCTGTTTGTTTTGCTCTGGTGCATAAAGCAGTCAGATGCTCTGTCTGCAATTTATAAATATTCATAAAAGATATCAATGTTACCATCCCCAGGAAAAACAGTGGAAGAATAAATGCCATTTCCACTGCCAGACTTCCCTTTTTCCAAAAAGAGGTGTCAAAAGATACTTTTACAGAAGAATTTCTTCTGGAAGTTTTTTGCAAATCTGCTAATGAATTTTCTTTCCTTCTTTTCGGGGATAAAAAGGTTAAAAAAAACTTTAGAGAGCAGTTTCCCCTTTCATATATTTTTTTATCTTTTTTTCTGATTTCCATTATGCTTTTGTTTTTCTTCTGTAAAAGCATCTTTTCACACCTCTTTTCTGATTTTCATCTGGCAGATCCTTCATAACAATACTGACGTATTACATGAAATTTCTTTTTCTTATTCGCTTTCACATCTGCGAAGGCTTCCATTGCCACAATACAGGAATCCATATTAAAATATGGCCGGCCTTTTTTCCTTATCGAATCTTCAATCATGTCCATACCTCTCACGACTTTTTTCGCCTTTGAAACAGATAATACCAGTACCTGAATATAATCTTCATATGACATTCCATGATCATCAGTTCTCCTCATAGAATCCATCCCTTCCATCAGATTTCCAAGATTTGATAACGAAATCTGCCAATCTGCCGAAGTCTTAACAAGAGGAATCTTTCCTCCTGCAAAGAGTTCTCTCACATCCAATACACTCTCAGCAAATGCCCAGCACAAAAGCAGTGCTGTTTCTATGACTATTGCTGCCGGAGGAATCAGAAATCCCGCTGCAATCGCAGTTGACAGCGCCTGTGCTTCTGCCCGTTTCGTACTGTCAGCCATAAGGCAGGCAAAATTTACCCCTTCTCTGATAAACAAAAGCTTTGAAGCCACCGCTTTAAGGTTATCTATATCATTATCTTTTCCTGCAAAAACATATTCCATCTGATATGCCAGTCCCTCTGCAGACGGATTTATATAATTTCCCAGATGATTCATAAGGTATTGTTGATATAGAATTTCGGATATATAGCTATTTTCCGCTGTTACTCCATCCGGCATTTTCATTCCCTGCTGCAGCTGTCTTCCCGAAACCAATACATCTCTGCTGATCTCATGTGTGGATAAACCTTTGCCGGATGGCAGAACAAGCTCCAGTACTCCCATTTTCATAATCCTTTTTATCACTGTTATAGGATTATCTGCAGGTTTCTGTACAGATTCAGGCTGTGTTGTACCACTTCCAAACTGTTCTCCCTGTTGTTGATTCTTTGCGATTTCCTCAGCTGCCTGCTGACTTCTCTGCGAGGCCTGATTCATTTCTGAATCATACCGGTCAATAGAACCTCCTGCCTCCGCCTGACTTGCTTTCAAATCTGCTTCTTCTGTTTTCCTCTCACGATCTGACATTCTGTTAAGAAGGATCTGTACTCCCTGGCTGCCAAGAGTTTCCTGCATATACTGCACGATCTGCTGATAAAAAACTTCTCCATTGTCATCTGTCAGAAGACGATATCCGGTAAGCCCGCTCTGCTTCAGAATAAGTTTCTGACTGTTCTGTTTAAGTACAGGTTTCATATAGGATTCCAGAATGTCACAGATCTTCGCAAGATTCAGCTGACCTCCTCCCACAGAACCATCAAGTGCAAACAGATCATAGTCTTCCAGAAGTTTCCTGTCATATTGTCCAAACACCGAGTACAGCCCGATGTCCATGCTATTGAGAATTTGCGTTCTGGCAGATGCCATCCTTACAGATTCTATGCTTGTACACACAAGAGACAAAAGCAGACTGAATATCAATGCCAGAAATACTGTAATACTTCCCCTTCTTTCTTTATGACATCTCATGCAGGAAATACACCTCCTTCTTTTTACTGTAATGTTATTTAACCAGATCAGATAAGTCCCCTGCTTCAATTGCAAAAGCAATAAGCAACAGGTAGGACTTGCTTGTGTCAGATGGAATTACTTTGCTTTGCAATTTTAGAAAGAATGCTCTGTACCAATTGAGTCAGCTGTTCCTTAAAAATAATGACAAGTCCAATCAAAACCACAAGAATCAAAATAATTTCCACAACCCCTACAGCATCTTCTTCCTCAACAAATTTTCGTATCAGTCCATTCTGTTTTTTTATTTTTTGTATCAATTGTTTCATCTCCTCCGTATATCCAACTTTATATAATATAATTTTTCAGGTTCCTCCATAAAAAGCCAGAAAAGCAGGAATCATAACAATTGCCATTACAACAAGCAACATCATTATCATAGGAATCAAGAGTTTTGTAGCAGCGGCTTCTCCAAGTACGCGCGCTTTTCGCTTGCGTTCTTCCCATGCTTCCATAGATTCTCTCTCCAGCATATCTGCCATCTGTCTGCTGCCTTTCTGAAGATTCTGAATAAGAAGTGTAGCAAAAGTTTTGTATTTTGACTGACCGCATCTCTCTCCAAATCTTCTGTACGCTTCGCTTTCAGAAACTCCGCTTTCCATTTCATAACAGATGATCCGCACTTCATCATACGCAGGTCTCGACTTTTGTTTCTTCTTTCTGCTGTAATCCAGCGAAATTTTCTGAAATGCCTTTCTTACTGTCATTCCCGCCTGAACAAGAAGTGTAAATTTCATGATCAGTCCGGGATAATCCATGAGAAGTTCCTCATAACGTTTCTGAAGCTGAACCTGTTCTTCTCTTCCTTTCATTACAAGAATTACCATCGCAGCAATAAGAAACAATCCTGTCAGAAGCATTCCTGATGTATCTGCAGGGCTTTCCCACTGTACGTTTTTTCCATCCAGCCTGTCCGGAAGATAATAATAATCCGGATCATTTCGCTGCTCATTATACCAGGCCACTGCTTCTGCAATATCTTTCTGCGCCTGCTGTTCCAGCGGGCTCGTTACCACCGACTTGTAAATCGCTATAACGAAAAAGCAGGTGGCTATGGGAATGGTAGCCACTGAAATACTGTTGTATAGTGAATGCACCGTTCCGTAAGGTGAGCCACCTGCCGCACTTGTCGGACTTGTGGAAAAGAGTGTCATGGCAAGACCCATCAGAGTGTTCCAGATAGTGAAGGAAGCGTTATAGAGAGCTTTTACAACTATTTCCATTCACTTTCCTCCCTTAAGTCAAAACTGCCACTAGTGCGCCAAGTCCAAGAAGCACACCGCCTGCCACCACCGAGTAGACTGCCTGGTGCTCGCCCTGCTGATCCATCTGTCTGAATACCATTGCAAACTTGATGCCGCCATAAACCAGCATTACTGCGCCGATTGAGGTACCCAGTGTAATGAGAACTCCTTTTAAAGAGTCGATTGCATGTGTATAGCCCATAACTTTTTCTCCTTTCGTTTTGGTAGAGCCTTTCTCGCCCTTCGTAAGTTATGTGGGACACCAAGGCGCCTAATCCGAAACGGATAGAGAAAAATTTGCAAAAAAATACCCCGAACCGTAAAATCTTTACAGTCCGAGGCTTTTAGTCTCTTTTCTAAGCTGCTTTTGCGTAGCTCTTTTTAGTTTTTTATCATAGTACCATTCCCACCCCATCCCCTGCCCGTCTCCCTGGGGATGGATAGATCTGCCCTAAATCTCTGAAATGGTACCGACGCGTTTAGTAATGAGCCTGTAAAAGTCCCGCGCTTTTGCACAGACTTCTCCAATATCCCTTGAATTGATCATGCTCATCAAAACACTTTGAATATTTCTCCATTGAAGCCGTTAACTTTCCCTTTTCTTTCTCACGATTAGTATCTGCCCATTTTTTATAAGCGTCTATAAATATATCGCCAAGCTTTTCCCGTAAAGAACAGATGCCGTTTTCCATAAATGCAAAAAGTATAACTTTAAGGAGTTTTTGAGTATCACATCTTGAACGACCTGTTTTGTAGCCTTTCTCTACAAAATATCTGGATAGGTCAATGTGATCCATAACCTTACAAAAAGTATATACTGGATCAGAAATATCGATCAATTTTTCGAATTCTAATGGTAATTTCAACTGACGCATAGTATAATTACCATTGGTATTGTTATTTAGTAGCATAATTAATTATACCAAAAAATCGCTCAGACCTCACGGTCTGGGCGATTTTTCTGTCAGGAGAGTTTTTTTACAGCCCCAGTTTCTGTTGATTACAATTCTATTACTTATCAGAGATATTTTTTAAATTCCGGCACTTTAATAACCGTTCCGCCTTCCATCGCTGACTGATGAGCACATATCCCTGTTCCAGTCCAGTAAGCGCCAACAATGTCATCTACTACAGGCTTTCTATCTTCTATGATAGCACGGACAAATTCATGTATCATATGAGGATGGGAACCTCCATGCCCACCTCCCTGCTTAAACGAAAGATGTGTATTTTCATCATTATACACTGTCTCCGTTGTAAATCCGGCAATACTATCCGGAAGTCTGCATCCATAATCCGGAACTTCTATTCTTTCTTCAACAATTTCTCCGCCTCTGTTATATCTGTTCGGATCACCATCAATATCCATCATTTCCTGCTGGATTTCTCCGGTGCGTGTATAAATAACCGGATTCTCAGAAGCCAGCTGCTGCCACTCAAAGCTCATGTCTCTTCCATATATTCTGAAACATTCTGAATAACTTCTGGCGACACCATAAAGAAAACGCTCCATTTCTATTGCAACATCACTGTGTTCCATTGTTACAAAAGCCGCTTCAAATGCAAATGGTGAATGATACTGGGATATCAATTCATCCCTGATTCTGCCTGAGCCTTTTGCATATACTTCTTTTGGGTAGTCGTCCAGTAACATAAGGCAGGTTCCTATTGCATGTGTCGGGTGCATCAATGGTGGAAATCCTTCCCAGTAAGAAGGCCAGCCTTCCATATCCTGATAATGGGCACATGTCATATACTGTATCTTTCCAAACTTTCCCTGATCCAGCAAGTCCTTCACATAAAAGTACTCTCTTCCAAATACAGTTGTTTCCATAAACATATACTGTTTTTGGCTTTCTATTCTCGCCTTAATGACATCTTCCAGCTCCTGAATACTCATTCCCATCGGGATTGTACACCCACAGTGTTTTCCTGCCTTCAGAGCTTTTATGGAAAATTCAGCATGCGTAGACGGAGGTGTAACAATGTGGATTGCATCTATTGCATCATCCTTCAGCATGTCATCATAATTATCATAGCAATCCTTACTGCTGATTCCAAATTTTTCTTGTGCTGTTTTAATCAGTTCAGGATTCGTATCAGCAATCGCTATCTCATATACATCCGGATGCTTCATATATATCGGAATAAACTCCATTCCAAAGCTTATTCCAACCATTCCGACTTTAATTTTATTATCAACCATACTAATTTTCTCCCATCAATCAAAAAGTGGCATTTCCTGAGGATATTTTCCCATAAAGCCAGGACGGGCAACCAAATCCCTTGTCCGATCCGAAACATTCATTAATTCCGGCAAATTATTCACAGGTTTATCTAAATAGAAATAGGAACAACAAGACCAGTCATCCTCTCTTTCAAATAAAAGAGGACTTCCATCCAGCATCGGAATATTGGTAAAATCTATAGGTTCTCCATCCGCCGAAATCACCTGATTATTTGCCATCTGATTTTTATACAACAGCTGCGCATGATGGAAATAATCATCTCTGTCAACAGCTCCGATCTGCTGTATAGTTGCTTTAAAATTACTGTTAAAGTAGATCGGGTCCGGAACATGGAATCGGTAGAAACATAACTCCATATTTGTCTTATCATATACCGGGCAGCCACAATACAGATCATAATAATAATCCTGCCCCCATGCCGTTCCGATGTAATCTTCCACTCCGGTTCCACAGATGGTCGGGTAATCGGTATCTCCATCAATATATGCCTTAAACTCACCTTCTCCCCACCATGTATCGGAGTATAATTTTGTATTACATCTTACCCCCATATTCGTTCCCAGATATCTGCCTTTTCCTTCCACATACGGAAGAAGTTCAAAATCCTTTTTCAGATGTGTAAGATTCTCCCTGTTAAAGTAAGCATGAAAATACAGTGTATCTTCCGTAAATTTATCTCCCAGAGTATAATCAATATCATAATAAAAATGCTTGATCTGGACACTGGATTCATTGGTAATCGTAATCTTCATACCTGTCTTAAATGGCATTGGAATATAGGTACTGAAGTTACGTCCTTCCGGATTTGAGAACAGTGCATTCTTAAAAGTTGCAACCTTTCCAAGTCCCACACAGAAAAAATCGCCAAAAGGGACACTCACTGCCGGCTTATCGCAGCCATCCCAAAACATCTCCAGTTTCAGTCCCCTTAAAGTCTCTGGAGTCTGGTCATTGATCGTAATCCAGATACGACGAATAACGCCGCTTGTATTTTCAGCATGAGCTAAGACAAAGTCTTCACCGGGATTCAGTGTAAACCAGGGAGCACCTTTTCTGCCATTTCTTGCCTTTCCTCCCGCTCCCTTTGCTCCATCCGGATTTTCATAACTCGCCCATCTTGATACTACGCCTTCTGGAAATTTGAACATTTCGTTTCCTAACATATAAAAATCCTCCTTTATGTATAATTAATATAATAATATAAATATTATTCTTTCATTCCGGTTGTCTTAATGCCTTCAAGATAATAACGCTGAAGTACACCAAACAACAGAACAGTCGGAACAATCGCAATCACAGATGCTGCTAAAATCTGGTTCCATGAAATCCTCAGGGATCCCATCAAGGTTGCAATCTGTATTTGGATTGTATATTTAGCTTCGTCCTGCGCTACAACAGTAGACCATAAATAGGAGTTCCAGTTTGTGACAAAAAAGGACACACCTAATGTAATAAACATGGGCTTTGCAAGCGGGACATATATTTTTCTAAAAGTCTGAAATACCGAACATCCATCAATTCTGGCTGACTCATACAGGGAATCCGGCATTTCCACAAAGTATTGTCTGAAAAGGAATACACCATACGCATGTGGAACCATAGGAAGTATCATGCCCCAAAGCGAATTCACCAGTCCAAGACTTTTGATTATAAAAAACAAAGGAGTTATGATTACCGGAAAAGGAATCATCATGGTACTCAGAACCCACATGAATGCCCCCTTCTTCCCTGGAAATTCCAATCTTGCAAACGCAAAAGCAGCCATTGAATGTACAATCAGGGCCAATACGGTCACCATGGTTGCCACAAACAGCGAATTTTTAATTCCCGTAAAAATATCCAGTGTTCTGAACACCTGCTTATAAGCATCAAGAGTAATATGTTTGGGGATGATCCGATAATCAAATACTTCTGTATCTATTTTAAGTGAGCTGCTTATGAGTAAAATGATCGGGAACAGTGTAAAAGCCAGAAATACACATCCGACCAAACTCTTTATTAATAATATTCCATATTTTTTCACTATATCACCTACTTAAACTTGAGCAATTTCATCTGTATGACAGTAACCACCATAATGATCAGTGACAAAGACACAGCAATCGTGGAAGCATATCCAAATCTATATTGTTCAAATGCCAACTGGAAAATATAGTATACCGTTACCTGTGTTGTCTTGCCAGGCCCCCCGGATGTCATGACTCTGACCTGGTCAAATGCCTGAAAAGATGCAATCAGTGATGTAACCAATACAAAAATAGTCGTTCCTTTTATAGATGGAAAAGTTATTCTGAAAAATCTTTGCACAGCATTTGCTCCATCTATTTCAGCTGCCTCATAATATTCACTTGGCACATCTTTTAAAGCCGACAAAAAAATGATCATATTGTAGCCAAAAACTACCCATATCCCTACAATCGCAACACATATCAGTGCCTGTGACCTTGAGCCCAAAAAAAGTTGTCTTCCGATTCCTATTCCATCTAAAATTTTGTTGATATATCCATTTCTTGAATTGAACAGGAATGTCCATAAGGTTGCTGCTACAATTGTTGAAACTGTATTGGGCAGATATATGCCTATTCTGCATGCCTGCTGCCGTTTATTGCCTCTGACCGAGTTTACAAAAACTGCTGCAGAAAGAGAAAGAACATAAACAGTCAGAACATATATCAAAGCATATTTCCCAGTAACCAGCAGACTGCTTTTAAAAGTTGAATCACGCATCATTTTTAAATAATTACTGATTCCGACAAATGTTTTTGTTCCCAGTGCATTCCAGTCAAACAGACTTATATAAAATGCATACACGATCGGTATGAAAATAAAAATCAGCATCAGTATCATTTCTGGCGCAATCATCAGATAAGAAATCAGCGTCTCCCGTTTTATACATTTATACTTTTTTTTCACATTAACTCAAACCTCCTGTATCCTGTCCTGCTGTTATTCACAGCAGGACAAAAATCAAATATCCAACTGCCTGTTATGTCTGCTTTTCCTGTTATTTCAGCCGCTGAATTTTGCTCCGCTTTCTTCCTGGTATTTCAGCATGCTTTCCTGTGCAATATCTGCCGCTTCTTTTGCACTCATATTGTAAAGTGCATCCTGAATCATGATAGATACAATCTCTTTTGCTTCTCCGGATAATGCAATTTCAGGTTTTGCTGTCTGTAACACCTCATCAGAAAATACGATGGCATTTGGATTGCTCTGATATACCTCTGCACCCGCCTCAATAACAGAGTTTCTCATACAATATGAAAACTTGGCCTCTGTATCAAATTCAGTCACATGATCTACATTCAGCCACATCCAGGAAATAAAATCTTTGGCTCCTGCTACCTTTTCCTCACTGCTTTGATTACTTACGAGTACGTTCCACCCACCTGCAACGCTGGCTGTATTCCCCCCTGTCGTTGCTGCTGGTAATGGTACGACACCATATTTTTCCGGATCCACACGAAGAACAGACCAGCTGCCGTTAATCTGCATTGCTGTCTCTCCATTTGTCAGAATTGAAATATCTGACACAGATCTTCCAGGTGTCTCATTACAGTCTCCGGAATCCAGAAGATCCTTCCATAACTGCAATGCATTTACAACTTCTTCAGAATTTAAATTCGCCATGCCATCCGATGTAAACAGGTTTCCTCCCTGCATCCACACAAAAGGATAAAAGGTAAAGCACTGCCAGTCACCTCTATCAACTTCAAAGGTAAATCCGGCATAATCAGCCGTATTCAGCTTTGCTGCCGCATCTTTGAGTTCCGCCCACGTTGTCGGTGGATCAATGCCATTCTGCTCCAGTATTTCTTTATTGTAGTACAGTGCCACCAGATCACTGTCTAACGGAATCCCATAAATCTTTCCATCTCTCGACACCCTGTCAAATGCCGCATCTGTAAAATCTTTTCTTATTTCATCGGTAATAATATCATCCAGTGGTTCACATACGCCTGCATCAAGGTACTGGTTAATGATTGCCGGACTACACTCAAAAATATCCGGTGCTTCATTGGTAGCAAATGCAGTAGCAAGCTTTGTAGTCGTATACTCTTCATATGGAATAGCCAGAAAAGATACATGATATTTATCCTGGGAACTGTTGTATTCTTCTATGTACTTCTTTAAAAAAGCAGTCTCATCTTCCTGTGTCCACTGATTCCAGTAAACAATCTCTATTGGTCCATCAGTACCTTCTACTTCCTGGATCTCAGCATTTCCTTCTGCTTCCTGGGTTACGTTTTTCTCTTTTCCGCATCCGGCAGTCCCGATACTCAGGCCTAAGATCATGGCTCCCATAAGGCAATACGTTATCCCCTTTTTCAAATAACACGCTACTACTTTTCTCTTCATATTAAGTAAACTCCTTTATACCCCGACGCAGCGGCTTTGTTTTATGAGTTATTATACTTTGCCGGATTATTGCATAAAATACCATTTTTTTTGAATGGTGCACTTTTTACTGGATTTTATTTTTGATCTGATATAGTATAATAACTATAAATGAGCAAGTTCGTGATTTTGCATAAAAGAAAGACACCTTAACTTCGATTATGTTGTATAATGAAAGTGACCAAACAAACATTGCAACATCCACGAAAGAAAGAAGGTGTCTCTTGCAAATACTATAACAACCAGTTTAGACAATTAAATTTATGCAAATCTTTTTCGAACAGAGTGATTGGTCATCTCATGAGTATCCTGATCAGTATTTTTATCGCAGGATACCATGGTAAGACTACTGATTTCGCACAAAACAGTTCCTGTCACA
>OIXA01004121.1_pt1 | contig 14381 bp, 9 predicted proteins | sample 1587721 | NCBI WGS metagenome assembly OIXA01 (sample SAMEA3888900, study PRJEB22519) | human gut metagenome | biome: human gut; feature: human-associated habitat; material: faeces | place: Denmark | collected 2013 | reverse complement strand
CCGACTCGTAATAGGTAGGTGTACCGTTTTCCGGGTAACCGTTGGAAAAAGAGGGGTAGGAAAAATCTCCGTCCGGAAAGCCTACCGCCGAATATCCTTGCGTGAGCGATTTATTACTAGACACGTTTCCACCCACGACTAGGTTAATCCGGTGTTTGCCAAGCACCTTGGCGTACGTGACACTCAATTCGCCTTCCACTTGATTGGTCCGGGTATTCGAGGAACGATACTCCCCTTTTTTTATGGTTTCCATGTTCTCGAACCGGGTATCATTTCGGGAATAAAACTTTTCCGTGTCGTCATTCCCGTATGTCAATCCCAATCGGGCACGTACCCGCCATTCCACCGTGGGAAAATACTCCGCCATGAAATAATTTGTCAACGCGAGATTTTTTCCCTCGTCCCGGCTATTCTGGCTCGCGTTCCACAACGGATTCGCGGCTTTAAAGAAATTATTATTCTCCAGCCACTTCTCAATCGTACCCGTCTCGTTACGCTTCTTGTAATAAGGGTTCGCTGCCGCATATTCACTGAAAGCCACGATCGGGTTCCTGTAATCGGTTGAGGTTAACGAGAACTTGTTCGAAAACTGGAATTTCGACATTCGATAGATTAAATCAATGTTACCACTGATCACGTCCCTGTCGGACTTTTCCATGACTCCCGACACGCCGTTATAACCGGCACCCAAGCCGAACAGGAAATTTCCCTCGCCACCTTGCACGTAAAGCGAATGTTTCTGGTTCACGCCCACACGTAAAGGTTCCGCCAGCCAGTACGTGTCCACTCCGCTCTCGATCACCTTCAACTTCTCGTTGTACAAACGATTCAATTCCACCTCACTCGTCGTGGACCATGAGGCCGGCTCGAACCTTCCCGCCAACCGTTCAAACTCCAGTTTCTCCCTTGCGTTCATCAAGTTATAACTTGACAAATCCGGCATCGAGAGATTCATGTTTCCCGTGTAACTCACCTGCAATTTCCCCGCCTCCGGCTTCACTGTCTCCACCACGATCACCCCGTTTGCCGCCTTCGACCCGTAAATGGCAGTCGAAGCCGCATCTTTCAAAATCGTGATTGAGGCTACCCGGTTAATATCCAAATCATTAATCGCAGCCAATGTCGATTCAAAACCGTCCAAGATAAAAAGCGGCTGATTCGGATCGGCATCCAGCTCATCCCTCAATCCCAACATGCTCGACTTTCCCCGAATCTCCATGTTCGGTAACCTATTCGGGTCTGATCCGAACTGATTATCCTCCAAAATAGCGAAAGCCGGATCCAACGTTTTCAGACTTTGCAAGATATTCTGCGTCCCCATCGTCTTCAACTCCGCCGCCGAATACGTGGAAGCCGATCCCGTGAAACTCTCCTTCTTACGGGTAAAAATTCCCGTCACCACCACGTCTTCCAGCTTCACGTCCTCATCCCACAACACGATAGAAAGCACCTTCCGCACCTCTCCGGCCTTCAACTTCGGAATCTTCACCCTCACGGTCTTCATCCCGATAAAGGAAACCACCAATGTTGCCGAATCTACGGGCATCAACACCTTGAATCTCCCCTCCGCATCCGTGGCCGTCCCCACCGATGTTCCCTCCCACCGCACCGTGACTCCCGGCAAGGGAACCTTCTTCTCATCCGTCACCTTCCCCTCCACCTGTCTGCTTTCCAACCGTGTCGAATCCCTCGTCCCGGCATTTACCAACACCGGGAATCCCAGTAACAAAACCATAAATAACCGAATAACCACGATTACCGCCATCCTTCGAGACAGTAACTTTCGCTTAAAAACTTTCCTGTCATAAGTTTTTTTCATAACTTTGATCGTTAATTAATTGATAAAATTGATTTACACAAGGGGGTGATATTCAACGTTTCTCAGGCATAGAATACACTCCCTATTTCATTTTCTGCTTCTTATTTCACTATCCACATTTCGTTACAATTTGACATGACGATCTCACACTTTATCCTGTAAGACAAAGATTTCACAAAACCTATAAAAAATATAAAGATCAAAAACATTCCCAAATCCGGATGTTCTCCTAGCCTTCCCCGTTACAAGTAAACACTAAAAATTAAAGAAACATGGAAGCCGGATCAGCAATTCTCCTCACAAAAACATGATCACGATTTACCCTCATAAGTCTTTTGGTATCAAGATTAGGGCGAAAAGAAACGGTTCCGCCTGTCCCGTTGCGTAACACCACGAAGGCTGTGGGTGCATTAACACTCCACACGGGGGTACGGAACCGCCGTATGGAGTTAACAGGCAAAAAAAATGCCTGCTACACTGTGGCAGGATTCCCCACCTTCGTGATATGTTACGCATCACAAATATATAAACATTTTTACAAAAAACAAATATCACCTCAAAAATTAACAATCAAAATTATCCGATATAGCATATCTTACATTTACTTCCTATAATGCATTATAACCTTACACCTAAAAAGAGAAATACATTTTGGCAATTCTGACACAAGTTTATCCTAAATTTACTGTAAACTTTTTCAAGATAATACAGGGCAAGACACGGTGTTTACCCATTGCGTATTCGATGTACTTAGGGATTAAAGACGTATCAACTTCGAATCAAAGACGTTTCAAAGACGTTCACGAACGTCTTTGCACCGAAGTTAATAGGTTTTTGCTCTATGATTATCTGGTGATTACCTTAACTATTCATTCTTTCTTCATTTGATAACGGGTAATGATAATATCTGCTATACGAATTCCTCTAGGGTTACCATCAGATAAAAATATTTGTATTGTTTGGGGATGTGCCATAATTTATATTAATCCGTTTCAAATTATTATAAAGTTAACTATTAATCATTCACTCGTACAACAAATTTGATAATAAAATTCCGAATGAAGTTGCTCAACAAAATGCCTTATCTCTTGCAAATCATACAAATTAAATCAATCATTTGAAATTACTAAAATAACACACGAACCTACTTTACTATTGATAGCTATCAGTTTATTAACGATAAATAACCAAGGTTTGGTCATTTACCCAGTCCGTATGCTTTCAATTTGTTGTACAACGTAGATTTACCGATCCCTAATAACTTTGCCGCATCCCTTTTGCAACCACCGCTCTGTTTCAAGGCTAACAAGAGGCGTTCCTTCTCTTCGATCTCTTTTTTCAACATGAGATCGGCAGATTCCGCCTGCTCCTTTTCGCATCTCAAATTTTCTTTTTGTTCTCGTATTCTTTCTTCCTGTTTGAGTAAACAGTTATGGGCAGCTATCGCATCGGGACGACTGCGACGCACAAAACCACCCACGCTGTTGTATGGCAGCCCTAACCGCCGTGCAATGGATTTCAACGATTCTGTTGTCGTTTCATATAGGCGCACCGCTTCGTCATACTTCGCAGCAGTCGATTTCAAATAACGTTTTATCTCGTAAGAACAGTCTCTCTCTTTACGACGATCGACATCACAATGTTCCTGAATCAGTTCCTTATTCCATTTCCGCAAATGATGGCGCAATCCCATTACCGTAACTCCAGTCTCCGCACATATCTCTTCTTGTGTCATAGCGGTGGTCTGGTACAACCGGATAGCCTCACGGTATTTCTCCACGCTTTGGAGCGTGGGGGCGTGTTTTCCGCCACTCCCGGTTAATCCTCCCCGCATCTTGTTCGTTTTTGCACGTTCGCGTTTGTTCGCCCGCTCCCGGATCAAGTCTTTATAATAGTACAGCAAATGTTCCCGCAAGCCCGAATACGAAAGATTATATAGATCGGCAGCCTGTCTGATGGTATCCTCCGTGACGCTCAAGTGCTCCACGGCTTCAGCATATTGCTCTTTACACCACGGTTTCACACCCCGATGCAAGTTGTCGTTCACACCCAAACGGCGCCGCTCTTTTTCACGCCGTTCCAGTATCTCGGGATAATGATTCCGCAATTGGTTAGCAAGGGCAGTGGGGTTCAGATCGAAAAAACGGGCTATCTGCGACACATTGAACTCAATATACGCCGCATCATCACACGCCCGGATGGCATCCTTGTACTTGGCGTGAGCGGCAGCGGTCTGTCCGCTCTTCTTCCGCAACCGGATCTTGGCTGCCTCTCCGGGAGAAATCTCGATGCCATGTCTAGCGAACATCAGCTCCCGGTGGTAGCGCCTCAGGTATGCCCTGAACCCTGACAACGGTGTACCGGTCTGCTCGCAGATATCTTTCTCCGTCATGTCAGTGGTGCGGTATAGTTCTAGGGCGGAGTGATAACGTGATTGAGCATCCTGCATAATGGCAAGAATTAAAGCGTACTTGTACTATGTGTATCATAAACGCAGGGACGTATTGGCATACCGTCGCAGGGATAGAAGAAGTTTTTCGGTCGAATATAACTACTCCCTGTATAGTCTTTGCGTGCAAACTCGAAGTTATACGAGTTATTATCATCGCCTTGTTTATTTCCCGCTGTCCATATATAGCCGATAGGTTTATCTATGTCAACTTGATATGCATTGGAATTATCATCCCAGTCTCGATAGCCTGTTTCCGGGAATACGATTGACTGAAGCTTTTCGGGACTGGTATAGAACTCGTACAAGCCTTTTGAATATATCCCATTTTCCCCGCATGTCCCGGTAGTTGCATCATAATCCGCAATATTTTCAACCCGCACATCATACCATTCGAAAGGAGTGTTGGTGTTATCACCCGTAGTGGTAAAGCCGGAAACAGCAGTATGGTGAGGCACCTGATAACCAACCGGACATGGGTCATAGACAGTCTTGAGACTGGACGAACCGGGTGTAACTTCGATTCGGCCTTGCCATAAATTGCGGTATATCTCATTGTCACTCAAGTAAGGATAACCCTCGCCAAGGTTCTCTTTACGCCGTGGATTATGCCACTTTTGCGGATTCTTTATGAGTACACCTTCATCTACAGCCTTTCGGGTGGTATAGCGTTCTCCATCAGGTGTAGTACTTGCAGAGAGCATAGGTGGATTCGCATCATCAGCCCAATCAACAGAATAATACCGTCGCTTATTTTGTACATTTCCTGTCGCACCGACGAAAGGATCTTTACGTCCCCATTGGTAATATGGATTGTTGCCACGTGTAAAGGCTATGTGCGATTTCTGTTCAAGTTCTATGACTTCTTCTTTCGTGCCGGCCGTAACCTTCACTTTACACTTTCGTGCCTTATAATATTTTATTTTATCGCCGTGATCGGAACACCATCCCAGATTTACCGGTAGAAGTTTAAACTTTTTGGACGGGTCATGACTGGTAACTTCGATGTTTTTATCATCCTTTTCAAGATAACTGAAATTAGTAACCCAGATATGCCAACTCCACATCACTGGTGGAAAATTTATTCCAGATACCAAGCCATCTCCCAGTGCTATCACTGCATTACCTTGCTTTATATTCTTTTTTTCAATGTAGAATTGAATTCCCCCTTTTCCACCATAGGCATCCGGTATATATTTTATAACAGCACCTTGAGTCCAACAATGATATGGAATCAAATCTTCCTCATCCTGCCATACCAAGAATGCACTTTGAGGAGTCACACTTGTATCGTCTATAATATAGGGACTTTTTATCTCACTACCCTTATAATTCTTAAACGTCGAAAGAATTTGATCACCAGTATAACTGCCGGTATATTTATAGGCATTTTCGTTTTTCTGAAAGTTATGATAGGCGTTACCATACACCAACGGTAAAATATAGTAACCCGGAGCATCTACTATATAGCAGTTAGCCGTACATTTTATCGTTGCACTGGCAGGAGCAACTGTTTGTCCCGGATTGGCAAGATTGTAAGGAGCGGTCTCCGTACCTTTTTGTGGTGCATTCTTTAGTAGCTCGTCTATATCTATTTCCTCCTTATTTGGGATGACTTTGAACGAAACATTCTTTATGTAAGGAAGATAACCGTCCGTGATGACAGGTTCAAGCCAACTGCACTCCTCTGTATAATTCCCGTCTCCATTTTCATCATATTCTATCTTCCAGTTCACCATTGTGCCTTCACTGTCTTCTATATAACTAGTGACCGAGATGGTATTATCCTCGAAATTATGTCCATAGTTATAATTCTCAGTTCCCGGACGGTATTCCGGCATGAAAACCTTTCCTTGATAATTCATTACTTTAGGTTCGGTTACTTCAAGGACTTGCTCCTTGTATTCTATGTGCCAGTCATAATCATTGGCAAAATTGTTGAATTTCAAGGTCAGTTTGTAGTGGTGATTACGCTCCGCATTGTAGTCGGTGGTTATATCCTTGCCAAGCATGAAGCGATATTTTATGATTCCGACTCCCGGACGCTCCGTATTCTCCGAGCGGTAAATCGCATCAACCTCAATGTACGTACCGCAAGGTTTTTCATCTTTCCAACCAGATCCCTCGACATCTTTATCTGGATCGGGATAGCCAATGCCATAATCTTTACCGTTGTCGTTTCCCGGTCCGGGGGCCGTCTGCTTCTTGTCTTTGCCCTTGCCCTGCATATTTTCGTAGAAAAAAAGGGCTTCAGCCGTTTCTGAATGATCCGACCCGTATATCGGTTTTTGTTTAGAAACAACAGCCTTATAATTGGTTATGAAATTGTCCAAACCAGGCTGAACATCGCCCTCGAAATATTTTATTATTTCACCATCACATATGAGCGAATCAACATGTTCGGGAGTGTTCATTGCCCCCAACGGGCAGGATCTAGGTATATCTTTTATGGATACAGCCATAATATATATGGAAACATCGTCTTTAAGATTCGTGCCGTCGTACGCCACGGTCACCTTCGATGCCGCCCGACGCACCCATGCTTGTAGTCTTGAGCTATTTTTGTTAATAGTCAATAACGGAGCCTCGTCCACGTCACTCGCAGTTTCGGTTTCCGAGAAAAAGTGACCGAACATCTGGTTATTGGCACTTACTTTTTTTTCGTCCCATTGTAAAGAAATATTTTTTAATCCCTCTACCGTTTGAATAGCTTCATTATGTTCAGATAAGTCTCCCATATTGGCTACCGCATAGATACGATACATACCGTAAGGAACTATCAATGAGAATGTGGCACGCGGTGTTTTGGTTTCCGCAATATCATTTCCTGTTCTGTCGGGATCTGGATCTGCAATATTATAGTCATTAATCGGGTATTTATTTACCAATTTCCCCTCTTCATTATATAGCAACACACACAGACTATTGATTGCCTTTATGGCATTCCCGGCAGCACGCGAATTCCCATTCAAGGTGGGAGTAAGGGGTTTAAACTTCACGGTTCCACTGATCATACATTCTCCTTCGCCTATTTTTTCATCGTCAATGTATAAATCGTCTTTGCAAGAGACAGTGCCGATGAACAATATGCACAAGAGGGTATATATGGTTATCTTACGTTTCATATCTTTTGCGATTTCTCGAGTATGTTCTTTTCTTTAAGTTCATCCAACCCGAATTCAGGATTCAGTTCTATCCCCCAGTAGGGTTCCACGTCTACTTGCCAATCGAGAGTGTAGTCGTTAAACACGATTTTTACCTTGACGTGCGTGTTGCGGAAGAGCGAACCGAGACGTGGCAAAATGGAAGTATATATTGCTTGTGTGTTTTCGAAACCCGAATTTTCTGTAGTACGAATGGTCACTTTGTATTCCTGTAATCCCAAGGTGTTGTCCTCTCCGCTTTTCACGGTCTTGCTCTCCGGCAGGTAAATAGCGTCGGAAGCTACCACGGGAGGCGTATCGCCGGTCTTTGCCGGTATCTCCAGTGAGGGAGTAAACTCGTGGGAAACTGTTTTAGTAGTAGATTCTGGCACCCCGTAGTCGGTCAGCCATTGATATTGGGCTATTTCCGTTTTTTTCGCTTCTTCTACCATCCAATCTATCCAGTCTTTGCCCGTGACGTTGGATACTTCTGTTCCTTCATTTAAAGGTAATGCTTTATAATTGTTCTCTTCATTATCGACCACCCAATAGTACCCCTCGGCATTCTTGCTCACGTGAGGCATCAGGTACATGTGGTCGGTTATCACGCTCTCTATCTCAATGCCGGTCACGGAAATCTTTCTCTGCGCCGAGCGGTTTTCAAAATTGAACGAGAATTTAGTAGCAGCTCGCACCACGTACAGCGGGTATCCTAATTCGTATTCATCGTTTGTGATATTTTCCCTGTCCGGTACCATGATATCGTACACGGCAGTCATGGGTATGCCGTCATCACCGGGCTTGTAAGCGGGCTTGAAGACATACGCCTCCACCGGTATCCCGGATTCTCCCGGAAGGAATGCCTGGTTGGTGAAATCAAACGGCTTTCCACCCGTATCCTTCAAATTCCCGTGATTGGCGATCAGGTAAATTCTCTTTTGGCGACCGGCCTCCACCTTGAAGGTGTACCCGTCTGTCAACAGTATCCCGGTTGAAGCACCTTTTACCAGACGGTTGTGTTCCACCACCCACTTAGCGTCATCCCCCGGCTCTTTCGACACGATCACGATCAGCAACTGCCTGATCTTCTCGTCAGCGCCCTCTTCACTCTCGCCTGCACGGGAAAAACCTCCTGCCACGTCGGTGTGAAAAGTGAGGAATACGCTGTTATCCTTTTCTTCTCCCTCTTTGCGAGACAGCTTGAAGGATTCCTTATTGCACGAGATGAATCCCAGCAAGCCGCAAAGAAGAAGACTTATGCTGATGATATGTCGATGCTTCAGTTTCATTAAAAAAACAATTTTCTCTCTCTTGTATCACATTTTTCAGTCCATCACCATTCCACGTCGTTGATACGTACCACCCAATCGTTCACCACGATGCGCGTGTTCAACCAGATATCATTACTCCTCAAGAAGAAAAACAGCGTCCAACGGCTTTCGCGATCCAAGTATTCCTGGTCGCCCATCTTGTAACGCTCGCTGCGGAGCAACAACAGGTAGCGCTTCAGCGGGAAGTCTATCACCGTCTTCCCTGTCTCGTGGTTTTTCACCAGAAGACGCGGATTATTCTTCATCATCAACCGCGAGGTGCTCAGTTCGGCGTACGCCACTTCCACGGGTTGGGGCACCACCTCATCGGGACCCACGATAGCGACTCCCGTCCGTGCCTGTCCCTTCGCCCAGGGAATGTAGGTCACGGTTTCCCCCTCAGGGAACAAAGCGGCATCATGTATCAAGTCGTTGTCATACCTGAACAGGATGTTGTCGTCGATAATCTCGAAGTCAAAGTCATCAGCGTGAACCGTTCCCCCATTTTCTTGTTGCAGCACGATGCGTATGCTGTTGGTATTCTTCATCATCTTCACCGTTCCCTCGTTGTAAAGGTCTGCTGTCCCGAGGGAGAGTTCTCCCCAGAACATATCATGCAACTCGCGCCGTTCAGGCACGGTGAGACAGTCGGCATCCAGCATGACTTTCAGGTCAGTCCGCTTGCTGCCCTTCACAGGAGTCTCTACCGGCGAAAAGGAACTCCGTTCGCACGCCATTCCCCCGTATGCCACGAAATGGTAATTTCCCTCCTCGAGGTCCAGCACCATCCGGTAATTCTCGTCCTGTAGTTCCGCCCCGGTCACCACCCGCGTATCCACGAGGTTGTCGTCTTCGTCATAAATATAGAGTGTCAGGCAGTCCACCTGCTTGTGGAACGCATTGACATACTCCATGTTGTACTCGTAGACGAAGCGTAGTGATACGCCGTGCGGACACGGGTCAAGGTCTTCATTGATGAGTTCGCACGACGAAAAAGCAAGACCTATGGATGCGACGCACAACGCCACACCCACGAGTCTTGATATAATATTTCGTTTGCTACTTCGCATGGGTCTCCTCTTAGAATTCAATATTATTCACGCGAACTACCCAAGGTAATACCTCAACAGAAAGTTTCAGGTAAACATCACCACTTTCGTCAGGATCTTCCGGATCTACCGGGTCAGGATCGTTCTCCGAAATACGAGGATGACCGAGTTTGCTAATATTGGTTACAGCCAGTTTATACACGTTGTTGCGCACCACGGCAAATTCCATTGGTCCCATTTCCGAGGGCTTCCCATTGTCGTTATGACGATTCCAATAGTAATAATAGCAATAGTAGCAACCCTTATTCTCTACCTTATCGTCCTCATCTGGAGCTGACTGGTAAAGGGTAAATTGCGCATCTGTTGCAGCTTTTTTGAAATTCTTGAGATCGGTATCATTCTTACTATTATTAAACCATTTATCCCATAAATAGTCTGGACTTTGGGTATCATTACTATATATTGCCCCAGTATAGTCATCACCAGTTCCCTTTTTCACATCTACTGTATTAGCTGCTCCAAAGACTATATTGTAAAAGGCCAAATTTGTACTTTTATTTTCAATAGCATAATCACGAACTTCTTTCCACCGAACGAACAAATTGTTTCCATACGCATATAAAATTGCGTCTGTACTTGAATTACCCGTGGCGTTGTTTATTGCCTCCTTCATCGCCTGTGGAGCATCTGATGTTGCTATCATTTTGCCTTTGAATACAACACCTGTAGAAATACCGTGTCGTTGAGCTACACCACCACTATTGGGCACCGGAATTGTATTTTCGGTTACATAACGCCAGATACGATAGCCATCTTTAGTCGTTACATGATTTCCCTCCGAATTCCAAGTATCATCATTGTCTTCTTCATTATCTGTAGAAGTAACCTTAGTGATCTCTGTCGTGTACCACTGATTACGCGTATTCGCATTGATTGTCCAACTCTCACCGTTACCACTACCTAAACAAAAATTAAAGTGATCACCATAAATAAAAGAATTTAAGTTTGCAGCCTGTTTATCAGCGGCATCTGTATCCACTACATAATTTGTTGCTATCTCTGTTCCACAAAGCGCAAAACCATTAGTATTTCCAGCATTTTTATCCAAACCGTCATTTGAAACACGACGCAGGTAATAAAACTTCCTACTCATATTCACTAATGCCATTTTTGTCAATTGGATTTGGATAAATGTTTTGGTCTCAGCACTCTCTCCTTCTCCAACTGTTCCATCTACAACATTATATGTATTTGCACCCGTAGTTGAAGGACTTCCATCTTTAAAATCGAAACGGGCAACAGAACGCTCCACTCGAATTGAACCATTAGTAGAGTTATCTACAGATCCCCCACTATAGCCAGTGTTATTACCTGTCAAATCAAATGCCTTAATTGCGTCGGTGTGATTATCCCAATCACTCAAATTGGAAGGAAGTACCTTATTAATATCTTTGCTACGGGCAGTGGACATCAAAAAGCCATTTTGGTGGTTAATGCCTCCCCAAATATCTACACCTTTAGTAACACTACTACCGCTACTATTAGCTGTTTCTACAATCTCAGCTATTTCATTTATCCAAGTGCCATCTGTTGCTTCTTCTATTACACCTTCAAGTGCCTCTGTCGGATTACAGAAAACATACACTTTTATTTGGGCTTCCTCAGCAGTCAACGTGTTATCAGTACCATAATAATTGGCCAACTTTGTTTTTGAAAGCTTATGAACTGAAGTGATCACAGAACTTTTCTCGCTCAAATCTGCTCCTGAACTAACAGCGTACGCAATGATTTTATTATCGTCCGTTCCGCCATTTTGGGCCAACACCAACAACACACTTTTCACGGCATTTTCATAATCCTTTCCTACTTCAGTACCGCTTGTACTCGTTCCATAGTCATCATTTTCACCAGTATCGGTTTTACTCCTCGACCCCATTCCTCCAGCCACGGGCAGTTGCACCGTCACGTTCATGTAAACGGCGTCTTTAGAACCATTCTGATCCCCCTCCGAATCATCACCTGTCAGGGTATCATGACTACAACCGACAAACGCCAAAGCAAGTACGGTTGCAAAAAACTGAAATAATTTTCCTTTTTTCATCATGTGGATATTTAAAATTTATTTAATTATTCCCTGTATTTATTATTCCATGAATTTTCTTTCCTTCAATTCCTTTAGAGTGATGGCAGCCTTCCCGAGTCCCATCTCCCGAGCTTTTTCCAAGAAGGCAACCGCTCTCTTGTAATCCTTCTCGCGTATGGCGAGGGCTCCCTGTGCGTAAACAGCTTCCGCCGAATCACCCGCCTTCTCGAGATAGCGGCGGGCTGCCTCGTGGTTGTCCTGACGCATGGCGGCGTTCGCAGCGTTCAAGTTTGCAATCTCGTCCCCTGGGAACATCCGCACCGCCGTTTCAAACACGTCGGTAAACTCTGGCGAGCCAGGTTCATACATCCTCGCCACGAGGTAGAACTCGTTCAAACTCAAGTTCTGCGGTCGCTCCGCCAACACGCATTTGATCTCTTCCACGTCGCTGTAGCGCCGTATGTTGTAGTCGATACGATAATCCGTGTGGCGCAACGCCGGGTAGCAATGTTGCAACAGAAAACGGTACTCTTCCGGGTACGTCCGCTTGATTTTCGCCTCCTTCGCATCCGGATCCATATCGCTGTCGATCATCGCAAGAATCTCCGTCCGGTGATCGAGATTGGAATTCTCCACGTATCGCCGCAATCCTTCCCAGTCCTCCGGCTCGTGCGCAGTGGTAATGATGTCATCGGGGAAATCGTACAACTTCCGAATATGCTCCTTAAGTGATCGGGTACGCCCTATCGCCAGGTCCCGGTTGTGCGCATACGGACTCTCAGGCGAGGCGTACCCCTTGAGCCACACCGACACAATGGTCACGTCCTTGTCCCCCCGCACCGAATCGATGCTTGCCTCGATCTTGCCCAACTCCTCCGTGTTACGGCGGTAGTCGGGGTAAATCTCCGTTTTGTCTACTGGGAAGTCAATAAATGCCGAACCAGACAGCGAGCGGCTTTTCATCATCTCGGCTTCTGGGCTCACAAACACCAATTCCGGGAAGAACGCCTCGTCGTGCCGCCCCAGCGTGTCGTCGTGTTCCGCCACGATCTCGTGACAACATCCCCAATCGCTGTGATGCAACTTGAGTATCGCCCCGTCCATCCATTCCTCGTATACGACGGAGTTATTATAGTCTATATCATCAGGCTTTTCCGAGGCTCTATAAATCGTTTCGTCCTCGCCCGAGATACTACCCATACCGTTACGCACATAGTGGTAGTATCGCTTACGCCCATAAATTCCTACCGACGATAAATCAAGTGAATCTGTCCCATTGACCAAACGTGGCGTGAGCAACACGACACGATTCGATTCTACTTCGAGTTCTGTCAAGTCCACACCCATTTCCACCGTGAGGTATTTACCATTCCGTTCCATCTTGAAATGACTAACGAAGACACCTGGCGTGATGCTTTTTACCTCCTGAGCCATTACTACTGGAATACTTTCCAACCCAAGCAGGGTTGCCAGTATGAATATCATCCTTTTCATGTTCATCGCACGTTAAAACAGGTAAACTAAATTAATAGCCGCTTTGGTAGGTCCCACGTAATGATGCGACTTGTTATTTGCAAGTTTTTTCCCGCAACTAGCACAAGGATACTTATCGTAATGAGTGTAGGCATAACCGAGACCTATTTCAGCCTCCAAGTTCCAATGGCGCCCCAATATCCACGCATACCCATATGCCACTCCCGCTCCCACAAACCACCCCTGGTAACGGGCATTCGCCAATTCCCGCATATCAGAGCCTAAGAAATGAAGACGACCATTAAATCCCCCGATATTATATTGCCCACCATGCACATGCGTGCCAAGAAAATGACCAATAAAACGGTCACAGAACCAATACCGGACTTCGGGTTGCAAGAGCCAGTGTTTCCACCTTCTGCCATGTGACAGTGTCCAAGCACTAAGTTGACCCATGATGTCAATCGTCCAACGCGGCGCCAATCCCACCTCCATGCCAAGATTGGGAGAGAGGCAAACATCATTAATCAGATCGGTCTTGACAGCCACCTTCTGAGCTTTGGCGCTCGAGAACAGGGCCAACATGACCACCATGATAGTTAATTCGAGTCTCATTTTCATTATATGTTACAATTCATTTGTCTAATATTTCCCTGTATTGCATTTGTTTGCAATATATCTTTATGGCGGAATCTTTATCCCTATTCCGTGACTTTCGGACAAATCCGATCCATAGAAAACACTTCAACAATATTTAAGTATTGTACCAACACGTATCTGCAGAAATGAACGTTTTCCAGCACACGCACACTACGCACATACCAATAAGTAAATCAATATAATACCTCATTTTAACATACATACAACCTTCTTCTAATCACTTCTCTTTATAAGAGAAGTAGCATACTTTCACATGAACCGTAACTAACTGAAAAACAATCCATAATTATCCAATCATAATAGATTTTAGCTCAACATTCATTATGAAAGTGTATCAATTATGCAAGCAACTAAAAAAAATGTTGCTGATTTTTGTTACGTATTGCTTGTTTTTT
>OIXA01004107.1_pt1 | contig 14426 bp, 8 predicted proteins | sample 1587721 | NCBI WGS metagenome assembly OIXA01 (sample SAMEA3888900, study PRJEB22519) | human gut metagenome | biome: human gut; feature: human-associated habitat; material: faeces | place: Denmark | collected 2013 | reverse complement strand
TATCATTACATTGAAGATTGAGGATATAGGAATTGACGGAGAGGGCATCGGAAAGCTGGATGGCATGACTTTTTTCGTCAAGGATGCAGTGATCGGGGATGAGATCGAGGCGCGTATTACCAAGCTGAAAAAGAATTATGGCTATGCGAGAGTGGAGCAGATTCTAAAGTCGTCTGAGTTCCGCACGGAGCCAAAATGTGAACTGCACAGACGCTGCGGCGGCTGCCAGATTCAGGCGATGGACTATGCAAAACAGCTGGAGTTTAAGGAGAACAAGGTAAAAAATAATCTGGTACGCCTCGGGGGATTTGATGCAGACTTTGTGGATTCTGTGACGGAGCCAATCGTTGGCATGGAGGAGCCATATCGTTACCGCAATAAGGCACAGTTTCCAATCGGAAAAGATAAAGAGGGAAATATCATTGCCGGGTTTTACGCCTCGCACACGCACAGCATTATTCCGGTCAAAGACTGCATGCTTGGCGTGGCAGAGAACCGTGAGATTTTAGAAGCAATCCTTTCCTATATGCGTGAATGTCACATAGAACCCTACGATGAGACAACCGGAAGAGGGCTTGTGCGCCACGCGCTGATCCGCTATGGTTTTACGACAAAAGAAGTCATGGTATGTCTTGTCATTAACGGCAGGAAACTTCCAGCACAGAATGTGCTTGTGGAGAAGTTGCAGGCAATTCCCGGCGTGACAAGTATTTCCATTAATATTAATCAGAAGAATACGAATGTGATCCTCGGCGAGCAGACCGAGACTATCTGGGGACAGTCTTACATTACGGATTACATTCATTTAAGAGACTGCATGAATTTTGAGCGGACTGGAAAAGCAATCTCCTATCATATTTCACCACAGTCTTTTTATCAGGTGAACCCGGAACAGACCGAGAAGCTTTACAGCCTTGCGTTGGAGTATGCAGGACTTACCGGAAAGGAGTCCGTCTGGGATCTGTACTGCGGAATCGGAACGATTTCGCTATTCCTTGCCGGAAAAGCCGGGCATGTGTATGGAGTGGAGATCGTACCACAGGCGATTGCCGATGCAAAGGACAATGCAAAGCGGAATGGATTTTCCAATACCGGGTTTTTCGTTGGAAAAGCAGAGGAAGTGCTGCCGGAATTTTATGCGGAGCATAAAAATGAAAAGACAGATATGCTGCATCCGGATGTGATCGTGGTTGATCCTCCGAGAAAAGGCTGCGATGAGAAATGTTTAGAAACGATGCTTCTGATGAAGCCGGAACGTATTGTTTACGTGAGCTGTGATTCTGCGACACTGGCGAGAGATCTTAAGGTGCTGGCGGAAGGCGGATATGAGGTGAAACGTGTCCGGGCGGTGGATCAGTTTGCGCATACAACACATGTAGAGTGCGTGACATTACTCCAAAGGAAAGATATCTAAAAATCCTTGAATTTAGGCACTTTGTAGAGTTTTTCAGCTTCAACAGGATTGCTGAAAATCACAAGGCACTTTGCTATTGTAGGTAGAAGAATAGCGGTAGCGAGTGGGTAGTCAGTTGCAATGGCTGGCTACCTGCTTTTTTATATTCCGGTAACTTTATTCAGCAAAACAAAACCAAAGGTCGGTCTGTTAATGATTCCAAAGACCTGTGCATATATGTGGTTGACTGCAATCAGGTTGACCGTTTTATATTTTACAGAAATCTCCCTGACTTTTTAGTAAAAAAGACACTTCATAAACAGTTGACATTCGATAAAAAGTATGTATGCTTTAAAATAACAAATAGTGCAAGATATGAGTGGGGAAGCCGGTATGGGAAGAGAAAAGAGAGGGAAACAGACACTTAGGAAAAAGATGATGGTTGTTATGCTGATCAGTGCGATGTCAAGTATCCTTGCAGTGGTGATTGTGTCATATATGACAATCCGAATGATACGGAATGACAGTATTCAGGAAAGCATGCAGATATATCTGGAACAGATAACGCGGGAGATGGATAGTGCTTATTATGACATGATCAGTATTGTCAACCAGATGAGTCCTAGCGGACTTATAGGAAACGTGGTAGAGTCTTATTTAAGTGCTGAGGATAATTTTGACAAGTATACGGGACAGAAATCACTCAGAGAAGAGCTGGTAAAGCTAGGATATGTGAATACAAAGCTGCTCGGTGTTACTTATTATGACCTGGAAGAGCAAAGTGAACTGATCAGAAATATCAATGTCAGGAATCTGGATCAAGTATATCAGACTATCCCTAATGTAACTGAAAATATTGGAAATACAATCCAGGCTATGCATTCATCCTGCCTGGGAATCAGGGAAAGACCGGTGATATCGGTAAAGCGGAGGGTTTCCTTCAGCAACAAGCAGAAATTGGATATTTATGCAGAGATAGAGCCGGATATGAGTGTTGCGGAAAGGCTAAACAAAGAAAACTGGACATATACTTATATGGAACTGGATGAGAATGGTATTGTGCAGTACAGTAATAACCCTGCGATTATCCGGGGGCAGCAGCTCCTGTCCAAATTGCCGGAAAAAGAAGAGTATGCGGTGACAAGCCAGGAAGGATATAAGGTCATGGTATACCGCAGTGAGATAGGATATGCGAATGCCATTGCGCTGCAGGAGAATACATATCAGAAAGAAATGAATATGTGGAGGCTGAAGCTGCTGGTTATCATCCTTGTGTCGTTCTGTGTTTTCTCAGGCTCTGTCATTTACCTCTACCGGTTAATATGTAAGCCGCTCAATCAGTTTCAGGAACAGCTGCTTCAGATTGGAGGAGGCTCCCTACAGATGGTAAAGCAGGAGTATGGTATCAAGGAATTCGATGACCTGATGCATGAAGTGGAGAAGATGAAGGACCAGATCAGGAATCTTATTGATAACGTTGTGGAAAAAGAAAAAAATATCCAGCGGATAGAATATGAGAAGCTCCTGTTCCAGATTAATCCACATTTTCTGCTCAATACTTTAAACTCTATCCAGTGGATGGCAAGGATGAGCCATCAGGATAACATTACGGAATTTGTGCAGAGATTAAAGAAGCTGCTGTCGTACAATCTGGGAAAAGAGGGGATGCAGACAACACTCCGGACAGAGATTGATATTGTGAAAGAATATATCGCACTCCAGCAGATGCGATATGATTTTGTGATAGAAATGAATGTGGAGGAAGGCAGTTATCTGGAACAGCCAACGGTGCGGATGCTGCTTCAGCCGCTGGTGGAAAATGCGATACAGTATGGACTTGGAAAGGATGAGAAAATAACAATACGGATCTTTGAAGATAATAGACGGGGATTAGCAGCAATCACCATAGCAGACAGCGGTAACGGACTGACCATAGAGGAGATTAATCAGATTAATGCACCTTTTGATTATAATCTGCAGAAAATGCAGAATGGAAACAGAGGGATTGGTCTGCGGTATGTAAAGGCAATGCTGGATTCATTCTATGAAGGACAGACGAATCTGTTTGTAAATTGCAAAAAAGGACATGGAACCAAGATTACAATTCTGATCCCGGTTCAGGAAGAGTTACGGGATAAAGCTAAAGTGACAGATACCGGTATAGAATAAGAGGGTATGAGGGAATGAGAGTATTAGTTGTTGATGATGATAAACTGGCTAGGAAAGGTCTGATATCCATAATGAACTGGGAAAAATATGGATTTGAAGTTGTGGGCGATGTCCAGAATGGGAGTAAAGCACTGGAATTTCTGAAGGATAACATGGTAGATGTTGTGTTCACGGACATAGATATGCCGGAGATAGATGGGATTGAGCTGATGGAAAGATGCAGAACAGAATATCCGGATGTGAAATTTGTGATTTTTTCAGTACATGAAGATTTCCGTTATGCACAGAAAGCCATGAGGCTGGGAGCACTGGATTACATATCTAAGATAAGCTTTGATGGGGATGACTGTGACCAGATACTGGAGCGGGTGGATAGAAAATATAAGGATAATCTGTTAAAAAAGGAAAAAAGGCAGGAGGATCACGGATTACGCAAAAAGCTGGAAAATGCATGGATGAACACCAGATGGATATATGACGATAACGAGTTTGGCAGGTTGTGTGAAATGACAGGGGAAGTGGAGCTTCGCACTGCCGAAAGGATTTTTGTAAAGAGCCTCCACCGCATTCAGGAGATCACAGGGGAAGAGTATGAATTTCCGGCGCTATCCTCCGTAAATGATATGCTGGCATGGGTAAAAAAATGGAAGGATGAGCTGTACCGGACGTGCCTGCAGACAGAAAAAGCAAATGATATCTATAGCTTTGCAAGGATCATCCTATACATAGAAGAACATGTAGAAGAAAACCTGAAGTCGGAAGATGCTGCGGCGGAGATTGGAATGAGCAGAAGCTATTTCAGCACGAGATTTAAAGAAATGACCGGTGATACATTTCATAACTATGTGATCAGCAGAAAAATGAATGCGGCAGCATGTAAAATGGAAAAAGGAACTGAAAATATCACACAGATTGCATCAGATCTGGGATATGACAATTATTATTATTTTACAAAAGTGTTTACAAAAGAATATGGATGCACACCAACAGAATATGCAAACAGGGTTAAAAAATGTTCGATTTGATTCGGACATTTTTTTAAATTTAAAAAAAAGACTGTAAAATCAGAAACAATATCGTCTAGTGAAAAATATGATTACAGGATAAACTGTCTATAAAAGAAAGGAGGTTTACTCATGTACATTAAAAGGTTTGTGAAACATTATTACATAATGCTGGTACCGGCTTTCCTGTGGCTGTTCTTTTTCAGTATCGTGCCTATGTTTGGAATCGTGATGGCTTTTCAGGATTATAATCCGGGACAGGGCATCCTGCATTCCAAATTTGTTGGTCTGGCTAATTTTGAGTATATGTTTCAGATGAGTGACATTGCACAGGTTTTGCGTAATACAGTCACTATTGCTGTGGGTAAGATCATTGGAAATATTATTTTCCCGCTGATCTTTGCATTATTATTAAATGAACTGGCATTGAAAAGACTGAAGCGTCCGATTCAGACAATCGTATACTTACCGTATTTTCTGTCCTGGGTTATTCTTGCAAAGATCGTGCTGAACATTTTCGGTTATACAGGACCGATAAATCAGCTGATACAGCTGTTTGGCGGTGACCCGATTAATTTCTTCGGGGAAGCAAAGCTGTTCCAGCCGCTGGTGATTGGTACGGACATCTGGAAAGGGTTCGGTTATAATACAGTAGTTTATCTTGCTGCTATCCTGGGTGTTGATAAATCATTGTATGAAGCGGCAGCAGTAGATGGCGCCGGCAGGTTTAAGAGGATATGGCATGTGACGCTGCCGGGTATAAGGACGACAGTAGCACTTCTGGCTATCCTGTCTCTTGGCAATATATTAAATGCAGGATTTGACCAGATATATAATCTGTATAACCCATTGGTATATTCAACAGGAGATGTTATTGATACATGGGTATACAGGGCTGGTTTACAGAATCTGCAGTATTCTCTGGCAACAGCAGTCGGATTATTCAAGTCTGTGATTAGTGTCATATTGATTGCCCTGGGTTACCGGCTTGCAGATAAATTTACCGGTTATAAACTGTTTTAGGAGGTGATATCTATGATTGAGAATAAAAGCCTCGGATCCAAGATTTTCGATGTTTTGAATGTGGTGTTCCTTGTTATAGTTATGTTGATCTGTATTATGCCTGTATGGTATGTCCTCTGTGTATCCTTGAGCAGCAGGGAAGCCGTTAATGCAGGAAAAGTTGCTTTCTGGCCGGTTGGCTTCAATCTGCTCTCCTACCAGAAGATTTTGGGAGAAGGTGAATTTTTTGGTTCGTTCCTGATATCTATAAAAAGAGTAGTACTGGGTACTGCTGTCAGCATGGTATGTGTTCTTATGGCAGCGTTCCCGTTGTCAAGAACGAAAAAGCAGTTCCCCCATAAAGGAATCTTCATGTGGATTCTTGTATTTTGTATGTTATTCAACGGTGGTACTGTTCCATGGTATATCACTATGAGAAACTACCATCTGATGGACAGTATCTGGGGACTGGTGCTGGGAACAGGACTACAGGTGTTTAATGTAATCCTTGCAGTGAACTTTTTTAAAAATCTTCCATCAGAGCTGGAAGAAGCATGTTTTATTGATGGCGGCGGACCGTGGAGGAATCTGATATCCATATACATACCGCTGGCAAAACCGATGGTGGCAACCATTGCACTTTTTACCATGGTTATGTACTGGAATGAATTCTTCCAGGGAATGGTCCTGAGTACAAGACAAAGCAGTTATCCACTGCAGACCTATATCCAGCAGATGGTTGTAACACTGGATTATTCTACAATGAACGTAGAACAGATCGCACAGGCGATGAAATTAAATAATCTCTCATTGGATTCAGCAAAGATATTTATAGCTATGATACCGGTACTGATTGTATATCCATTCCTGCAAAGATATTTTGTAGATGGTATTACACTTGGATCAGTAAAAGGATAAAAAAGGAGGAAAAGTATGAAACAGAAACAGATTATCGCACTTGTAAGTGCAACGGCACTGGCTGCAACTGCGTTGGCAGGATGCGGCAAAACATCAGAAGAAAACACACAGACAACAGCAGAAGAAAACGCACAGACAACAGCAGTAAGTGAGGCAGAAGGAACAGCCAAGGAAGATCTCCCATTTTCAAAATATGCAGAGACAGTAACTGTCCATCTGGGCGGTTCAATGAATCCAAATGCGAAGATTCCTGACGGAATGAGCTATGAGGATAACTCCTATACACGCTTCTTGAAGGATGAGCTTAATATCGAGGTCGTATACGACTGGGTTGCATCCTCATCTGACTTTGATGAGAAAATGAACCTGTGTATCGGAAGTGGTGCGATTCCTGATTTGATGAATGTCAATGCTGCACAGTATAGGGCACTTCTGAAATATGATATGATCCAGCCGCTTGATCAGTATTTTGAAGACTATGCTTCAGATACGTTGAAAGGATATGTAGAATCCGGTGGGGATGAACTGCAAAAATGTATTACTAATGATAAGGGAGAGATGATGGCAATCCCGGCTCCGAGTATGATGGTAGGAGAAATAAACGAAATGTGGATTCGTCAGGATTGGCTGGATAATCTTGGGCTGGAGGTTCCAAGAACCTGGGATGAAATGGCAGCAGTGGCAGAAGCATTCGTGACCCAGGATCCGGATGGTAACGGAGAAGCTGATACCATTGGAATTCTTGGACCAGGTAATTCAGATCACATGAATGCAATTGGAGGAAACCAGTATGGACTGGATCCATTGTTCAGCAGCTTCCAGTCTTATCCACAGTACTGGCTGCAGGATGAGGATGGAACTGTAAAGTATGGTTCAATTCAGCCGGAGACCAGAACAGCCCTGGAAAAAATCCAGAAATTGTATACAGATAAACTGATTGATCCGGAAATGCTTGTCAGAAATGACAGTAAGGAGCCTCTTCTGGCTGGAAAGGTGGGAATTTTCTTTGGACCATGGTGGAGTGGTTATACAGTGGCAGATGCTACACTGGCAGGAGAAGCAGACTGGAGAGCATACTTTACACCATTGGCCGAGGATGGAAACTATTATACCCATATGCCAAATCCTACAAGTAAATATGTAGTGGCAAGCAAAAGCTGTAAGAATCCGGAGGCTGCATTTAAGATTATTAACTATCTGATTGCTAATGAGCAGCAGTGGGTAGCAGATGGCATTTCCTCCACAGAAATGGGTACTGCAGATTTTTATCCTTTGTATAATGGCTACGATAATGCAGATGAGATTGAAGTATCCACTGAGACTCTGGAAAAATATCTTGCAGGTGAGATTACAATGGATGATGTTGATTTCTCAAAACATAAACTGTTAAAGAATGATATGGAAGCAGTTACGGAGCTGAAAAAAGAACCATATGATGATTTCAGTCTGGATAAATGGAATATGGACAGTGATCTTGCAAAATCCAATCTTCCGAGACTGGTATCACTCCTGGTCGGAGGCGCTCCGCTCGTACACGATACATATGTGCCTGTTTATAATGCCTTCAGCGGTCAGACAGAAACTATGGAAACAAAGTGGGCAAATCTGAAAAAGATGGAAGAAGAAACATTTGCAAAAATCATTATGGGAAAAGCAGATATCAGTGAATTCGATACCTTTGTTGAGAACTGGAAGAAGCAGGGCGGTGACCAGATTCTCAAAGAGATCAACGAAGAATTAGGAAACTAAAGAGGCAGCGGCTGATGAATATCATCAGCCGCTGGTGCTATAATATGAACTGCCACTTCCCGGCGGTGAAAGGATAAGGTGAATAGGATGAAGAAGGTATTATACGAAGAATTACTTCCGGAAGAATGTGTACAGAGGATAAAGGAGATGCCGGTTGCCTATCTGCCACTTGGCACACTGGAATGGCATGGTCCGCATATGCCTCTTGGAGCTGACGGGATCCAGTCAAAAGAACTGTTTGTCCGGGTGGCAGAAAAGGTCGGTGGTGTAGTGCTTCCGATGCTGTTCATGGGACCTGACCGTTTATTTGATGATCGGGGAACTGTATTTTATGGAATGGATATCAATACAGAGGGCGCACTGAATACTTATTGTGCCCAGCAGATGAAGGGCAGTGCTTACTGGATGGAAAAGGGACTGTTTCAGGATCTGTTGCGCAGTATTTTTGCACAGCTTTCCAGAGCAGGAGTCCGCATCGTTGTGGGACATGGACACGGTCCGTCAACAAATGCATTTCAGGAAATGAAGGAAGAGGCAGAAGAAAAATACGGACTGTGCATTATGACAGCATGGACCTATGCGGATGATGAGAGACTGAAATATCAGAATGATCATGCCGGAGCAAATGAGACATCTATTGTAATGGCTGTTCGGCCGGAACTGGTTGACTTTGGACAGGTAAAAGAAGATGAGAGTAATCTGATCGGTATTGCAGGACGTCATCCGGTCCGAGAATCATCGGAAGCATTCGGAAATGAAATTCTGGAATATACAATGAAAACACTGATCGCAGGCATTGAGAAGGAGTACAAAACAATAAAAGAAAGATAGATAAAAAAATATCTCCATTGGAAAAAATAACCGGTGGAGATATTCTTTTTTATTTTGATTTTTAGTTTTGAAATAAGGCCTCTGTCTTGACAAAAAAAGAAAATTTCATTATAGTAGGAACATGGCAAAGGTGTTGAATAAGAGGAGTATGCAGATCTACGCTGACAGAGAGAAATGCACAGACGCAAGAGAAGCGCAGGCTGAAAGGCATTTTCAGATGGAGGACTGCAGAAGGTAGCTTAGGAGCCGGGAAACTGAAAGCAGAAATGCAGAACAGATGCAGATGCTGCTGTGTAGGTTTTCACGTACCCCGCGTTAAGGGACAAGAGATAGACGGGAATAACAGATGTTTTTTCCGGATAATGAAGGTGGTACCGCGAGAATGATCGCCCTTCGCACATTAGTTATTGGCTTTTGTGTGGAGGGCGTGTTTTTTCTTGCAGAGAACAGGAGCATTTTAAGGTTCCTATAATCAGAAAGATTCAGGAGGAAAACATGAGTAAAGAACTTGCAAAGACTTATGATCCCAAGGGTATTGAGGATCGTCTGTACAAAAAATGGATGGATAACGGATACTTCCATGCAAAAGTTAATCCGGATAAAAAACCTTTTACAATTGTAATGCCGCCGCCCAATGTAACCGGACAGCTGCATATGGGACATGCACTGGATGAGACCATGCAGGATATCCTGATCCGTTTCAAGAGAATGCAGGGCTATGAGGCTCTCTGGCAGCCGGGAACTGACCATGCAGCCATCGCTACAGAGGTTAAGGTAACAGAGAAGCTTCGTAAGGAAGGGATTGACAAGAACGAGATCGGCCGTGACGAATTTATGAAACATGCCTGGGCATGGAAAGAGGAGTACGGCGGAAAGATCATCAATCAGCTGAAAAAGCTGGGAGCATCTGCAGACTGGGAGCGTGAGCGCTTTACCATGGATGAGGGCTGCTCCAAGGCTGTTCAGGAAGTATTTATCCGCCTTTATGAGAAAGGCTATATCTACAAAGGCTCCAGGATCATCAACTGGTGTCCTGTATGCCAGACCTCTATTTCTGATGCAGAGGTTGTGCATGAAGACCAGGACGGATTTTTCTGGCACATCAATTATCCCATCGTAGGTGAGGAAGGACGTTTTGTTGAGATCGCGACCACTCGTCCGGAGACACTTCTCGGCGATACAGCAGTTGCTGTAAACCCGGAGGATGAAAGATATAAAGACCTTGTAGGAAAGATGCTGAAGCTTCCTCTTACAGACAGAGAGATCCCGGTAATCGCCGATGAATATGTAGACAAGGAATTCGGAACAGGATGTGTAAAGATCACACCTGCTCATGACCCTAACGATTTCGAGGTTGGACGCCGTCATAATCTGGAAGAGATCAACATCATGAATGACGATGCAACTATCAACGAACTTGGCGGAAAATACGCCGGTATGGACCGTTACGAAGCACGTAAGGCAATGGTTGCTGATCTGGATGCACTGGGACTTCTGGTAAAAGTAGTTCCGCACAACCACAGCGTTGGAACTCATGACCGCTGCGGCACAACCGTAGAGCCGATGATCAAACCACAGTGGTTTGTAAAGATGGACGAGATGGCAAAAGCAGCGATCAAAGCACTGGATGACGGAGATCTGAAATTCGTTCCATCCCGTTTTGACAAGACTTATCTTCACTGGCTTGAGAACATCCGTGACTGGTGTATTTCCAGACAGTTATGGTGGGGACACAGAATTCCGGCTTATTACTGTGATGAGTGCGGTGAAGTAGTTGTTGCAAGAGAAATGCCTGAGAAATGCCCGAAATGCGGATGTACACATCTTCATCAGGATGAGGATACACTGGATACCTGGTTCAGTTCTGCATTATGGCCATTCTCCACACTTGGCTGGCCGGAGAAAACACCGGAACTGGAATATTTCTATCCGACAGATGTACTTGTTACAGGATATGACATTATCTTCTTCTGGGTTATCCGTATGGTATTCTCTGCTCTGGAGCAGACTGATCAGGTTCCGTTCCATCATGTACTGATCCATGGTCTGGTACGTGACTCCCAGGGACGTAAGATGAGTAAGTCTCTTGGAAACGGTATCGATCCTCTGGAGGTTATTGATAAATACGGCGCAGATGCTCTTCGTCTTACTCTGATGACAGGTAATGCACCTGGAAATGATATGCGTTTCTACTGGGAAAAGGTAGAAGCAAGCCGTAACTTCGCAAACAAGATCTGGAATGCTTCCCGTTTCATCATGATGAACCTGGAAGGCAAGACAGTGACAGAGCCGGAGAACTTAAATGATCTCTGTGCAGAGGATAAATGGATTCTGTCTCACTTAAATACAGTGATCCGCGAAGCTACAGAGAACATGGAAAAATATGAACTTGGTATTGCAGTACAGAAGGTTTATGACTTCCTGTGGGATGAACTCTGCGACTGGTATATTGAGATGGCTAAGGTTCGTCTGTGGAAGGCAGAGGAAGATCCGAAGGCTGCAAATGATGCACTCTGGACATTAAGAACAGCGCTGACAGAAGGTCTGAAGCTTCTTCATCCGTATATGCCGTTTATCACAGAGGAAATCTACTGCACACTTCTTCCTGAAGAAGAGTCTATTATGATCTCCGAATGGCCTGTATACAGAGAAGAGAGAAACTTCCCGGATGCTGAGAAAGCAATCGAGGGCTTCAAAGAGGTTGTAAGAGGTATCCGTAATACCAGAACAGAGATGAATGTTCCGAATAACCGCAAGACAAGCCTGCATATTGTGGCAAAGGATGCTGAAACAGCAGCAATGTATGAGAACAGCAAGAAATCCTTTGTAAATCTTGCATTTGCAAAAGAGATTCTGGTACAGACAGACAAGAACGGAATCAGTGAAGATGCAGTTTCAGTAGTTGTTTCCAATGCGGTTGTATATATGCCGTTGGAAGACCTGATTGACAAAGATAAAGAGATTGAACGTCTTACAAAAGAAACAGAACGTCTCACAAAAGAGATCGCAAGATGTGAAGGTATGCTGAATAATCCGAACTTCGTAAACAAGGCACCTGCTGCCAAGGTGGATGCGGAGAAAGACAAACTTGCGAAATATAAAGAAATGATGGATAAGGTTAAAGGACAGTTAGAGCAGCTTAAGAAATAAGGGAGTGCTGATATGAAATTGTACAAGATTTGTAACAAAATCTCCATTTTACTCCATGTACTTGCCAGTGCTGTGGGATATTTTGTTATGGAGGCAATCTGCCGTCACTCGTTTATAGAAGCCTGGGATTATATGACACAGAAGCCACTGGTCTTCGCATATAATACAGCATTTATTTTTACCTCGTCACTGATCGTTTATCTGTTTCACAGGAGAGTGTTCTGGAGAGTCCTGGTCACGCTGTTCTGGCTGATCCTGGCAATTATCAACGGCGTTCTCCTGATGAATCGTGTTACACCTTTTACCGGACCGGACCTGCATCTGATCACAGATGCACTGAAGATTGCCAATAAATACCTGCCTGCTGCAGGTGTTGTGGCAGTCTGCATCCTGTTTGGTATCGTGATACTATTACTTTTGATCCTTCTGATCAAAGGACCGAAGTACAGGAATAAGATTAAGTACCGTTATAATATTCCTCTGATTCTGCTGGCTGTGGCTCTTTTTGCAGGAAGTACTCAGCTGGCATTGGAGAAGAGAGTACTTTCCAATTATTTTGGAAATATTGCTTTTGCATATGAGGATTATGGATATCCATATTGTCTGGCAACCACGATCTTTAACACAGGAATCAGCTGCCCGAGAGATTATTCTGAGAAAGAGATCAAGAGGATTGAGAAAACGGAAAAGAATCTTCCGGAGACAAAAGAGGAAAATCGTCCGAACATTCTGTTTTTACAGCTGGAATCATTTTTTGATCCAACACTGGTAAATTACCTGAATATTTCTGAGGATCCGATACCGACATTCCGCAAGCTGATGCAGGAATATTCTTCCGGATATTATAAAGTTCCGTCCGTTGGAGCGGGTACTGCCAATACTGAGTTTGAATCAATCACCGGAATGAGTATGCATTATTTCGGACCAGGTGAATATCCGTATAAGAGTATTCTGAGAGAAACTACCTGTGAGAGTGCACCTTATGTGTTGAAGAATCTGGGATATACTACTCATGCAGTTCATAACAATGAGGCGAATTTCTATGGCAGAAGATCTATTTTTCCAAACCTTGGATTTGATACTTTTACCTCGGAAGAGTATATGGCAAGAGAAGATGAGAAGAATCCGAACGGCTGGGTAAAGGATGAAGTTCTGACGGATGAAATCCTGAAATGTATGGATTCCACAGAAGGTCCGGATTATGTGTATACAATTTCCGTACAGGGACATGGAGCATATCCGGATGAGCAGATTCTGGAGGATCCGGAGATCACAGTTTCCGGTGCACCTACAGAGGAAGAAAACAATAAGTGGGAATACTATGTAAATGAGATCCATGAGATGGATAACTTTGTCAAAGAGTTGACTGATAAACTGGCTGATTATCCTGAAGATGTGGTTCTGGTAATGTACGGTGATCATCTTCCGACTATGGGACTGACCGTTGAAGATCTGGAGAATAAATATCTGTTCCAGACAGAGTATGTGATGTGGGATAATTTTGGACTTCAGAAAAAAGATGAGAACCTTGCTGCATATCAGATGGCAGCAGAAGTTATGGACCGTGTGGGAATTCACGAGGGTACTATTTTCCGTTATCATCAGGCGAGAAGAAATACCAAGAATTATCAGGTGGATCTGGAAACATTACAGTATGACCTGCTTTACGGTGAGCGCTATTCTTACGGTGGCGAAAGCCCTTATCTGCGTACCAGAATGCGTATGGGAATTTATGATGTGACACTGGATTCTATTCAGTGTATTTCGGAGACGGATCATACATATTACATTAAGGGAACGGAATTTACCCCATCCAGTGAGGTGAAGCTGAACGGAGAGTGGTATGATACTGTTTATATTAATCCGACCACGTTGATGATCACGGGAACAGAATTGAATGATTTTGACAGACTGGCGGTGATTCAGCGAAGCAACAGTTCGACTCGAAAACCGTTGAGTAAGAGCTATGACCGTTCCTGCTACGCACTTTATGCAAACAATAAATGGAAATTAAGTGAAAGCACGGAAATAGATTGACAGATAGACTGTTATCTGATTATAAGCAAGTATCGAAGCTGATGTTTTTATCCGTCTGACTTTGTCTGAATGACGTAAAATATGTTGATGCTGACGAAGCAAATGACAGTACGACCAGATTTTGTCGGATAAAATATTACGATTGGTACTGGACATCTTCCACCACTATTATA
>OIXA01004102.1_pt1 | contig 14443 bp, 13 predicted proteins | sample 1587721 | NCBI WGS metagenome assembly OIXA01 (sample SAMEA3888900, study PRJEB22519) | human gut metagenome | biome: human gut; feature: human-associated habitat; material: faeces | place: Denmark | collected 2013 | reverse complement strand
TCTGCACCTCGTTGCGGCCGAAGTCGAACACCATGGTGCCCCACTCCTTGTGCTCGCCGCGCTTGGGGTTGGGGTCCTCGTAGCAGGCCTCGCCGTCAAAATTGTACAGGCCGAACTGGTCTTTGGGGAAGTGGGCGGGCACCCAGTCCATGATGACGCCAATGCCTGCGGCGTGCATCTTATCCACGAAGGCCATAAAGTCCTTGGGGGTGCCGTAGCGGCTGGTGGGTGCAAAATAGCCGGTGACCTGATAGCCCCAGCTGCCGTCAAACGGATATTCCATCACCGGCAGCAGCTCTACATGGGTATAGCCCATATCCTTGATGTACGGGATCAGCTCGTCCGCCAGCTCGGAATAGTTGTAGGGCTTGCCGCCCTCCTTCAGCTTCCAGCTGCCGGCGTGCATCTCGTAGATATTCATCGGGCCGTTGATCACGTCTGCCTTTTTCTGTGCGGCCTGCCATGCGGCGTCGTGCCATGCAAAGCCGGACAGATCATAGACCTTGCTGCCGTTGGACGGCCGGGTCTCGGCGTGGAAGGCGTAAGGATCGGCCTTGTAGACAAGGTCGCCTGCGCGGGTGGTCACGCAATATTTATAAACATCGTATTCCTTCATGCCGGGAATGAACAATTCCCACACGGAATCGCCATCAACCTTGCGCATGGGATGGCTGCCGGGCTTCCAGCTGTTGAAGTCGCCTACCACACTGATGGCTGCGGCGTGCGGTGCCCATACACGGAACACGACGCCGGACTCCCCGACCCGCGTTTCCAGATGTGCGCCGAAGTAGCGATAAGCCTCGCAGTTATTGCCCTGCTTGAACAGGTACACCGGCAGATCCGATGTATTGCTCTGAATCTTTTCTTCGGTCGGTTTCATAGACTGCTCCTCCCCGTGCGGAAGCCGAAAGCGGCTTCCGCAGCTTTGTACTCTTTTATATTAAAAGGTTTTGACCAGATTTGCAAGACTTTTTGTCCAAAATTCAAATACAATTACCACAAATTTTCTGGACTTCTCTGTATGTTGTGGTCATACCATCCAAAATTTGCAGCTCGACATCGTGTAAACTGCTCATTTGCCAAACGGTTCCGGCGAAAGCGTTGCGAAAAAGGGGAAAGGGTTTCGGCCAGGATCCCTTCCTGTGAAAATGGAGCACCGGAACGTCCGCAGACGCTCCGGTGCTCCGAAATAAAAAAGTTTTTCCGCTCACATCAAAAGAGACCGCTGCACAGTTTGTACAGCGGTCTCTTTGCGTGGTTATTGTGTTTTGTTTACAGCTCAGTCCACAACGTAGACGTTGACCTGAATCGCGCCGTTGATAACGCTTTCGGCGTAGGTCTCGTAGAACAGGTCTACAAGGATCTGCCCCTTCTGGACGGCGATGCCGGTATCGGTGGCTACGGCGTAGCCGTAGACGAACTTACCATCGGTGGAGGTGATGTAGAGCTTGGTGCCGTAGGGGATCACATCCGGGTCCACAGCCACGGTGCCGTAGCCCAGACCCAGACCGGAAGAACCCTTGCCGGTGCGGGAATAGTAGCCGGTGGCCTTGCCGGTAAGCACCTTGCTATAAGAGGTGGGGGCGTTGGTGGTGCCGTCCGCACCGGTCAGGGGGGACACCGGCGCGCCTGCGCCGTAGGTCTTGATGACGTGGTCGGTGGGCTCCACGGTGGTGGTGGTATCCACAACGGTGCTGTTCTCCAGCTCGCCGTCCACATAGCGGTCACGGGTGGTCACGGTCTGCTGACCGGCTGCGCCGTGCTGCAGGGTGGTGGTGCGGCCGGTGTTGCGGAAGTACAGGCTGGTGTAGACATACTGGGTGTCGTAGGGGATGGCCTGGGTCTCCACACGCTCTTCGTAGTCCACGCGATGGACCACGATCTTGCTGCCGGCGGTCACAACATGATCCAGCGCCGGCTCGGTGTAGTCGTCCCCTTCAAGGGTGATACCGGCGCGCTCCAGTGCATCGGCAACAGTGCCGAACACCAGTTTGACCGGGTACTCCTGCCCGTCGGCGGTGATGCTGACGGAGAATGCACGCTCGATGTTCAGGGAGGCAAGATTGCCGCTGAACGCGGTGTAGTAGACCTCATCGCCCTCTTCAGAGCGGATGCCGGAAAGGTGCATGACCTGTGCGGGGGAAGCATCGGCATCGGTCAGAAGGACCTGCCGTGCACCATTGGAGTCGGTGACGTAGGTCAGCCGCAGATTTGCAGCGGTGACGCCAAGGGTAGCCACAAGACATACCACCATGACACAAAATGCCAGCACACGGGGAGATACTGCCTGCTTTGCGGCAGTAACTGCTTTCTTCAATTTAACGGAAGCGATACGAGACAACTCCTCTCTTTGTCGTATTTTGCGCGGCTGCGGATGCTGCATCGGCACCCCGGCCGCCCGGACTGCGGCGGCTGGGGATATAAGCGCCGCACAGTCAAATACGATGCTCTCTTTGGGTAAAAAGCGGAGCATCGTATTACAGGTTGGAATCCGCTTCGGGCAGACCACAAAACTGCCCAGACACGGGCCGCATCTGCCCGTGCCGTGCCGTACGCAGGACGGCTTTTTACTTCATCCAGATAGAATTTAAACGCTGCAACGTTCGTTGCACAAACGTTATTTTACCAGACCGTAAAGCATCTGTCAAATTTGCGTCATGTACTTTGTTAGATTTGTAACATTATTTTTTGTGCAATTTCCACAGTGTTTTCTTTGATATTTTGGTTTTTAGGTAGTTTCCATCTGATTTTTTCCTTTTTTCTGCGTGTGATTCGTTCATGAATTTTTAACATTTGCATCGGCTTTTTTCTCTGCGAATAAGGCCGCAGCGGCGGCCGCTGCGCCCAAAACAAGCTGCCCCACATCGCGGGTTTTGCATAGAAAACCTGCAAGGGAATTACCCGCTTCCGGCAGGGGGAAACGGCCTGTATTTGCGGTGCAAAAACCCCGTTTAGCAAAATGCCGAAGAGCAGAAAATTTCACATTTTCTGTACACTCTGGATAGTTTTGCACCTCCAGCGGTACAATCGGGACAGCAAACAGAAAAGGAGGTTTTGCATGGAGATCGAGATCCTTAAGCAGCAGTGCGGCGGCACCGAATTTGTGCCCCAGCCGCACCGGCTGCACCTTGGCGCACAGAACGCCGAGGGGGTGGACCGGCTGCAGTTCATCCTGCCCGCAGCGTGGGCGGGGTGCACCATGGCGCTGTATCTGCGCCGCAGCGATGGGGTGCAGCTGGCGGCTATTCCGCTGGACACCGACGGCAGCGTGACGGTGGACCGCCGCCTGACCGGCAGCGTGCGGGGACAGTGGATGCTGGCCGCCATGGGCAGCGGCGGCTACACCGCCTACACCCGCCCCGGCAGCTACGATGTGTACGCCACCCTGCCTACGGACGGCGGCAGCGAGGAGCTGCCGCCCTCGGTGTACGAGCAGTTCGTGGCCCACGTGCTGGAAAGTGCCCGCGCCGCAGCGGAGAGCGCTCGCCGCGCCGAGAACGGCGCAGCAGACACCGCCGTACAGGCGGCGCTGGCGCAAAAGGCGGCGGACAAAATTCTGGCCGACCGCACTGATGCCGATGCCTGCGCAAAGCGGGCGGAGGACGCCGCGCTGCGGGCAGAGAGCTACGCGCCCAAGGACGGCACCGTGCTGAGCGTGAACAGCAAGGGCGGCGCAGTGCATTTGGACGCACAGGATGTGGCAGCGGTGCCGCTCCCGGCGCAGCCTTTGCCCGGCGAGGTGGTGCGCATCCTCAGTGTGGATACCGCCACCGGCGCGGTACAGACCGACACCACCCCGCTGCCGGACCTGCGCCCCTATGTGCGCAGCGAGACCGTGCCCACGGCGGCAACGCCCGGCGCGGTGCGGGCGGACGGGCAGTACGGTGTTGCGGTGCGGGCAGACGCCACCCTGACTACCGTGCCTGCCACGGCAGCCCAGCTGGACCGCATGACCGAGGCCTACGCGCCCCTGACCCCGGCGCTGCTGCCCTACGGTGTAAAAAAGGCGCTGACCAGTGCCGCCGGGGCAGCAAGCTGGTCGGCGCAGGAAAAGGCGGCAGTGCTGCTGCAGCTGGGTGCGGACGACCGGTTTTATTCCAAGGCGGAGGCAGACCGGAAATTCAGCACGGGCTACACACTGCCGTGTGCTACCGCAGCCGTGCTGGGCGGCGTGAAGGCCGGGCGGGGGTTGACCGTGAGCGCAGACGGCACGCTGGAAGTGACAGCGGAAAACCTTGACACGGTGCTGGGTTTTAGTCTGGCCGAAAAACTGAAACGACTGGAAAGGATGATGGACATGGACGGAAAGCTGGTATACACCGGTGCGGGCACTGCGGGCAAGGCCGCAACGAGCCTGACTGTGCCGGAGACGGTGGATTACATTGTGGTGCGGATGGTGGCGCCCACGGCAGAAAACAGCACGAACCCGGTCGCCGCTGCTGCGGAGTACGGCAGCACCCGCATTGTGCGGGGCGGCACGGCGGTGGCCATGGTGGGCGGCACAGGCTATGACTACAGCAACGGCGTGAAGTGCAGCGGCGCAGCGCCTGTGCGGATGAGCTTTGCAGCCAGCGGCGTGTTGAGCATCGGCGTTGTGAGAACGGACACGAGCCTCAGCTATGAGTACCCCTTTAACGTAGAGGGCTACCAGTATGTATAAGGGTGGGGTGCAGCATGAATGAGATGACCATCCGGCTGGAGCGCAACGGCGCGGCAGCAGTGCCCGGCGGGCAGCTGCTGCTGGGTTACGCGGGCAACCGGGGCAACTACCGGCTGCGCATTGAGCAGCGGGGCGAGTGGAAGGGGCTGACGGTATGCGCCCACTGGCACACCCCCGGCGCAAGCGCGGCCACGCTGGTGGAAAACGGTGTGCTGACCGTTCCGGCGGCGGTAACGGCGGTATCCGGTGTGGGCTGCATCACCTTTGAGGGTACGGACGGCAGCCGCACTGTGACAAGCGCCGATGTGCGGTGCAAGGTATGCGCCAACAGCGGCACGGCAGAGGGCGCGATGCCTGCACCGGACACCCCGGCGTGGGAGGCGCTGGTAGGGCTGCTGGGAACCGGCGGCATTACCACCGCGGAAAAGTGGGAACTGCTGGCGATCCTACGGCTTCTGGCGGCGGGCAATGATGCAGCCATGGCCGCCTATGACCGCTTGGCGGCGCTGTGGGGCATCACGCAGCCGGAAAAGCCGGATCAGCCGACAGACACGGCGAAAGCCGTGCTGGGGCAGGCAATCCTTGGAAGAACGATCTTAGGGAGGAGTTAATATGAGCTACGTAAAACAGAATTTTGTGGACGGCCAGACTCTGACGGCTGCCCACCTGAACCACATGGAAGCGGGCATTGCGGCAGCCGCAGGGGTAAAGGGCGATAAGGGCGACCCGGGCGAGGGAGTGAGTGAAACTGCGAAAGAGCTGCTGCTGAACCTGTTTGAGAATGCAGCCTACAAAACCAGCGATGCACAAGATACCCTGAATGCCTTGCGTGTAGAGTGGGGCAGAAGTGCACAGGATATTCCGGTGCAGAGCGTGAGCCTGAGCAGCAGCACCTTGACCCTGAACGAGGGCGAAAGCAAGACCTTGACGGCTACCGTGCTGCCCGCAAACGCCACCAGCCATGTAGTGGTGTGGCGTGTTGCACCTGCCGGGTTTGCCACGGTGGCAAACGGCGTGGTGACGGGTATCAAAGCGGGCAACTGCACCGTGATTGCCACCGCAGGCGGCAAGAGTGCAAGCTGTACGGTGACGGTGGCAGAGGTAGAGACGGCGCAGCTGCTCTACGACCTGCCCGGTGAAACGGCACTGACAAAGGGCATTGATACCGGTGTAAAGATGCTGGAGCACGCGGGCACTGAGACACCGCAGTACACCATTTTGCTGGATGCAAAGGCCAGCGACAGCTTTAACGACAAAGCATGGATCGTGTTTGTGCACTGCATGACCGAGACCGGCGATAACTTCAATCTGCCGGGTATCAACATCAATCTGAACCCCAACAACGGCACCACCAGTATTGCTTATTACGACTATAGCGATGTGACGCTATCGGACAGCGTTGCACACCTCAAGACCCGCACACGGTACGTGATCCAGCTGGACGGCAAGAAGTATCGCGGCGGCAGCACCCATTGCACGCTGAGTGGCTGGAAGGTAACCAAACATACCCTTACGGACGTGCCGGAGAGCCTGCTGATCGGTGGTGCTCCGGGCACGAATGGCGGCGAGATGACCCGCTGCTGGGACGGCACACTGTACCAGTGTAAGGTGTACAAAGGACTGCTGAGCGATACGAAGATCAACAAGTTCATTCAGGAGGGCACGGTATGATCTATGATGTACATGGTGATCCCCTCGGTACAGAAAGCGGCAACGTGCTGTACGGGAAGAAATATGTGGCCTGCGGAGACAGCTTTACCGCAGGCGACGCGACCGGCTACACGGATGCTGCTGGCAACACCGGCACGAACTCGGATTTTTACGACCAGAAGCTGAAAGCATGGAAAACATACCCGTGGTGGATCGCAAAGCGCAACGACATGACGCTGGTGAACGAGGCTGTGAGCGGCTCTGTGTTCACCAATATCACCGGGCGGCTTTCGCCGTTCTCGGTGGAGCGGTACAAGGCCGTACCGAAGGATGCGGATTACATCACCCTGATGTTCGGCCTGAACGAGTGCGAGCCGGACACGGCACAGGGCTTTGACCCGACCGCCATTGTCGGCACTAAAACAGATACCACCAACGCAACGGTGTGGGGCGCGTACAATATCGTTTTTGAGTATCTGATGAAGAACATCCCCTACGCGAAGCTGGGCGTGATTCTTGCGGACGGATGGATGAGTGCGGCCTACCGGACAACGGTGAAGGAGATCTGCGCCTACTGGGGCGTGCCGGTGCTGGATCTGAACGACGCGCAGCACCCGCTGCTGCTGACCGCACACAGCGCAGGACGCGCGGACGCCAGCCCTACGGCAAAGCAGCTGCGCAACGATGCCTTTCAACTTGCCCTCTACAACGGCCATCCGGGTCTGCGGGCGCATGAGTACCGCAGCACCATCATTGAGAACTGGATGCGGGGACTGTGATGCGGAAAGGAAGCAGAGAGATGATCCGAAAGTACAGCCTTGCCAAGGACGGGGCAAAGCTGCTTGCACCGGACTTTAAGGTGCGGGAGCTGCGCTGCCGGGATGGCAGCGACACCGTTATGGTGGACGATGCGCTGATGCTGCTGCTCCAGTGCATCCGGGAGCACTTTGGCAAGGCGGTGACCATTACCAGCGGCTACCGGACGGCAGCGCACAACGCGGCCGTGGGCGGTGCCAAGAGCAGCCAGCACCTGCTGGGCCGGGCGGCGGACATCCGGGTGCAGGGCGTGAGCGTGGAGGACGTAGCCGCCTACGCCGAAAGCCTGATGCCGGACTGGGGCGGCGTAGGACGCTACCCGGTGAAGGCGGGCAGAGCCACCGGCTGGGTGCACGTGGATACCCGGGCAGACAAAGCCCGGTGGAGGGGGTGAACGCGATGACAAGCATCATCTCAGCCATCATCGCAGGTGCGGTGACCCTGATCGGCGTGCTGATCGCCAACGGAAAAAGCCAAGCGGTGACCGACACAAAGCTGGAGGAACTGACCCGGGAGGTGCGGGAGCATAACAACTTTGCCCGCCGCGTACCCATTTTAGAAGAACAGATGAAGGTGGCAAATCACCGCATCGCAGATTTAGAGAAAGAGAGGAACTGAACCTATGAACGATACCCATTGCAAAATTTCTGCCGCTACGCTGGCGCGCACGGCTGCGCTGGCGCTGGCACTGACCAATCAGGTGCTGAGCGCCTGCGGCAAGCCTGTGCTGCCCATCGAGAGTGCCACCGTGGAACAGTTGGTGACCACCGGCCTGACCGTGACCGCCGCCCTTGTGAACTGGTGGAAGAATAACTCCTTCACCCCGGAGGCCATCAAGGCCGATGGCTATCTGGAGCAGCTGCGGGAGAAAAAGTAAAGGCCACAGGGCAGACGGGACGATATTTTTGTGAATAGGGCAATGCCGGAGCGTCTGAGGACGCTCCGGCATTGCATTTTCACAGGGAGGATATTGAAGCCGTTTCCAACAAAAAACTCCTCCGGCAGGTTGCCGGAGGAGCATTCATTTTTCTATTCTAAACACGGATGCGCCGCCCTGACATGGTGCGCAGCCGGTCTTACTTCAGGAACTTTGCCACGGCGCGGGCGACGATGCCGCCCAGAATGCCGGACACCAGAAATTCGGCTACGCCCTGCACGCCGACCAGCAGCACCACGAACATGAAGGGGTTGGCAGCGCCCTTGACGGACACCAGATTCTGCACATAGTCGCAGCCGTAGAAAGCCAGCACGATGTAGCCCATGAAGAACAGGGTATTCAGGGCGGGTGCGGTCATGGCGCTGACGATGTAGCTCCAGGTGCGGGACTTATCCAGCTTCTGCAGGCCCTTGAAGATCAGGCCGCAGCACAGACCCATGAGCATACGCATACCCACGCACAGGATAAAGGTGTTCAGCGGGCTGACCTGAAACAGTGCACCGGTCATGGCAGAGGCGCCGGTGATGGCATCGTAGAAGCTCACAGCGCCGAACACGCCGCCCAGCAGGGCACCCACGGCGGGACCCATGGTGATGGCGCCCACGGCGATAGGCAGGGTGAGGAAGCTCATGTACAGCGGGCCCACGGGCACACTGCCCAGACCGACAAGCTTCATCACCAGTTCAATGGCCACCAGCAGGGCCACACGGGTCAGAGTCTTCGTATTGGTATTCTTCATAATTCAGTTTTCCTCCTGCTGCCGTTCCGCCCTTTTTGTCGGATACGGCGCAAACCTGCCCGCTCTGTGCGGGTTTTAGGTGAATATTCAAATCTTTGGAAGCGCGTAGTTGTCAGGGCGTGTTCCAGAGAAAAATGCGTCAGAAAACAGCTTTTCAGAACCGGTCACCGGGGAAGCGTACCCCAGCGCTGCGGCGCGCCACCGTGAGCACCCGGCTCACCGCGATGCTGGTATCCAGCATGCGGGCGCACAGCTCCTGATCTCCGGCGGTCATGGCGCGGTAAAAGGCCTCGAACTCTGCCGCCTGCCGGGGACGGTCCCCGTTCAGGTTGTAGTGCTCCTCCTTGCCCTCGTTGGGGTGGAAGGTCACGCCGCCGCAGTAGTTCGGGGTGGATTTTTGCAGAATGTAGCCCTTTGTGCCCTGAATGATGCAGCGGGCAGGGGCTGCGCAGTCCTTGGCGGCAAGGCTTACCGCCTTGAAGCCGCTGTAATCCATCATCAGCACACCGCTGGTGTCGATATTGCGCTCCATGTTGGCGGCATACACCGCCTTGTTGGGCTCACCGAACAGACCTACGATGTAGCTGACGTTGTACACGCCCAAGTCCATCAGTGCGCCGCCCGCGCACAGCGGGTCGAACACCGGCGGGGTCTGCCCGGCACAAAAGGCGTCGTATCGGCTGGAATACTGGCTGAAGCTGCACTGTACCATGCGCACTGTACCCACCCGGGGCAGCAGCTCCCGGAGCTTTGCGTAGTTGGGCTGGTACTGGGTGGTCATAGCCTCAAAGAGGAACAGCCGCTTGCGCTGTGCCAGCGCAGCCAGTTCCTCGGTTTCGGCGGCGGTCACCGCCATGGGCTTTTCCACAATGACGTGCTTGCCCGCCTCCAGTGCCACCCGGGCGTAGCGGGCGTGCTGCAAATTGGGCACGGCGATGTAGACCGCGTCCACCCATTGCAGCAACTCAAAGTAATTGGTGGTGTGCTGCGGGATCTGATATTGTGCACACAGCTCTGCGGCCTTTGCCGCCGAGCGTGGGGTGCTGCACACCGCCTGCACAGTAAACGGCGTGTGCTCCACAAGCCATGGCAAAAATTCCTGCACGATCTTACCCGTGCCAAGAATGCCCAGTTTCATAATGCTCTCCCTTATCCTCTTGTCCCCTCAGCCTACCAGCGCTTCCGGCTCGCGGCGAGTGCGGCGGTTGGGGTGCGGGTGCTTTGCCCGGGGGCGTCCCTGCTGACCGTAGTGCCTGCCGCCGCCATGGCTGCGGCTGTGCTCCTGCGGGGCGTTCAGCTGGTACAGCAGTGCCAGCCCCTTCATCAGCAGCTCCGGGTCATAGGCCAGGGGGTGGCGGCACAGCGGGGTGACGTACTTTGCCAGCCCGCCGGTGACTACCAGCGTAGCCGGGCTGCCCAATTCCTCTTCAATGCGCTGCACCATGCCGTCAATGAGCACGGCGGTGCCCAGCACCGAGCCGGACAGCATACAGCTTTCGGTATTGGTGCCGATGGCTTTTTTCGGGGAGCCCAGATGCACCTGCGGCAGCTGGGCACAGCGCTCGCCCAGTGCGCGCAGCCCGGTGGAAAGGCCGGGGCAGATCACGCCGCCCCGGAATACCCGATCCTTGTCCACCACATTAAAGGTGGTGGCGGTGCCAAGGTCTACCGTAACCACCGGCAGCGGAAAGTTTGCCGCCGCGTAGGCGGCATCCACCAGCCGATCCTTGCCCACGGCGCGGGGCTCGTCCACCCCTATGGTCAGCCCGGTGCGGATGTCCGGCGAAACGATGACCGGCTTTTTGCCGGTGTAGTGACGGGCGCACTCGGCCAGTGCCCCGGTGATCTGGGGCACTACGCTGGTGAGCACCGCACCCTCAAAGCGCATGGGGCGCTCCGGGTGACGGCGGTGCGCAAAAATTTTATCCATCTCGGCACGATATTCCGCAGCCGTGCGGGTGCGCACCGTGTCCATGCGCGCCACAAAGCATACACGTCCGTCCCGAATGCCCCCCAGGGCGACGGTGGTGTTGCCTATATCAATGGCTAAGATCATAGTTCAGTTTTCCTTTTTTTCTGCGGAACGGGCCGGTACGCCGGAAAGTTGTCCGTTCCGCTTGAGCGGCGGCTTCCTCTATTCTTTGTCAAGCTGTATTTTACCGCATTTTGCCCTGCGATACAAGCCCGCGCAAAGATTTTGTTGTGCTGGCGGAACTTTTGCATTATACTATAGAAAGAAATGTGGAAACAGTCTGTTTTTGCAGGAGGTCTATACATGGATTTAAAGGGCAAATGCGTCCTTCTGGGCGTCACCGGCGGCATTGCCGCCTATAAGATGGCCAATGTGGCCAGCGCACTGCGCAAGCTGGGGGCCGATGTGGAGGTCATCATGACCAAAAACGCCACCCAGTTCATCACCCCTCTCACCTTTGAGACCCTGACCGGCCACAAGTGCATGGTGGACACCTTTGACCGGGATTTCAAGTTTGAGGTCACCCACATCTCGCTGGCAAAAAAAGCAGATGTGATCTTAGTCGCTCCTGCCACCGCCAACGTCATTGCCAAAATGGCGCACGGCATTGCGGACGATATGCTTACCACCGTGGTGCTGGCCGCCAAGTGCCCGAAGCTGGTAGCCCCCGCCATGAACACCGGCATGCTGGAAAACCCCATCACGCAGGATAACCTTGCCACGCTGGAGCGGTACGGCTTTACTGTCATCCCCTCCGAAAGCGGCGTGCTGGCCTGCAAGGATGTGGGCAGCGGACGCCTGCCCAAGGAGGAAGTACTGATCGAGCACATTCTGCACGCTATCGCCCGCCCGAAGGATCTGGCAGGGCTGCGCATTGCGGTGACCGCCGGCCCCACGCAGGAGGCGCTGGACCCGGTGCGCTACCTGACCAACCACTCCACCGGCAAGATGGGCTACGCCCTTGCCCGCGCCGCCGCCATGCGGGGCGCCGAAGTGACCCTGATCCACGGGCAGACCGCGCTGCCGCCGGTCAAGTTTACCACCGATGTGCAGGTGACCACAGCCCGGCAGATGTACGAGGCGGTGACAAGCCGCTTTGACACCACCGATGTGCTCATCATGGCCGCCGCCGTGGCGGACTACCGCCCCGCTACCGTGGCCAACGACAAGATCAAAAAGAAGGAGGGCGACCTTTCCATCCCCGTGGAGCGCACCGAGGACATCCTTGGCACCATCGGCCCCCGCAAGACCCACCAGTTCCTGTGCGGGTTTTCCATGGAGACCCGGGACCTTGTGGAAAACTCTTCCGCGAAGCTTGCCAAGAAAAATCTGGACATGGTGGTGGCCAACAACCTGAAGGTGGCCGGTGCCGGCTTTGGCGTAGACACCAACGTCGTCACCTTCATCACCCCGGACGGCACACGGGAGCTGCCCCTGATGAGCAAGGACGATGTGGCAGATGCCATTCTGGACGAGATCTTAAAGCGCCGCCGATAAGCGGCTCTTTATCTGCCCAGCTGGAACTCGAAGGTGTAGGCCTCCTCGCCGTAATGCTCGTTGCCCACCCAGAGGACGGACTTGTCGGTAAGGTCATAGACCACGCTGTGGACGGTGTTGCTGTTGGAGTCGTCGTTGTTCCAGGTGCGGCGTCCCACCGAGGCCAGCAGGTTCATTGCGGCGTCCTTGTCCGCTACGATGCCGTCCGTCTCCCGCAGGGCTGCGGCGAGGTGCTCGTAGCGGTCGAGGCCCTTCCTCTCTGCGGTCGTGCCGTCGTAGTAGCCGGGGGTCTTGATGAAGTTGGTCACGACCTGCCAGTCGGCGGAATCCGAGAGGGCGTCGGTGTCGTTCCAGAGGACGTTCAGCTGGCGCTGTGCGCCGTCGACGTCGTGGTCTGCGTCGGTGCCAACCCACTCGAGGATGGCGCTTCGGCCGGTGGAGTCGGCGACCATATAATGGAAGCAGCTGCTGGCCGAGTCATGAAGGTCGTACTGCTGGGCCAGCGCCACGGCGTCCTCTACCGAGTCCGCATAGTCAAGGATGAGGCGGAGCAGGGTGGTGGAGGTGATGTCGGGCCTGTCGGTCTGGGTATCGGTGGGCGTGCCCTTGCCCTCGCCCTGATAGGACATGAAGATACCGCAGGCCACACCTGCGTCGTTGATGCCGTCCAGCGGCACATAGGGAGCCGCGAGGGTCAGGAGCTTCTGGCCGATGGTCTCCACGTCCTTATCCGCGTCGAGGCCGAGGAAGCTCAGGTCGATGGTGGAGTAGGAGGCATGACGGCCCTCGCCGGGGTCCGTATAGACGATGGCCGTATTGGTGGCCGAGAAATCGTAGTTGCGGCCAAAGACCCGGTCGCCGCTCTGGGTGTCCGCCGTAAAGGCCGAGCAGGCGATGCTGCTGGTCTTGATGTGCATGGGGATGATGCCCTTGGTGATGCTCCGGGTGATGAAAGAGATCAGCTCCGCATCGTTGGATGCGCCGCCCTGCGACAGAAACTCGTCGAAGAAGTAATCGCCCGAGAAATTGATCTGGTAGACCGCGCCGTCGCGGTGGGCCCCGTCCCGGTCGGAGAGCTTTTGGAACGAGGCGAGGGTCGTCAGCTCGTTGTGCCAGAGGGCGAACACGGCGACGGCCAGCGCGATGACCAGTGCCGCCAGCGCGCAGGCGATGCGGCGCAGCAGCTTAGAAAGAGAGTTACGCTTCATGGAGACCTCCTGAAAAAGTCAAGAAATATAGATAAAATACTCGAACATTTTATCACGACTTTCGTCGTATTACAAGGCTTCTGGGGCGATAAGGGCGCGAAAAAGCAGGCACTGTGAACCAGCGCCTGCTTTTTTTGCGAGATGCGTTACCCAAACAGCTTTTTCGTGTTGTGCATATACACCGACAGCACCAGACCCACGCAGATATACAGCATGAGCACCGAGCTGCCGCCCGCCGAGTAGAAGGGCAGGGTGACACCGATGACGGGCAGGACCCGAAGGTTCATCCCCACATTGACGAAGATCTGGGCCATGAGCGCGCCACCGATGCCCGCGCAGATGAAGGAACCCAGCATATCCTCGCTGCCTGCACCGGTGGCGAAGGTCTTGATGATGATGGCCAGCAGGACGCCCAGCACCACGCAGCAGCCTACGAAGCCCGCCGCGTTGCCGATCCAGCAAAGGATGAAGTCGTTGTGGGCGTTGGGGACGCTGTAGTAGCGGCCCTCGAAAAAACCGTTGCCGAAGATGCCGCCCGAGCCGATGGCGATCTCGCCCCGCTGCTGCTGATAGATGATGTTCTTCCAGACCGTCTCGCTGGGTGCCCAGCCTGTCTCATTGTTGGGGTCGATGACCGCGAGGATGCGGTACCACTGGTAGCCTTTGCCGATCTTGTCGCTGAAAAAAGCGAAGGCCACGGCCATCGCCGCCGCGAGGGCGGACGCCGCCCCGACGATATACTTCCAGCTCAGACCGGCTGCAAACAGCATACAGCAGCCGATGATGCCGTAGATGATGGCCGTACCGTCATCGCCCTGAATGTGGATGATGGCGATGGGCACAAAGAGGTGGAGCAGCAGCTTGCCCAGCTCCTTCGGCTCGTTGAGCCGGCTGCGGACGTTGTTCAGGTGCATGGCAAAGGTGAGGATGAAGCTGATCTTGGCCAGCTCTGTGGGCTGGAAGG
>OIXA01004100.1_pt1 | contig 14455 bp, 11 predicted proteins | sample 1587721 | NCBI WGS metagenome assembly OIXA01 (sample SAMEA3888900, study PRJEB22519) | human gut metagenome | biome: human gut; feature: human-associated habitat; material: faeces | place: Denmark | collected 2013 | reverse complement strand
GTATTTACGTTGGGAATGTGCCGATTGGCGATGGTGCTCCCATCGCCGTACAGTCGATGACCAATACTCGCACCACCGATGTGGCTGCGACGGTAAACCAAATCAAAGCCTTAGAGCGCGTAGGCGCGGATATCGTCCGCGTCTCCGTTCCGACGATGGATGCAGCGGAAGCGTTCAGGCTTATCAAGCAGCAGGTCAACGTCCCGCTGGTCGCCGATATCCACTTTGACTACCGTATCGCCCTGAAAGTGGCGGAGTACGGTGTGGACTGTCTGCGTATCAACCCGGGCAACATCGGTAACGAAGAACGTATCCGTATGGTGGTTGATTGCGCCCGCGATAAAAACATTCCTATCCGTATCGGCGTCAACGCCGGTTCGCTGGAAAAAGATCTGCAGGAAAAGTACGGCGAACCAACGCCGCAGGCGCTGCTGGAATCAGCTATGCGCCATGTCGATCATCTCGATCGTCTCAATTTTGATCAGTTTAAAGTCAGCGTGAAGGCCTCCGATGTTTTCCTGGCGGTAGAATCGTATCGTCTGCTGGCAAAACAGATCGATCAGCCGCTGCACCTTGGGATCACTGAAGCCGGCGGCGCGCGTAGCGGCGCGGTGAAGTCGGCGATCGGCCTGGGGCTGCTGCTGTCAGAAGGGATCGGCGACACCCTGCGCGTTTCCCTGGCGGCGGATCCGGTTGAAGAGATCAAGGTCGGTTTCGACATTCTGAAATCCCTGCGCATCCGCGCTCGCGGGATCAACTTCATCGCTTGCCCGACCTGTTCGCGTCAGGAGTTCGACGTAATCGGCACCGTTAACGCGCTGGAACAACGTCTGGAAGACATTATTACGCCGATGGATATTTCGATTATCGGCTGCGTGGTGAACGGTCCGGGCGAAGCGCTGGTTTCGACGCTTGGCGTGACCGGCGGCAATAAAAAAAGCGGCCTTTATGAAGATGGCGTGCGTAGAGACAGGCTGGACAACGACGATATGATCGATCAGCTGGAAGCGCGGATCCGTGCGAAAGCCTCGATGCTCGATGAAGCGCGTCGCATCAATGTTCAGCAGGTCGAAGAGAAATAATCCGGGGCGGTGTATCACTTCCCGTGTATGATTGAACCCGCAGACGCGCGGCGTCGGGGTTCATTTTTGTATATAGATAAAGAGAATAAACGTGGCAAAGAACATTCAAGCCATCCGTGGCATGAACGATTATCTGCCGGGCGAGACCGCTCTCTGGCAGCGCATTGAAGGCTCACTGAAACAGGTGCTCGGCAGCTACGGTTACAGCGAAATCCGTTTGCCGATTGTAGAGCAGACCCCGTTATTCAAACGCGCGATCGGTGAAGTAACCGACGTGGTTGAAAAAGAGATGTACACCTTTGAGGACCGCAATGGCGATAGCCTGACGCTGCGTCCGGAAGGGACGGCGGGCTGCGTACGTGCCGGCATCGAACATGGTCTCCTGTACAATCAAGAACAGCGCCTGTGGTACGTCGGGCCGATGTTCCGCCACGAACGTCCGCAGAAAGGGCGCTATCGCCAGTTCCACCAGATGGGCGTTGAAGTCTTTGGCCTGCAGGGCCCGGATATCGATGCTGAGCTGATCATGCTGACCGCTCGCTGGTGGCGTGAGCTGGGCATCGCTGACCACGTTGCGCTGGAGCTGAACTCCATCGGTTCGCTGGAAGCGCGTGCAACCTATCGCGATGCGCTGGTTGCCTATCTTGAGCAGTTTAAAGATAAGCTCGACGAAGACTGCAAACGCCGCATGTATACCAACCCGCTGCGTGTCCTGGATTCCAAAAATCCGCAGGTGCAGGCGCTGCTCAACGACGCACCCGCGCTGGGCGACTATCTGGATGAAGACTCCAAAGCGCATTTCGCGGGCCTGTGTGCCCTGCTGGACGATGCCGGTATTCGCTATACCGTCAATCAGCGTCTGGTGCGCGGTCTGGATTATTATAACCGTACCGTGTTTGAGTGGGTGACCATCAGCCTCGGTTCCCAGGGAACGGTCTGTGCCGGCGGTCGTTATGATGGTCTGGTAGAGCAGCTGGGCGGGCGTGCAACGCCGGCCGTAGGCTTCGCTATGGGGCTGGAACGTCTTGTTTTACTGGTTCAGGCAGTAAATCCGGAATTTAAAGCCGATCCTGTTGTCGATATATACCTGGTGGCTTCCGGAACCGATACCCAGTCTGCAGCGATGCGTCTGGCTGAGCGGGTTCGTGATGAGCTGCCCGGCGCTAAGCTGATGACCAACCACGGCGGCGGCAACTTTAAGAAACAGTTTGCCCGCGCGGATAAATGGGGCGCTCGCGTTGCTCTGGTGGTCGGTGAATCAGAAATTGCTGACGGAAACGTGGTAGTGAAGGATTTACGCTCAGGTGAGCAAACTACCGTAACGCAGGATAGCGTTGCTGCGCATTTGCGCGCACTTCTGGGTTAATCTCCCGGGAATCATTAGTCAGGAGAAGGACTGCGTGGAAACGTATAACAACGAAAACGATCAGGTCGATGCGCTCAAGCGTTTCTTTGCCGAAAATGGCAAAGCGCTGGCCGTTGGTGTGATTTTAGGGATTGGCGCGTTGGTTGGCTGGCGCTACTGGAGTTCTCATCAGCAGGATACGGCGAGAGAATCCTCTTTAGCCTATGAAAACGCCATTTCCGCGCTCAAATCAGACAAGCCGGAAGCGATCGGTTCGGCGGAAAAATTTGCCGCCGATAGCAAAAACAGCTATGGCGCGTTTGCTTCTCTGGAGCTGGCCCAGCGTTTTGTCGATAAGAACGATCTGCAAAATGCCGAAAAGCAGCTTCAGCAGGGCCTGGCCGCCGCGCCGGATGATAACCTGAAGTCGGTTATCAATATGCGTCTTGCGCGTGTACAGCTGCAGCTGAAGAAACCTGATGAAGCGCTGAAAACCCTTGAGGGTATTAAAGGTGAAGGCTGGGCCGCTATTGTCGCCGATCTCCGTGGTGAGATTCTGCTTAACAAAGGCGATAAGCAAGGCGCTCGCGCAGCCTGGGAAGCTGGCGTGAAAAGCGATGCTTCACCTGCGCTCAGCGAAATGATGCGTATGAAAATAAATAATCTGTCCATCTGAGAGGGACTCGATGCAATTGCGTAAATTACTTTTGCCAGGGCTGCTTTCCGTTACCTTATTAAGCGGTTGTTCGTTGTTTAACAGCGAAGAAGATGTGGTGAAAATGTCACCGCTGCCGACGGTGGAAAATCAGTTTACGCCGTCCACGTCCTGGAGCACCTCTGTTGGCGATGGTATCGGCGATTTCTATTCTAACCTGCACCCGGCTTTCGCCGATGGCGTCGTCTATGCGGCCGATCGTAAGGGCACCGTCAAAGCGCTGAATGCTGATGACGGTAAAGAGGTGTGGTCGGTTAACCTGGCTGAAAAAGACGGCTGGTTCTCTCGCACGCCTGCGCTGCTCTCTGGCGGCATCACCGTTTCCGGCGGTCATGTCTATATCGGCAGCGAAAAAGCGCAGCTGTTCGCCCTGAATACCAGCGATGGTACCGTGGCGTGGCAGGCTCGCGTTGCGGGCGAAGCGATTTCTCGTCCGGTAGTCAGCGACGGCATGGTTCTGGTTCACACCAGCAACGGTCAGCTGCAGGCGCTGAATGAAGCGGATGGGGCGGTGAAGTGGACCGTTAACCTGGATATGCCGGCGCTGTCTCTGCGCGGTGAATCGGCACCGGCGACCGCCTATGGCGCAGCCATCGTTGGCGGCGATAACGGCCGCGTGAGCGCCGTGCTGATGCAACAAGGGCAGATTATCTGGCAACAGCGTATCTCCCAGGCGACCGGACCGACGGAAATCGATCGTCTGAATGATGTCGATACGACCCCGGTTATCGTCAACGGTGTGGTATACACGCTGGCGTATAATGGCAACCTGACCGCGCTGGATCTGCGCAGCGGCCAGATCATGTGGAAGCGTGAGCTGGGTTCCGTGAACGACTTTATCGTTGACGGCAACCGTATCTACCTGGTCGATCAGAATGACCGCATCCTGGCGCTCTCCACCGAAGGTGGCGTGACGCTGTGGACGCAAAGCGATCTATTGCATCGCCTGTTGACTGCGCCGGTGTTGTATAATGGCAACCTGGTGGTCGGTGATAGCGAAGGCTATATGCACTGGGTGAACCCGGAAGATGGTCACTTTGTGGCTCAGCAGAAAGTGGATAGCTCCGGCTTCCGTACCGACGCGGTGGTAGCCGATGGTCGACTGCTGATCCAGGCAACAGACGGCACGCTGTATTCTATTACGCGTTAGTCGTGGAGGCTTACCCCGCGGCTCTTGAGTTTCTTCGCGGCGGCCGGCAACGCAGCCGGCAGCGAAGTTCACTGAGAGACAACGGGTATAGTGCGAATTGAGAAACGGCTCCTGGCAGACAGGGGCCGTTTTGACTTTTTTAAAAACGTCGTTAAATCGATGTTGCATAGCAATTTGTAAGAGGCATTTAACATGATACCTGTGGTCGCGCTTGTCGGGCGCCCTAATGTTGGAAAATCCACGCTTTTCAACCGTTTGACGCGCACTCGTGATGCGTTGGTCGCGGATTTCCCGGGGCTGACTCGTGACCGTAAGTACGGTCGTGCTGAAGTTGAAGGTCGTGAATTTATCTGTATCGATACCGGCGGTATCGATGGCACAGAAGATGGCGTTGAAACCCGAATGGCTGAACAGTCGCTGTTGGCGATTGAAGAGGCGGACGTCGTACTGTTTATGGTCGATGCGCGTGCGGGCCTGATGCCTGCTGATACCGCGATCGCCAAACATCTTCGCTCCCGTGAAAAGCCGACTTTCCTGGTGGCGAACAAAACCGACGGCATTGATGCCGATCAGGCGATTGCCGACTTCTGGTCACTGGGCCTCGGCGATATCCATCCGATCGCTGCGTCTCACGGTCGCGGCGTGACCAGCCTGCTGGAGCACGTCCTGTTGCCGTGGGCCGAAGAGATCGACCCGTCGGAAGAGGTCGATGAAGATGCGGCGTACTGGGCGCAGTTTGAAGCGGAACAGAACGGTGAAGAAGCGGAAGAGCCAGAAGACGACTTCAACCCGCAAGATTTGCCGATTAAGCTGGCGATTGTCGGCCGTCCGAACGTGGGTAAATCCACGCTCATGAATCTTTTGAGTAAATCGGAAGTATTCGCAGAGAACAAGCTTTTCGCAACCTTGGATACCACGGTACGCAAGATAGCCATAAAGAACGTCCCACTACTGCTGGCGGACACGGTCGGTTTTATCCGTAAACTTCCCCACCACCTGGTAGAATCATTCAAATCCACGCTGGACGAGGTGAGAGAAGCAGATGTTATTTTGCATGTAGTTGACATCTCCCATCCCCAATTCGAGGATCAAATCCGGGTCGTGAACGAAACACTGGGTGAGTTAATGGATAATTCCAAACCCACGATTACCGTATTCAATAAAATAGACGCCTTCACGTACACGAAAAAGGAGGAAGATGATCTCACTCCCATCGAGCGGAAAAACTATAGCCTAGAGGACTTGAAACAAATGTGGATGTCCAAACAGGAAGGAGAAACCGTGTACATCTCGGCTAAATCTAAAGAAAATATCGAGGAATTGAAAGAAAAGATATACGAGATTGCCAAAGACATTCACTCGGCACGTTTCCCGTTCAACGATTTCTTGTACCAAGATTTCGAAATAGACGAAGAGATAAAATAAGGCACCAATCAAAACAAAAAAATAGGGAAATCAGACCTTTTCCCTCTTCAGGAGCGACATTCGAATGTCGCTCCTTTTTATACTGAAAATCAACTATATATATAATTATACATCTTTCACCTATTTTCCGACAAAACCATTCGTTTATTTTGATTTCTGGCTAATTTTTTGTATATTAGAGGTATGAGCTTAACCATCATAAATAAACATTATGGAAGTAAAGAAATCATCAAAGGCAAACCTCGAAAACAAAAAAGGAATCTTCTTCGAGATCGGACTAATCGTAGCATTAGCCTGCATATTCCTTGCTTTCGAGTGGAAAGTCGACGTGAAGATGGAAGAAGGCTTCATAGTAATAAACACGGAAGAACAGTTGGACGAAGAAATCATACCCGTTACACAACGGATGCAACAAGCTCTTCCGCCACCACCTCCCGCACCTCGGTTAACCGACTTGATACAGATCGTAGATGAAGAAATAAATCTGGATGACAACTTGGATATCATGGACGTGGAAGCCAATGTTGCCAATCACGGAGTTTACGACTTTAGCGGTACGGGTAACGGGTACGAAGGTGAATACGGGTATGGAGATGAATATTCCGGAGAATCCGAAGTATTTGCGGTAGTTGAAGAGATGCCGAAATTCCCGGGAGGCAATGTACAAAAATGGATTTCCAAGCACATCAAATATCCGATGATCGCACAGGAAAACAACATCCAAGGTAAAGTTTTTGTACAATTTGTCATCGAGAAAGACGGTAGCGTTTCAAACGTGAAAGTCACCAGATCCGTGGATCCTTCCCTAGATAAGGAAGCCATTCGTGTCATTCAATCCATGCCGAAATGGACCCCTGGGAAACAAAGACAGAAACCAGTAAGGGTATCTTTTACGGTTCCTATTAATTTTCAATTACAATAAATGAATGGAGGCTGCATTGGATGCAGCCTCCATTCATTTATCCTATAAACTCGCTTACTTCACCGTAATCAAGAAATAATTCTTTTTCCCGCTTTGCAAAAGGATAAACTTACCGTCGATCAAATATTCGGGAGTAACTACTAATTCTTGATCCTGCACTTTCTCCTTATTTATACTAATCGCATTTCCCTTCAATGCACGCCGAGCCTCTCCTTTTGAAGACATCATGGAAGTTTTCTCTGCCATCAAGTCCACAATATGAATTCCAGCCTCTAAATCAGTTCGTGCAACGTCAAATTGAGGCACCCCTTCGAAAACAGACAATAGCGTATCTTCATCCAAACGTTTCAACGCATCGGATGTTGCATTACCGAAAAGAATTTGGGAGGCCTCCAAAGCTGAATCATAGGCATCTTCCCCGTGAATCAAACAGGTCACTTCCTTTGCCAGTACTTTCTGCAATTTTCTCAAATGCGGAGCTTCTTGATGCTCTGCAATCAAGGCATCAATCTCTGCCGGTGGCAATATCGTGAAAATTTTGATATACCGGGCAGCATCCTCGTCCGTACTGTTCAGCCAGAATTGATAGAACTTGTATGGAGAAGTCCGCTGTGGGTCCAACCACACATTACCCGACTCTGTTTTCCCGAATTTCTTACCGTCACTCTTGGTCATTAACGGCCAGGTCAAACCATAAGCCTCCCCACCATCTTTCCGGCGAATCAATTCTCCACCCGTGGTGATATTTCCCCATTGATCGGAACCACCCATTTGCAACAGGCAGTTATAATTACGACGTAAATACAAAAAATCATACCCCTGCACCAATTGATAGGTAAACTCCGTGAACGACATCCCGTTTGTCGAATCGGCACTCAATCGTTTTTTCACGGAATCCTTCGACATCATGTAATTCACCGTGATATGCTTTCCCACTTCCCGTATAAAATCGAGAAAAGAGAAGTTTTTCATCCAGTCATAATTATTTACCATGATCGCCGCATTCGGCTCGTTCGAATTGAAATCAATAAACTTGGACAACTGGGCTTTAATTCCCGCCATGTTTTTTTGAATAGTATCCTCGTCCAACAAATTCCGTTCTAAGGATTTACCGCTGGGATCTCCGATCATACCCGTTGCTCCACCAATCACGAAAATCGGTTTATGCCCGGCCATTTGTAAATGTTTCATCATCATAACCGACACGAGGTGACCTATATGTAGCGAATCTGCCGTCGGGTCAATTCCGACATAAGCTGTCGTTTGTTCTTTTGCCAATTGTTCTTCGGTTCCCGGCATGATATTATGGATCATCCCTCTCCATCTTAGTTCTTCAACAAAATTCATCGATTCTTAATTTTTAATTCGCATTTGCGAGTTATAAGTTAATAAGTTACGAGTTCTTCAACTCTTATCTTTTCGTTTTTAGCTTTTATTTTATTACACTTTCGTAAACGCCATTTGCAAAGTTAACAAAAGGTTTGTACAACAAGCTATCACCTTTCGTTTTTGCCGAAATAAAATCATAACGAACGTCCAGCGCATTCACGATGAAAAGCACCACGCATACCACGATAGCAGCTTTCAACACGCCCAGCACGATCCCGAATAACTTGTTAAACAGTCCCAATGAAACCATATCAATCAACTTGGTCAACAATTTTCCAAGCAGATGCATCACGATAATAACCAGCAGGAAAGTCACGGCGAAAGCGATATAATAGGCATACGACTCCGGCAAAGCCACGAAATCTTTCAAAAAGCCCTCCACGTTCACGGCATATCTCAACGAGATAAAAACTCCTAACACCAACGCAAACAACGTTGACATTTCAACAATCAACCCCAGAGTAAACCCTTTATAAGCCCCGTATACCAACGGTAGCAATATAATCACATCAATGTAATTCACCGTTAAATTATTAATCACTTCATTTTAGATTTCAAAGATAAACAATTGTCCACGTTTCATCACAAAATCGGGATAATAATATTGAAAAAATCCACAACTTTCTCCCTCTCAACTTTCATCGATCTTTCACATATCATTTCATTTTCAGTATCCACACTTCAATTTTCAATTATTTATGCCTTAAACTGACAAATTCTTACTATTTTCGCACAATGTTTATGCCAGAATTAAAATTGAAAATTTATGTATAGAACACATACTTGTGGGCAGCTAAGAATGGAAAACGTGAATGAAAGCGTTTGTCTTAGCGGATGGGTACAAAAAGTACGGAAACTTGGAGCCATGACTTTCGTGGATCTCCGTGACCGTTATGGGATTACCCAATTGGTTGTCGAGGAATCGGCTCCCGAAGAAATTAAAGCTAACGTGGCAAAGCTCGGACGTGAATTCGTGATCCAGGTAAAGGGTACGGTGATCGAAAGAGCCAGCAAAAACAATAAAATACCGACAGGCGACATCGAGATTATAGTGAATGAATTGAGTGTTCTGAGCGAATCGGAAGTACCGCCTTTCACGATCGAGGATCAAACCGACGGGGGTGATGAAATCCGGATGAAATACCGTTACTTGGATTTACGTCGTGCCTGCGTTCGCAAGAACTTGGAATTACGTCATCACATGGCACAACTAACCCGAAATTATTTGAGTAACCTGAACTTTATCGAGGTAGAGACCCCGGTATTAATCAAGAGTACTCCCGAGGGAGCCCGCGATTTCGTGGTACCTTCCCGTATGAACCAAGGCCAATTCTACGCCCTTCCGCAAAGCCCGCAAACTTTCAAGCAATTGCTGATGGTTTCCGGTTTCGACCGCTATTTCCAGATCGTAAAATGTTTCCGGGACGAAGATTTACGGGCAGACCGTCAACCCGAATTCACACAGATCGACTGCGAAATGTCATTTGTGGAACAAGAAGACGTGTTGGAAGTTTTCGAAGGCTTGATCAGTCACCTGTTCAAAGAAGTTCGTGGCGTGGATATTCCCAAACTGGAAAAAATGACCTGGATGGATGCCATGGAGCAATACGGATGTGATAAACCGGACCTTCGTTTCGGGATGAAGATCGTGGATTTAACCGCTGTTGCCAAAGGGAAAGATTTTGCCGTGTTCAACGATGCTGAATATATCGGGGCTATCTGCGCACCTAAATGTGCCGGATATACCCGTAAACAACTGGACGAGTTGACAGAATTCGTGAAACGTTCACAGATCGGGGCCAAAGGATTGGTTTACGTGAAATACAACGAGGACGAGACATTCAAATCCTCTGTTGATAAATTCTACACGGAAAGCGACTTGAAAGTATGGGCAGAAACCTGCAAGGCAGAACCGGGAGACCTAATTCTGATTCTAGTAGGTCCGAAATTCAAAACCCTCCCCCAATTGTGCGAGTTACGTTTAGAGATGGGTAATCGTCTGGGATTACGGGATAAGGATGTCTTCAAACCGTTGTGGGTAGTAGACTTCCCTTTGCTGGAATGGGACGAGGAAACCCAACGTTTTTACGCGATGCACCACCCGTTCACTTCTCCCAAGCCGGAGGATATTCCATTAATGGATACCGACCCGGGTAAAGTACGTGCCAATGCTTACGACATGGTCATTAACGGCGTGGAAGTCGGTGGTGGTTCTATCCGTATTCACGATTCGGCATTGCAATCCAAAATGTTCGATTGTCTAGGTTTCACGCACGAGGCCGCACAGGCTCAGTTCGGATTCCTTATGGGAGCATTCAAATTCGGGGCTCCTCCTCACGGTGGTATCGCATTCGGTTTCGACCGGTTAGCCTCTATGTTCGCCGGGTTGGATTCTATCCGCGACGTGATTGCCTTCCCGAAGAACAACTCCGGGCGTGACGTGATGATTGACTCCCCTTCTGAAATCTCTCCGGAGCAATTCAAGGAACTGGGCATTCAATTGAAAACAAATTAATTTACGATTTATGAATTACGATTTACGATTACAAAAGCGTTGGCTTGCGGACGAGAAATCTAAAATCATAAATCTTTAAATCTAAAATTAATAAGGTGTTTTTTAAAGACGTCATAGGACATGAAGAGATAAAGCAAAGACTGATTACTTCCCTACAAACGGGAAGAATCAGTCATGCACAACTCTTTTCCGGTGATACGGGAGCGGGATCGCTAGCCCTGGCATTAGCTTTCACGCAATACCTTTTCTGCACAGGTGACAAACATGAAGACGCTTGCGGGGTCTGTCCGGAGTGTAAGAAGATGCAGAAACTGATCCACCCAGATTTACATTTTGTCTTTCCCGTAGTAAAATCTGCCAAAATAAAAACACCGATCAGTGACGAGTATATCAACGAGTGGCGCAATCTTCTACTCAAAAGTCCATACATAGATATGGAAGAATGGCTGGGAGCCATGGGGGCTGACGAAAATGCCCAAGCCTTGATATACACAGAAGAAAGCGGGAACATCCTCCGAAAACTCAACCTGAAATCCTTCGAATCGGACTACAAGGTCATGATCATCTGGTTACCCGAAAAGATGAAAACGGAATGTTCCAACAAACTTTTAAAGATATTGGAAGAACCTTATCCAAACACGTTATTCCTGCTGGTCACCGAACACGCAGAGGAAATCATTACCACGATTCTCTCGCGGACCCAACGGATCAAGGTACCCCCTCTGACCCAAGAAAACATAGCGGAACAACTGGTTCTTCAAAAACACCTAGTCCGGGACTCGGCCGATCAAGTCGCTCACGTGGCATCCGGTAGCTGGCTGAGAGCCCTCCGTATGCTGAACGAGACCGACGAATCTGTTTACAATCAAGAGAAATTCGTGCAGATGATGCGTCTCTGCTGGGAGCGGAAGATGCTCCCCGTTAACGAATTTGTCAATGAACTTGCTTCTCTCGGAAGAGAAAAGCAAAAAAGTTTCTTGATGCATTGTATCCGTATGTTACGGGAAAACTTTGTCAGAAACTTTGGTATTGAAAAAATAGTATACATGACTGAACGGGAGAAAACTTTCTCCACAAGATTCTCTCCCTACGTTCATGAAGGCAATATTATTCCCCTTTTCGATGAATTTGAACGCGCATATAGCGACATCATCCGGAACGGGAACGGGAAAATAATTTTCACGGATCTCTGCATCAAGGTGATGCAAAATATCAGACCGTGAAAAACATGAAAAACTAAAAGATATAAACTAAAAATTGAACAATTGAAACCCAAAAATAAATATCACATCATTTTCAATTTTCAATTTTCAATTAATACAATATGAGCGAGATAAACGAAGAAGAAGTACAGAATAACTCCGAAAACAAAAATATAAAGCAACAACCACAGGTTGTCCCCGTGATTGACCACCGCCTGCTGGCAGGAAAACTCACGGTCTATAACTGGATGGAAGATACCCCGGAAGGATGCACTCCTTCTGAAATCGTGGAAGTTCGGTTTAAAAATACAAGGAAAGGTTTTTATTTAAACAACAGTAACCTGAAACTGGATATAGGGGACATCGTGGCCGTGGAGGCAGCTCTTGGACATGACATCGGGATCGTATCCCTCACGGGAGAACTCGTGCGGGAACAGATGAGACTGAAAAAAGTTGACTTGGAACGTAATCCCTTGAAAAAGATATACCGTAAGGCAAAACCCCACGATATCGAGAAATGGCAACAGGCCATCGCCTTGGAACACGACACGATGATCCGTTCACGTGTTATCGCTGCCGAACTTGGACTTGACATGAAGATCGGGGACGTGGAGTACCAAGGGGACAAGACAAAAGCCATTTTCTACTACATAGCCAATGACCGTGTGGATTTCCGGAAACTAATCAAGATTCTGGCAGAAACATTCCACATCCGGATCGAGATGAAACAGATCGGGGCCCGTCAAGAAGCGGGACGGATCGGGGGTATCGGGTCGTGCGGACGTAAATTATGCTGTTCCACGTTCATCACGAACTTTATTTCCGTTTCCACTTCTGCCGCCCGTTATCAGGACATTTCCTTAAACCCGCAAAAGCTGGCAGGACAATGTGGTAAGCTGAAATGTTGTCTGAATTACGAGGTCGATGCTTATATTGACGAGCAAAAAGATTTCCCGTCCACCAATATCTGGCTGAACACGGGCGAAGGTATGCTTTATCACCAAAAAACAGATATTTTCGGTCGTAATATGTCCTACTCTTTCGACAAAGAAGGACGCGGTACACTGATTAAATTATCCGTTGCCCGCGTGAAAGAGATCATTGCCATGAACAAACGAGGACAAATTCCGGCAAAAGCTGTCGATACCGAAAAAGAGGAACAAGTGAATATCGGCTACACGGACGGGGTAGGTGAAGAAAGTTTGAATCGTTTTGACGAGAAAAAACAAAATCAAGGCAAACGAAATCACTCCAGAAATCGTAATAACCGAAAAAGTAACCAGAAAGAGAACAACAACACGAATAACGAGAACAAACCCAAGGAAAATCCGGGAAATAGCACGGGAAATAAACCTGAAAACAGAAACGAAAACAGGCAAGGCAACAGACCCAAACACCGCCCCGAAAACCGGAATAATAACCAACAGGGTAATCGTTCCAACGAGAAACCGGCCAATCGCCCGGACGGCCCGAAAGTGTTGCGTAAACAAGACAAAAACAATAAACCGGACAACAAGGAAAATAATAAACCTGCTGAACAATGAACAATTATAGACCCTTCGCCGGGATCACCCCGGCTGTAAAGATCATCATTATTATCAACGTGCTTGTTTTCCTGGCCATTAACATGATTGGCCAGCGGGCGAACGTTGATCTTGTCAATATACTTGGAATGCACTTGCCGCAATCCCAGTATTTCCAGATCTACCAGTATATCACGCACATGTTCACGCAAAAAGAGCTTACTCACCTTTTCTTTAACATGTTTGCCGTGTTCATGTTCGGCCGGATACTGGAATCGGTATGGGGTACCAAACGTTTTATTATTTATTATTTTGTTACCGGATTAGGCGCTGCCGCACTCCACTCGCTGGTAAGCTTGTACGGTCTGCACAATATGCAGGAACAATTCTACGCATTCCAAAGTACTCCCGATGCGGGAGTCTTTGCAGAATTCGTGCGCTCTCACGTAAGTAATCCTAGATTACTTTCGGAACTCATGCAATTTGTCGATGCTTGGAATGCCGCACCTGCCAATGCTCAGTTTGCCGGACAGGCAGAATATTACATGCAAGGTATAATTCAAGCCTACGCCAATGCCCCGACAATCGGAGCTTCTGGAGCAGTCTTTGGTATATTGCTGGCATTCGGAATGTTATTCCCGAACACGGAGTTATACTTGATGTTCATTCCGATCCCGATCAAAGCGAAGTATTTCGTACTTTTGTACGGTGCCGCAGAATTGTTCTTCGGTTTACAGAACTCGGTAGGTGACAACGTGGCTCACTTCGCACACTTGGGTGGTATGCTCTTCGGTTTCTTCCTGATTCTTTATTGGCGAAAACACAGCAAGAAGTTTTACTAGAAAAAGATAGGTTATGTACAACAGGGCGTATGGATCGAATTTTTCAGGTGGAATCTGGAATGGGATAAAGAACTCCTTCAAACAAGGAACGGCACTTACCCGCCTGATCTATATCAATATCGGAGTTTTTCTCGTCATCAAGCTTCTGGAAGTATTCTTCGTACTGGCCGGACAACGGGGATTTGAACAACTCCTGTTGCCTTACGTGGGTGTTCCCGCACTACCGGAACGTCTGCTTTACACGCCGTGGACGATAATTACCTATATGTTCACCCAGTTCGGGTTTCTACACTTGTTGTTCAATATGCTCTGGCTGTACTGGTTCGGAAGTTTGTTTCTCTATTT
>OIXA01004099.1_pt1 | contig 14455 bp, 10 predicted proteins | sample 1587721 | NCBI WGS metagenome assembly OIXA01 (sample SAMEA3888900, study PRJEB22519) | human gut metagenome | biome: human gut; feature: human-associated habitat; material: faeces | place: Denmark | collected 2013 | reverse complement strand
ACATGATGGCGGGAGAGGAACCGTATATTTTCGTAAAGCATATTTATGCCTGTGCATCCCTGGCAGGAGCAGTCATATGTGCCTGTGGCTGGGAATATATGGGAATGAAGAATGCCATGATAACAGGTATGATTATTGTAGTAGTGATTCGTTTCCTGGCGGCATATTACAGATGGAATCTGCCAAAGGCTTCTATCGGAGAATAAGAGAATAGAAGAATAAGAAATCCCCTTACTACAGCTGATATATAACAGGTTGTAGTAAGGGGGTTATTATGCTTCTTTTTTGTGTTTGATCACGTAGAACTGTGTAAAACGATCCCGGTCAATCAACCAGGCTTTATCGTCTTTCTTGTTTGTTGCCTGACACAGTGTTGTGTAGATGCCAAGGGCTGGGTTCCACAGGTAGTCCTTTTCTTCATAGATCCCTGTCAGAAGCTTCCTGTCCACCAGACCCGTAAATCCCAATTCTTTCACCGGTTCCAGTCCTAACTGGAAAGCCAGTCTCGGGTTATAGGTGGAAATCACTACACCCTCTTCAAAAATGTTACGTATCATAACATTTTCAAAACAATCCTTTACAATTCCTACCATACGTATCTCGCTGGCTCTTGTCAGCAGTGGATCGCGCATATCTGTCTGTAACAGATATCTGCCATCATCAGTCGGAAAAGTAAAGTTCTCATCCGCAATTGTGGAATACAGAATAAATCTGCCATATCCCAGGTAAACAGCTTCGTAGTCTTTGCCTGCATAAGTAGCGTACAGACCGCAGCGGTATTCTCCGGTGGTCGTACCTTCGTATTCAAAGCTCTCCCTCATATAGTGGTCTCCCTTATGTAAAATCAATATAGGTTGTGTTTTTAGCATGACTGCTATGCATTTAATAGTAGTATAAGAGAGCCAAAATAACAAGTGGAAAATGTTAAGAATATGTTACGCAACACGCAATTGTATCAGCTGATTTAACAATTGCATAAATTGTACATAGGGTTCTGAAACGATCTTAAATTAATCAGATTGCTTGATAGGGAATTCGGTGTTAAAATAACAGATAGTAAATCAAAGTAGAGGAGAGCAGAAATCATGCCAATGACAGTAGAAGAGATTTTGGCAAGAGCCAAAGAAGCAGGAGCCTCTGATGTACATATTACAGTAGGTATTCCTCCTAAGATGAGAGTGAACGGAGATTTGCTCACAATGGAAGGAGACAGACTGATGCCTGCTGATACGCTGGAGATCGCAGCTCAGGTAATGAACGAGAAGCAACAGCAGAGATTTGAAGAAAATGGAGAATGCGATATGTCTTTTGCCATAGCAGGGCAGGGACGATACCGTGTTAATATATATAAGCAGCGTGGTTCCATAGCCATGGCATTCAGACTGGTGGATACGAAAGTTCCATCCGCAGAATCATTGGGAGTGCCGCAGTCTGTCATAGATCTGTATCAGAAGAAGAGAGGACTGGTGCTGGTCACAGGTCCTACGGGAAGTGGCAAGTCTACAACGCTGGCTTCCCTGATTGACAAGATCAATAACAACAGAGAAGCACATGTGATTACACTGGAGGACCCGATTGAGTACCTGCACAGCCATAACAGGTCTATTGTCAACCAAAGAGAGATCGGTCTGGATTCTCTGAGCTATGCACATGCACTCAGGGCAGCCTTGCGTGAAGATCCGGATGTCATTCTTGTAGGAGAAATGCGTGATTTTGAAACGATCAGCGTTGCGATTACGGCAGCAGAGACCGGACATCTTGTACTGTCTACGCTTCATACAATTGGAGCAGCCAGCACGGTAGACCGTGTCATTGATGTTTTTCCACCTCATCAACAGCAGCAGATCAGAGTACAGCTTGCCAATGTACTGGAAGCGGTAATTTCCCAGCAGCTTATTCCTACAGCAGACGGGCACGGCCGTGTGGCAGCATTTGAAGTATTACATACCAATCCGGCTGTCCGTAACCTGATACGTGAAGGTAAGACACATCAGCTTACCAGTGTGATGCAGACCAACCGTAAGGCTGGCATGATCACCATGGATGATGCTCTGTTGCAGTTGTATGCACAGCACAGCATCAGCAAGGATCAGGTATTGCAGTTTGCACAGGATCAGGAAAGCATGAAAATGAAACTGATGTAGTGCAAGTATGCATATCATTGTGAAATTAAGGAGAACATCTACAATAGGGAGGAAGGCATGAACCCTTCAGTAAGTATAATTGTTCCTGTTTATAATGCGCGCAAGACAATAGCACGCTGCATTGAGAGCATTATCAATCAGGAATTTCAGGATTTTGAATTGCTGCTGGTCAATGACGGCAGTAAGGATGACTCTGGTCAGATCTGTGATTCCTACGCAGCACAGGATAAGCGTATCAGAGTCATTCATAAGGACAATTCGGGAGTATCTGACAGCAGAAACATGGCACTGGATCTGGCAAAAGGAAAATATATCCAGTTCCTTGACAGTGATGACTGGATTACAACAGATGCTACGAATCTTTTCTTCAGGGCAGCAGAAGACCATCATTGTGATATGGTCATTTCTGATTTCTACAGAGTAGTAGGGCAGAGAGTATCCCACAAGGGAGATATTGATGATGATGCAGTCATGACAAGAGAAGATTATGCTGCGCATATGATGGAGAATCCGGCGGACTTCTATTATGGTGTGCTGTGGAACAAGTTCTTTCGCAGAGAGATCATAGAGCAGTATCATCTTCGTATGGACAGCAGCATCAGCTGGTGTGAGGACTTTATGTTCAATCTGGAATATATCCGTCACGCATCCAGCTTTTATGCGCTGGGGGTTCCCATTTACTATTATGTAAAGACCAAGGGTTCCCTTGCCAGTCAGGGACTGAGTCTGACCAAGACCATTAATATGAAGAAGATGGTCTTTGCCTATTATCATAATTTCTATAAGTCTATTCTGACAGAGGAAGATTATGAGAAGAACCGGTTACAGGTATACAAATTTCTATTGGATGCTGCCAGTGATGGAATGGCATCTCTGGTTCTGCCGGGCACAAAGAAGCTTGGAGATGAAAGAACCAGTGCGTGCAGCATTGATGTGGAAGGCGATGGTATTCTTATGGATGAATATCGTGACAGGAAGCTGCTTGACAGATATCTTGAGCCGATTGCGTTAAAGAACGACTTGCAGTTACAGGATATCAGACTGGTCATGTATCTGAGCCAGCCACACAGAATCAGCAGCCGTAAGGAACTGATGGACTATACCAATATGACCAAGAATACATTGTCTGCATCCCTGCAGCGCCTGATATCCAAAGGAATTATGAAGATAGAGGAGCTTAAAGTTCCCATACAGACGGAGATACAGGCAGCACAGCAGGATAGTGCAAAGAAGACATCCAGACGTGGAAAAACAGTAAGAAAACTTGAGATTACCCTGCTTCCGGCGGCAGATTCCATACTGAAGAGTCTGTCAGTGGCGGAGAATGATTATGAACAGGCAAGATATGCAGACCTTACAGATGAAGAGATTGTGCAGTACGCTTATCTGAACAGTAAGATCAAGCAGAGTATCCAGAAGATTTTATAACTTAGGAAGAAAGAATAAAGGTGTTTAAAATGGAAGAAATTACAAGAGGTTATTTTACAGGGGAGCGTGCCCTTTTTCACGCAAAAGATATGAAGATCAGTGAGTCCGTATTTGCAGATGGGGAGTCACCACTGAAAGAAAGCTCAGATATTGACCTGGTACAGTGTCTGTTCAGATGGAAATATCCGCTGTGGTACAGTAAGAATATTACGATAAAAGACAGTACACTCTTTGATATGGCAAGAGCAGGTATCTGGTATACAGATAATATCAGTCTGGAGAATACGATTGTGGAAGCTCCTAAGAATTTCAGAAGATGCAATGGGGTGAAGCTTAACAAGGTATCCTTCCCGTATGCATCAGAGACTTTATGGAACTGTCAGAATGTCACAATGGAGCAGGTCATGGCAAGAGGCGATTATTTCGCCATGAACTGTAGTGATATGGTTATCTGTGACTTTGAACTGGATGGTAATTACAGCTTCGATGGTGTGAAAAATGTGGAAGTGCACAATGCAAGAATGTTGTCCAAGGATGCATTTTGGAACAGTGAAAATGTAACAGTATATGATTCCTTTATTTCAGGAGAATACCTGGGATGGAATGCAAAGAACCTGACATTGATCAACTGTACGATTGAAAGTCTGCAGGGTATGTGCTACATTGATAATCTGGTGATGAAGAATTGTAAGCTTATCAATACGACGCTGGCTTTTGAATATGCTTCTGTGGATGCACAGATCACAGGCTCTATTGACAGTGTATTTAATCCGGCATCAGGTACCATTCAGGCTGACCATATAGATGAACTGATCATGGAGAAGGACAGAGTAGATCCTGCTAAGACTGTTATTACATGCACTAACGGGATTGGCAAGGAGACGCATAGGTTCGTAACAGGAGGAAATATACATGAAGTATGATTTTGACCGTGTTGTAGACAGAAGAGGCACTTATTCCATTAAATGGGAGGTAGAGCCAGGAGAACTGCCCATGTGGGTGGCTGATATGGATTTTCAGACTGCACCTCAGATCATGGATGCCATGAGAAAGAGGCTGGAGCATGGAGTGTATGGCTATACAGATGTTCCTAAGGAATGGAACGATGCCTATATCAACTGGTGGAGAGACAGACATCACATACAGATAGAGAATGACTGGATCATGTTCTGTACAGGTGTTATCCCTGCAATCTCCAGCACGGTACGTAAGCTGACTACACCGGGAGAAAATGTGCTGGTCATGACGCCTGTATACAATACGTTCTATAATTCTATTCTGAATAACGGACGTAATGTACTGGAATGCCCACTTGTATATGAAAATCATAAATATCATATTGATTATGCAGATCTGGAGAAGAAGCTTGCCAATCCGCAGACTTCTCTCATGATTCTGTGCAATCCTCACAATCCGGTAGGTAAGATCTGGGATAAAGAGACTCTGGCGCATATCGGAGAACTGTGCGCAAAGCATCATGTGCTTGTACTCTCAGATGAGATTCACTGTGACCTGACAATGCCGGGCTTTGAATATACGCCTTTTGCATCTGTGAATGAGACTTGCCGTGACAATTCCATCACCTGTATTGCACCGACCAAGACTTTCAATATGGCGGGAATCCAGACAGCAGCTATCGTAGTACCCAATCCATATCTGCGTCATAAGGTATGGAGAGCCATCAACACAGATGAAGTAGCAGAGCCTAATGTATTTGCCGTAACTGCGGCAATCGCAGCTTTTACCCAGGGTGGGGAATGGCTGGATCAGCTTAGAGAATATATCAATCAGGGCAAGACAATTGTAAAAGAATACTTTGCAAAAGAACTGCCACAGATTCAGGTAGTATCAGAGGATGCAACGTATCTGCTATGGCTGGACTGCTCTGCAGTTACCTCTGATTCGCAGGAGTTCGCTGATTCCATCCGAAAGAATACCGGGCTTTTCCTGACAGGGGGATATCAGTACAGAGGAAATGGCGACAGCTTCGTAAGACTGAATATTGCATGTGCACATTCTGTCATTGAGGATGGTCTTCGCCGATTTAAGAAGGGTGTGGAGATCTATCAGGGCAAAGCGCCGGCAGTGATTCATGCAAGCAGTGTATACAATACACCGGCGGAACCGGAGAAGAAAGAAAGCACATCCGTATATGAAGAAGAGAAGCAGGAAGAATTTCAGCTTGATGCAGGACTTCTGGCTTTTCTGGAAGCAGATTCCTATGAGAAAAAGCTGGAGATTCTAAATAATCTTCATGCTACAATTACAGATTCCATGATTGATACCATGGCGGTCAGTCTGGATATTGAAGTAAAAGACGGCGATATTGAACAGCGTTATCAGGAGGTGCTGAACTGTCTGTTGACTATGGAACGCTTTGAATGCAATCGACTGAGATAGAAAGACGAAAGGTAATAAATATGGACTTATTTGAGCTGGAACAGATTGTAGAACCGCTACTTACGTGGTTTGGCTCCCATGCAAGAATACTGCCGTGGAGAGAAGAACCGACAGCATATCGTGTGTGGGTATCGGAGATCATGCTCCAACAGACCAGGGTAGAGGCGGTTAAGCCCTATTATGAGAGGTTTATGAATGCGCTGCCCACAGTAGAGGCACTGGCAGCAGCGCCGGAAGAAACGCTCCTGAAGCTATGGGAGGGGCTTGGATATTATAATCGTGTCCGCAATATGGGGAAGGCAGCGGGACAGATCATGGAACAGTATCATGGTGTGATTCCTGATGATTACGAGCAGCTGTGTTCCCTGGCGGGAATCGGCAGCTATACCGCGGGAGCAGTGGCATCCATTGCCTATGGCAAGCCTATACCGGCAGTAGACGGCAATGTATTAAGAGTCATATCCAGAGTCCGCATGGATGATCGTGATATCATGCAGGCGAAGGTGCGTAAGAGCGTGGAACAGGATCTTACCGCAATTATGCCAAAGGGACGATGTGGTGCTTTTAACCAGGCACTGATGGAGCTTGGCGCTATGGTCTGTATTCCAAATGGAGAGCCAAAGTGCAGTGAGTGTCCGTGGAATGACTTTTGCAGGGCATATCAGAACCGTTGTATGACGGAGTATCCAAAGAAGACACCCAAGAAGGCACGCACCATTGAGTACAAGACAATACTGGTATTGCAGGATGCGCAGAAAGCAGCTTTGCAGAAGCGCCCTGACAAGGGACTGCTTGCAGGGATGTATGAGTTCCCATGGATAGAAGGAACACAGAATGAAGATTCTGTGCTGGAATACCTAGGGACTCTGGGACTGCATGCCCTGCGAATACAGAGACTGGAAGACAGTAAGCATATATTTACACATAAAGAATGGCATATGACAGGTTACGCTGTGAGAGTGGATGAACTGGAGCGTACCAGTCAGGACAATGGTCTGATCTTTGTAGACAGGGAAGAGGCAGAGGCTCGTTATGCCATTCCATCTGCATATGCGGCATATACTAAATATCTGCAGATCAGACAGGGCAGTGAGAAGGTGAAAGGAGACCTGACATGAAATTATTATCAATTGCAATCCCCTGCTACAATTCAGCAGCATATATGAGACGTTGTATAGATTCGCTTCTGCCGGGGGGCGAAGATGTGGAGATTCTGATAGTGAATGATGGTTCCACAGACAATACGAAGGATATTGCAGAGGAATACAGAGAACGGTTCCCAAGCATGGTCAAAGTCATCAACAAAAAAAATGGCGGTCATGGCTCTGCCGTAAATGCGGGAATCCAGAATGCAGCAGGACTTTTCTACAAGGTCGTGGACAGTGATGACTGGGTAAATCAGAGCGCCTATATGCAGATACTGAGCGTACTCAGGGAAATCATCAGAGATGGTAAATCCCTGGATATGCTGATCAGCAATTTTGTATATGAGAAAGAGGGAGAAGAGCGCAAGAAGGTGATGAAATATCACCATGCACTGCCCAAGGATCAGATATTTACCTGGAAAGATGTGAAGCATTTCAGAGTGGGACAGTATATTCTGATGCATTCTGTTATCTATCGTACCAATCTGCTCAGAGAATGTGGATTACAACTGCCTGAGCATACCTTTTATGTGGATAACATCTTTGTATTCAATCCACTGCCATATGTGAAGACCATGTATTATCTGGATGTGAATTTCTATCGTTATTATATAGGAAGAGCAGACCAGTCTGTAAATGAGAAGGTCATGATAGGACGTATCGACCAGCAGATTAAGGTAAACAAGCTGATGGTAGATTACTATGTAGAGGAGATGCCCCGGATTCATGCCAATGTGAAGGTAAAGAGATATATGCGCAACTACCTTGATATTATTACTACAATCTCTTCCGTATTGCTGATTCGGTCTGAGCTGGAAGAGAATCTGGAGAAGAAGAAGGAACTCTGGGCATATATTAAAGACAAAGATAAATGGCTCTGGGCAAGACTTCGTTATGGTCTTCTTGGCAATGCCATGAATCTTCCGGGCAAAGGCGGAAGGAAGATATCTGTAGATGGATACAAAATCTGCCAGCGTATTTTCCATTTTAATTAAAAAGACTTGTCAAAGTACGTATTTCTTATTATAATCTAGTTTAAAGTTTAATACTGTATTGCTATGAAGTGATGACTTGCAGAACGCACAAAACAGACACTATCTGCAATATGGTATATTGAACCAGAAGATAAGAGTGGAGGAATTGGCATGTATTCATTGGATGAAGTGAAAAAGGTAGACCCGGAAATTGCAGATGCGATCGTTGCAGAACAGGAAAGACAGAATAGTCATATTGAATTGATTGCTTCTGAGAACTGGGTAAGCAAGGCTGTTATGGCAGCAATGGGAAGCCCTTTGACAAATAAATATGCAGAAGGATATCCTGGAAAGAGATATTATGGCGGCTGTGAGTGTGTAGATGTTGTAGAGAACCTTGCTATTGAGCGTGCAAAAGAGCTCTTTGGCTGTGATTACGCAAATGTACAGCCTCATTCCGGTGCACAGGCTAATCTGGCAGTGCAGTTTGCAGTGTTGAATCCCGGTGATACCATTATGGGCATGAATCTGGATCACGGTGGACATCTGACACATGGTTCACCAGTGAATATATCCGGTAAATATTTTAAGGTAGTACCTTATGGTGTAGATGATAATGGTTTCCTGGATTACGACAGAATGAGAGAACTGGCTCTGGAATGTAAGCCTAAGATGATCATTGCAGGCGCCAGCGCTTATGCAAGAACCATTGATTTTAAGAAATTCAGAGAAGTAGCGGATGAAGTAGGTGCTGTATTGATGGTAGACATGGCGCATATTGCAGGTCTGGTAGCCGCAGGTCTTCATCCAAGCCCAATCCCTTATGCAGATGTTGTTACCACAACAACGCATAAGACACTGAGAGGACCAAGAGGTGGCATGATCCTTGCAAATAAGGAAGCTGCTGAGAAGTATAACTTCAATAAAGCAATTTTCCCTGGTATTCAGGGTGGTCCGTTGATGCATGTGATCGCTGGTAAGGCAGTATGCTTCAAGGAAGCTCTTTCTGATGACTTCAAGGTATATCAGCAGCAGATCATCAATAATGCACAGGCTCTGTGCAAGGGCTTGATTGACAGAGGCATCAAGATCGTATCAGGCGGTACAGATAATCATCTGATGCTTGTGGATCTGACTACTTATGATCTGACAGGTAAGGCTGTAGAGAAGATGCTTGATGAAGCACATATTACCTGTAATAAGAATACCATTCCTAATGATCCCAAGTCTCCATTCGTTACATCCGGTGTCAGACTGGGAACTCCGGCAGTTACAAGCCGTGGCATGAAGGAAGATGATATGGATCTGATCGCAGAAGCTATCGCGACTGTGATCAAGGAGCAGGAAGCAGGTATTCCAGCAGCCAGAGCTATCGTACAGAAATTAACAGATAAGTATCCTTTGATCTAATCTGTATTATACCTGACAGGAAAAGGGAGGCGTAACAGCCTCCTTTTTTGGCGCTGGAAAATAATGATAAGGTAATCGGCACAAAAATACATGAAATATACACAATTTTATGCCATAATATGTTATACTGAAAATAATGAGCTATATAAATAGTACCAAAGTATGATTGAATAGTAATGCATAGGTGAAATAAAGGAATAGTATGGATAAAAAAGAATTAACAAGTCGTGAGCAAAGAAGAAGAAGACGTATCAGAAGCCAGATTGCAGCATATCTGACTCTGGTTATTGTAGTAGGTGCACTGACAACCGGGGCTGTAATCGGGATTAAGGCACTGATTCAGCACATGAATCAGTATAATGATAAAGTAGCAGAGGCCTTGCAGGAAGCAGAGACGAATGTGGAGCATGAGACAGCTGTAATTGAATCCAGTACAGCAGAAGATGTTACACAGGAGGCAGAGCCTGAGGATAATCCGCTGGACGAGCTGGTAGATGCACTTTTACAGGATATGACACTGGAAGAGAAGGTTGCCGGTATGTTCATGGTCACTCCTGAGTCTATTACCGGTGTCGGTAAGGCAGTTCAGGCAGGCGAAGGTACGAAGAATGCATTGACAGAGAATCCGGTGGGAGGATTGCTCTATTCCTCTGCAAATTATCAGTCGGATAATCAGTTTCTGGAGATGATGACCAATACCAGAAGCTACTCAAAATATCCTCTTTTTCTGGCGGTACGCGCAGAATGTGGAGACAGTATCGGTTTTGGTATAGAATCAACAGCGAAAGCATCTGAGCTGACAGATACAGACAGTGTAAGAGAGGCTTATGGTGCGATTGCAACCAAACTTGCAGCCTTTGGAATCAACATGGATCTGGCACCAGTGGCAGATATCGTATCCGAACAGGGTAACAGCAGCTTACAGGGAAGAACCTTTGGCAGTGATGGAGCGACAGCAGCACCATTGGTAAATGCAGCCGTGCAGTCCTTACAGGAGCGTGAAGTCAGCGCAGTACTGCTGACTTTTCCAGGAGAAGGTGCTGTAACAGATGGTAAAGTGTCCAAATCACTGGAAGAGATGAAGAACAGTGATTTCCTGACCTTCCAGTCTGCAATTCAGAATGGAGCAGACTGTATTATGGTGTCTAACGTATCTGCACCGGAGATAACAGGGGATGACACACCTTGTTCCTTATCAGGGACAATGATTACAGATGTGCTCAGAGGAACACTTGGATATAATGGAATTGTTATGACAGATATGTTAGGAGACAGCGCAATTACTGCCAGGTATTCAGATGGCGATGCGGCAGTGGCTGCTATTGTGGCAGGTGCGGATATTCTGTTGTGTCCTGCAGATTTCAGTAAGGCATATCAGGGTGTGCTGGATGCAGTGTCAGCCGGAACGATTACAGAAGAGAGGATTCAGGAATCTCTCTACAGAATCTATCGTGTAAAATACAAAAATACTCTGAACAATGTTCAGTGATATTAAATATTTTTAAATGGGGGACTTAACATGATTGAGAAATTATTTAAGCTCAAGGAAAACAACACCACTGTAAAGACAGAGGTAATTGGTGGTATTACGACATTCATGACAATGGCGTATATTCTGGCGGTAAATCCTAATCTGCTCTCCGCAGCGGGAATGGATGCGACAGCAGTTCTGATCGCTACCTGTCTGGCATCTTTTGTTGGTACTCTTGCAATGGCACTGATGGCGAATTATCCATTCGCACTGGCACCTGGTATGGGACTGAATGCATATTTTGCATATACAGTATGTGGTGCCATGGGATATGACTGGAGAGTAGCGCTAATGGCAGTATTTGCAGAAGGTATTGTCTTTATTGCACTTTCACTGACCAATGTACGTGAGGCGATTTTTAATGCGATTCCCAGTACATTGAAGAAAGGTGTCAGCGCAGGAATCGGTATCTTTATTGCTTTCGTAGGTTTGCAGGGAGCACATATTATTGTGAACAGTGATTCCACACTTCTGACGTATGTAAATTTCAGAGGTAACTTCCATACATTGGGAATCTGTGCACTTCTGGCATTGATCGGCTTGATGATCACGGCAATTCTGTATGTGAAGAACGTAAAGGGCTCTATCCTTCTTGGCATTCTGATTACCTGGATTCTTGGCATGATCTGTCAGGCAACCAATATCTATACAGTAGATGTAGAGAATGGATTCTATTCCTTATATCCTACTTTCGCCCTTACAGATTTTACTGCAATTGGCAAGACCTTTGGACAGTGCTTTAAGGTAGATTTCAAAGGTGTAAGCATTGCGAACTTCGTTGTCGTTTTGTTATCTTTTCTCTTTGTAGATATTTTTGATACCATTGGTACTCTGGTAGGTGTATCTACCAAGGCTGACATGCTGGATAAAGATGAGAAGCTTCCTCACATCAAGCAGGCACTTCTTGCAGATGCGATCGCTACGACAGCAGGTGCAGTATTCGGTACTTCTACAACAACCACTTTCGTAGAAAGTTCAGCAGGTGTTGGTGCCGGTGCAAGAACAGGTCTGGCTTCTGTAGTAACAGGTCTGTTATTCCTGGTTGCCATTCTCTTTGCTCCTATTTTCACAGCAATCCCGGGATTTGCTACAGCTCCTGCACTGATCTTTGTAGGATTCCTGATGGTATCTTCTGTAGTAAAGATTGATTTTGACGATCTTGCAGAAGCAATTCCCGCATATCTGTGCATGATCGCTATGCCTCTGGCATACAGCATTTCAGAAGGTATTGCGATTGGTGTTATCTCTTATGTGATCATCCACGTATGCTGTGGCAAGGCTAAGAAAGTAACACCTCTGATGTACATTCTTGCAGTATTGTTTGTATGTAAATATATTTTCCTGTAGATTTTATAAGAAGAATCAGTGGGCACATTGTCTGTAAGACAATGTGCCTTTTTTGGTATAGACTTTTGCTTTTCTCTGTGGTACTCTTGTATCAGAGAGAGTGTGTGTAATTGAGGTGAAATACGTGATTTTAAGAAAATATATGTCTACCAGGGTAATCAAACCCAGTATGATTCTGGAACAGACAATTGCAGACAGAGCAGACAGAGTACTGATAGCCAGAGGAACACAGCTGGACGAGTATCTGATCGAATCCATGAGAAAGATGGGGATTACCGGGGTATATATCCGCACAGGTGTAATTGAGGACAAGGATTCCGAAGAACAGCCGGTCATTACTGCACAGGTTCAACAGAAAATCGACAAGAGACAGGTAAAAGACAGGGCAAAGGTACATTTGTCAGAGAGTGTAAAGAAGCGTGTAGCAGAAGGCATCCAATACCTGTATCAGGATACGGAGTCTTCCAACTTCATGGATGTGACCAGGAGTATAACCAATGATCTGGTGAAGGCAATTGATGATAATGATGCGATTGCAGTGGATATCAGCGCCCTCAAGGTCAGCGATGAATATACATTCAAGCATAGTGTGGATGTAGCGACCATGGCAATGATCGTATCCAGACAGTATGGCTTCAATGACGAACAGGTTCAGCAGATTGGCGTATCAGGACTGCTCCATGATATTGGTAAGTCCAAAATTCCTACAGAAGTATTGAATAAGGCACAGAAGCTCACCGATGAAGAGTTTGCACTGATCAAGAAGCATTCCTTACTGGGATATGAGATATTGAAAGACAAGCCGGAACTCTCCAATGCTGTGAAAATGGGTGTATTGCAGCATCATGAGAAGATCAACGGCAGTGGTTATCCCATGGGAGTTACAGAAGAACAGATACATATTTTTGCCAAGATCATTGCAGTTACAGATATCTATGATGCGCTGGTTACGGAGAGACCTTATAAGAAGGCATTCACTCCAAGAAATGCAGTAGAAATGATCATGGCGATGACTGGAGAGCTGGATTTACAGGTTATGCAGAGCTTCCTGGAGAGTGTGATCCTTTATCCGGTAGGAACCAACGTTGACCTGAGCAATGGGGAAAAGGCAAGAGTTGTTGCCAATAATCCCAAATTCGTATTACGTCCAACTGTAGTAGGATTGAATAGTGGAAGGGTATATGAATTGTCAACAGACTTAAATTGTGCAAATATTATTATATTATAGTAATAAAACAAAAAAGCAGCCTGGAAAGTAAATTTCCGGGCTGCTTTTGTAGTAAATGGAATAAAGTTTATGATCTGCCGCCTTGATAGGAGAATTCGGTGAATAGCGCTTCTCCCTTGGAAGCATAAAGACCTATATAGTTGCCGGTGAAGCATCCGCCGACTTCTGTTGTCAGATACTGTGCCTCTCCTTCTCCTATGAACACGGGGGCATCCACAGCACCTGGAAAAGCAGCAGATGCAGGCATGGGGTTCTCATCCGGCTTCACATCCAGATAAGAGAAGGTATAGTGGTTCTTATCTCCTGTAAGGATGAACTGCACTGTATTGCAATGAAAAGGAATGCGGGCTTCCACTGCCTGTAAGGAACCGATACGGCGTCTGAGGATCAGGAAGTATTCACCATTGCCTACCGTGGACAGTGCCGCTTCATAATGATGTCTGTTATTCATATAGATCGTAATACCTGCTTCGGAACCGGCGTTTACACTTTCCAGAGTCAGAGTAGCAGTAGCTGTAAAGTGAAAATGCTCCTGTCTGCGGACCAGAATTGCCTTTGGCTTATCATCTGACAGAGTCGTATCATAGGCACAAAGAGAAAGTCCCTGTTTGGTAGGTTTAACGAACTTACTTACCGGTGTATAAATTGTATTCCAGGATGGATGCAGTTTATTGGAACAGAAAGTATCTGTCATATTGCTGCCGGGGATATAAAAGTCTGATTTGCGGGTTTTCTTGCCGGGGGCTGTTTCGACCTCAAAGGTTTCGGTAACAGTGCCGTTATCTCCCATAACGGGCCAGCCATTCTCCCATTTTACCGGAGCAAGCATTGTCTCACGACCGAGATTG
>OIXA01004098.1_pt1 | contig 14455 bp, 13 predicted proteins | sample 1587721 | NCBI WGS metagenome assembly OIXA01 (sample SAMEA3888900, study PRJEB22519) | human gut metagenome | biome: human gut; feature: human-associated habitat; material: faeces | place: Denmark | collected 2013 | reverse complement strand
TGGCCAAGCGCGACCTTTACAAGATCTCCGGCCACTGGGATCACTATCTCGACGGCATGTTCATCCTCGGCGACCCGTATGACGAGACGAAGGAGTGCTTCGCCCTGCGCCCGATGACCTGCCCGTTCCAGTATCAGGTCTACCTGAACCGCCAGCGCTCCTACCGCGACCTGCCGATGCGTCTGGGCGAGACCTCGACGCTGTTCCGCAACGAGGATTCCGGCGAGATGCACGGCCTCATCCGCGTGCGTCAGTTCACGATCTCCGAAGGCCACCTCGTCCTGCGCCCCGACCAGCTTGAAGAGGAGTTCAAGGGCTGCCTCGACCTTGCCAAGTACTGCCTCGGCACTGTCGGCCTTCTTGACAAGTGCACGTTCCGCTTCTCCCAGTGGGATCCCGCAAACCCGAACAACAAGTACGAGGGCACGAAGGAGCAGTGGGATCACGCCCAGAGCGTGATGGAGCGCATCCTCAAGGATCTCGACGTCGACTACACCGTCGGCATCGACGAGGCCGCATTCTACGGCCCGAAGCTCGACATCCAGTATAAGAACGTCTACGGCAAGGAGGACACCCTCGTCACCATCCAGATCGACATGCTGCTCGCCGAGCGCTTCGGCATGTACTACATCGACGAAAATGGCGAGAAGAAGCTGCCGTACATCATCCACCGCACGTCTCTCGGCTGCTACGAGCGCACGCTCGCCTACCTCATCGAGGAGTATGCCGGCGCGCTGCCGACGTGGATGGCGCCCGAGCAGGTGCGCTTCCTGCCCGTCACCGACCGCGCCGCCGACTACTGCGCCGAGCAGGCCAAGAAGCTCGAAGACATGGGCTTCCGCGTCGAGGTCGACTACCGCAACGAGAAGATCGGCCGCAAGATCCGCGACGCGCAGATGGAGAAGGTCCCCTACATGGTGGTCGTCGGCGACCGCGACATGGAGAACGGCACCGTTTCCCCGCGCCACCGCGCGGACGGCGACCTCGGCGCGATGAGCGTGGACGAGTTCTCCGCGCTGCTCAAGCAGGTCGTGGACAACAAAGAAAAGAAATAATAGCATACCGATTTTGCATAATTAGCATTTGAGCCTTTCATAAAATCAGGGCGGCGCTTTGCCGCCCTGATTTTTTATACCTAAAGAAAAAATTGAAAACCTGACAAATGTTTAACGAAATAATCGGTCGAATGATGACGGAATTCAACGATAATTTGGCGAAATATCCAAAAAAGCAAAAACGTCTTGCAATAGACCTGTCATTCGGCTATAATGAGACTGCCTGAAAGAGGCAAGTAAATTTCGGAATTCAACGCTTCTCCAACGTAGGTGCTCCGAAGCGCCCCCACGCGGCGGAGCATGTGCCGGTGAAGCGGTGAATGCCGGAAGAATCAAAAAGGAGATTGCGTATGAAAAAGTTTTTAGCTCTGATCCTCTCTCTCGCGATGGTCTTCGCTCTGGTCGCCTGCGGCGATGAGAAGACGGACGACAGCCAGAACAACGACGGCGAGTCCAGCTCCCCCGTTGCGATCACTCTGGCGACCGGCGGTACCTCCGGTACCTACTATGCTGTCGGCGGCGTTCTCAAGACCGTCCTCGACTCCAAGCTGACCCTTTCCAAGCTCTCTGTTGAGTCCACCGGCGCTTCCGTCGCGAACGTCAACATGATCACCGACGGAGATGCTCAGATGGCCATTCTGCAGTCCGACGTTATCAACTACGCGCACGAGGGCACCAACTCCTTCGACGGCGCTCCCGAGACCAACGCTCTTTGGGTCGCCGGTATCTACAACGAGACCGTTCAGATCCTTGCCAAGCCCGGCATCAACACCGTGTCCGACCTCAAGGGCAAGACCATCTGCGTCGGTGACGTTGGTTCCGGTACCGAGATCAACGCTTGGCAGGTGCTCGGCGCTGCGGGTCTTACCAAGGACGACGTCAATGCGGTGAACGGCTCCTTCCAGGATGGCGTTGACCAGCTCAAGGACGGCAAGATCGACGCCGCCTTCACTGTCGCCGGTGCTCCCACGACCGCTATCGTCGACTATGCCACCACCAACACCCTCAACCTCGTCTCCCTGAGCGACGATGAGCTCGCCGCCATCCAGGAGGCCTATCCGTTCCTGATCCGTGACGACCTGGCTGCCGGCACCTACACCGGTCAGGATGCCGACGTCACCTGCGTCGCTATCCAGGCTACTCTCGTTGCCTCCGAAGAGCTGAGCGAGGATGTCGTTTATGAGTTCGTCAAGGCCATGTTCGACAACAAGGACGCTCTGACCGAAGGCCACGCCAAGTTCGGCTTCCTCGATCCCGAGGCTGCCTCCGCTGGTGCTACCGTTACCATGCATCCCGGTGCTGAGAAGTACTACAAGGAAATCGGCGTCCTGTAAGCAGGATCGCTACCGTGTATTGACGTGAATTCTCATCTGCGGAAATACATAATTGCGGCCGCTGCAATAATAACGATTATTGCAGCGGCCGCCGTGCTTCTTCCTCGCTCCGGCTACTATCTGACCCTGCGCAACCGCGACACCGGCGAGGTCTACGCCCGGTACAAAATGGGCGAGGGAGACCGCTTTTCCGTGACCTTTATCCATTCCGTGAACAAATATCCCCTGACCGATACCTACGAGATCGAAAACAAAACGATCTATGTGGAGGAGACGACCTATTGCTCCTTTGGCGCAGGCGTGCAGACGGAGCTCAACCCCGGCGAAACGCTTGACAAGGTCTATGTGGACCGCCCCGATTACAAGGGCTGGGCAATGGTCATCCGAAACATCCATCAGGACAGGACAAACGTCGGCTACATTGTCGGTACGGTCTCTGACCATGTACTCAATGTAAACGGCGAGGATGTCAGTCTGCGTGATTTGTGTGGAAAAAACGCGCCTGTGCGTTTTAATTACGAATTCTGGCTCGTCTGAGCGCACGGACGCTCTCAAATAGAATTAGGAGGAAATTGCATCATGGCTGAAAACGAAAAGCTCAACAATGTTGCAGTCGACAACGACGTCGGCACCATGGAAGACGTCGATGCGATCATGAAAAAGTACGACCGTGAGTCGAACACGCGCGTCTGGGAAGGCACTCCCAGAAAGATCCTGCGTGTCCTTACGGCACTGTTCGGCATTTTCCTGATCGTGATGAACATGTGGATCAAGATGGACGAGCGTGCGCGCCGTCCGCTCTTCCTCGGCCTGGTCATCATTCTCGTGTTCATCTACTACCCCATCAAGAAGGGTTCTCAGAAAGTCAACTACATGCCCTGGTACGATATCGTCATGGCGGCAGTCGGCGCGTTCTGTTTCTTCTTCTACCCCTTAAACCTTGAAAAAATCGTTACCGCCGGTACGCGAATCCAGAAGGTTTTCGTCGTGCAGATCGGCAGCGTTTCCATTCCCCTTCTGATCGTATTTGCGATCGTCGGCACTTTGATCCTCGTCGAGTGCTGCCGCCGCGTGGTCGGTATGCCGATCATCTGCGTGGCGACGGTGTTCGTGCTCTACGCCTTCTTAGGCGCGGGCAAGGACTTAAAGACCGTTATGTATAACCTCTTCTACACCACGACCGGTATCCTCGGCACCCCGATCGGCGTCTGCTCGACCTACATCGCGCTGTTCGTCATTTTCGGCGCCTTCCTGGAGGCCACGGGTGTTGCAAACTTCTTCATCGACTGCGCGAACGCGCTGGTCGGCTGGGCTTCCGGCGGTCCTGCAAAGGTCGCGGTCGTTTCCTCTGCCCTCTGCGGCATGGTCTCCGGTTCCTCCGTCGGTAACACCGTTACCACCGGTTCCGTCACCATCCCGATGATGAAGAAGACCGGTTATCCCCCGGAGTTTGCCGGCGCGGTCGAGGCTGCGTCTTCCACCGGCGGTCAGATCATGCCCCCGATCATGGGCGCTGCGGCGTTCCTGATGGCGGAAATGGTCGGCGTTCCCTATGCTGATATCATCGTGCGTGCAATCCTGCCCGCATTCCTATACTTCCTCGGCATCTTCCTCGGCGTGCACTTCAAGGCCAAGAAGCTCGGCCTCAAGGGCCTGCCCCGCGAAGAGCTCCCCAAGTGGAAGATCCTGCTCCCGCAGATCTATCTCATCCTCCCGCTGGTCGTTCTGGTCTACATGATCATGATCGGCTTCACGATGGCCACCGCCGCCGTGTACGCGACCCTTTACTGCGTAGTCGTCGCCATGATCAGCCGTGAAGAGGGCAAGAAGAAGCTCGTCATGGCCATCCCCCTGATCCCGCTTCTGTTCATGACCCTCATGAGCCGCAGCTTCGAGCCGGGCACCTTCATGGGCGAGAACGGCAGCACGCTCTGCCTTGCCATCGCCTTCGCGCTGCTGGTCGTCAACTACGCCATCAGCAAGCCCAACGTCAAGAGCCTGCCCACCATCATCGACGCATTTGAAAACGGCGGCAAGAACTGCCTGAGCGTCGGCATCGCCTGCGGTATGGCTGGTATCATCGCCGGCGTCGTCACCATGACCGGTCTCGGCCAGGTGCTCATCGGCGCGATCGTCGGTCTGTCCAACGGTCACCTGATCATCGCTCTCGTGCTGACGATGCTCTGCTGCATCGTGCTCGGCATGGGCGTTCCCACCACCGCGAACTACATCATCATGGCCACCACCTGCGCGCCGATCCTTGCCTCCGGCATGGGTCTCAACCTGATGGCTGCCCACATGTTCTGCTTCTACTTCGGTATCGTCGCAGACATCACCCCGCCCGTTGCGCTGGCTGCCTACGCCGGTTCCGCCATCGCCAAGGCTCCCCCGATGAAGACCGCCTGGAACGCGACCCGTCTCGCAATCGCGGCGTTCATCATCCCCTACATCTTTGCTTACAATAACGCCCTGATCTTCGTTGGCAACGACGTCAAGTTCCTGAGCGTTGCCTCCATCGTCATCTCCGCGACCCTCGGTATGGCGTCTATCGCCTCCGGCCTGATGGGCTACCTGATCCGCGACATGAAGGCGATCAGCCGCGTCGCGCTGGTCATCGGCGGCCTGCTGATGGTCATCCCCGGCACGGTCACTGACCTTGCGGGTCTTGCGGTGCTGGTCGTCGTCCTCGTTCTCCAGCGTATCGAGAACAAGAAGGACAAGGCGGCTGCGTCCGTGTAACGCAAAGCATCCTGCTAATGAAAAAGAGACCGCTTCGGCGGTCTCTTTTTTTGCATGTGCGCCGCATTTCAAGCATAGACTGGAAACGACGGGAGGTTTTGCACATGCCCAGAATTTATTTGAGTCCCTCCACGCAGGATTGGAACCCGTATGTCGACGGCAGCGGCAGCGAGGAATACTGGATGAATCTGCTGGCCGACACGCTCGAGCCGTACCTTTACGCAAACACCATCTCCTTTGTGCGCAACACGCCGGAGATGACCGCGGCCTCGTCCATCGCGCAGGCGAACAGCCTCGGCGGGTTTGACTTTTACCTTGCCCTGCACTCCAACGCCTCGGGGGAGGGGCAGGCGGGGAAGAACCGCGGCATCATCGTCTTTTACTATCCCACGAGCAGCGACGGAAAGCGTGCTGCCGAGCTCTTCGCCGCGCAGCTGCGCATGGTCTACCCGCTGCCTGCAAAGGTGACGACGCAGGCGACCACAACGCTCGGCGAGGTGCGGCGGCCCAAATACCCCGCAAATCTCATTGAGCTCGGCTACCACGACAATTACGACGATGCGCGCTGGATCGAAAATAACCTCGACGCCGCGGCGCAGGCCATCGCGCGGGGACTGACGGAGTATTTCGGCCTGCCGTTCATTTACCCGCAGCTCGTGCGCACCGGCGTCGTTACGACCGAGGGCTCAGCGCTGCGCCTGCGAAGCTACCCGGGCATCGACGGGGAAATAGTCGGCAGCATCCCGAACGGCGAAAGCGTGCAGGTCTACGGCAGCTTCCAGGGCTGGTACTCCGTGGGCTACGACGACCAGCTCGGCTACGCGGCGCAGGCCTACATCGCGGTGTGATCTTCGCCCGTTTCCGATTTTTTCCGGGCGCGACTTTTCCTTGACAGCTGGTCATAAAAAGTTTACAATGTTTTTTGGATTTATGGAGGGGAGAGAAGGGGAATCTCCCGTTTATGATTCAAAAACCCAACGATAGATCAATCGCATCGATCAAAAAAAGCACACAGGAGGAATCGCATGATCAGCTATCTCTACGCTGCGCTTATCGCGGTGGGGACGCTCGTCATTGGCATTCTTCTTGGTATTTGGATTCGCAAGAGAGCCGCTAAGCGCGCCGAGGAGAAGATCTCCAACGCCGATGAAGAGGCTCTTCGTATTGTCAACGAAGCGATCAAGAGCGCTGAAAACAAGAAACGCGAAGTTATGTTGGAGGCAAAGGAAGATATCCTGCGCTCCAGAAACGAATACGAGAAGGAAGTCAAGGAACGCCGCGCCGAGCAGCAGAAGCAGGAGCGCCGGCTCCAGCAGAAGGAGGAGAATCTCGACCGCAAGACCGACGCGCTGGAAAAGCGCGAGGAGGCTCTCAACCAGAAGCATGCCGCCCTGGACAAGGAAAACGAAGAAATCAAGATCATCAAGCGCAGCCAGACCGAAATGCTCGAACGTATTTCCGGTTTTACTGCCGAAGACGCCAAGAAGTACCTGATCGAGCAGGTCGAGAGCGAAGTGACGCACGAGACCGCGCTCAAGATCAAGGAGCTGGAGCAGCGCGCCAAGGACGAGGCCGATTCCCGCGCCCGCGAGATCGTCGCCTCTGCCATCCAGCGCTGCGCTGCCGACCATGTTGCCGAGATCACCGTCAGTGTGGTGCCCCTGCCCAATGACGAGATGAAAGGCCGCATCATCGGCCGCGAAGGCCGCAACATCCGCACGATCGAAACGCTCACGGGCGTCGACCTCATCATCGACGACACGCCCGAGGCGATCACCGTCTCGTGCTTCGAGCCCGTGCGCCGCGAAGTCGCGCGCCTGGCGCTCGAAAAGCTCATCGCCGACGGCCGCATCCATCCCACGCACATTGAAGAGATGGTCAACAAGGCCCGCCGCGAGGTGGACACCATCATCAAGTCCGAGGGTGAGCGCGCCGTGCTGGAGACCGGCATCCGCGGTCTGCACCCCGAGCTTGTGAAGATGCTCGGCCGCCTGCACTACCGCACGAGCTACGGCCAGAACGTTCTGCAGCACTCCATCGAGGTCTCGCACCTTGCGGGCATGATGGCCGCCGAGCTGGGCGCGGACGTTTACGCCGCCAAGCGCGCAGGTCTGCTGCACGATATCGGCAAGGCCGTCGACCACGAGATGGAGGGCACGCACGTCGCCCTCGGCGTCGAATTTTTGCGCAAGTACCACGAAAAGGACGACATCATCCATGCCGTGCAGGCGCACCACAACGACGTGGAGCCGCAGACCATCGTTGCCTGCCTCGTGCAGGCGGCGGATGCGATCTCTGCCGCCCGTCCCGGCGCCCGCCGCGAGAATCTGGAGAACTACATCAAGCGCCTCGAGCAGCTTGAGGAGATCACCGGCAGCTATCCCGGCGTCGACAAGGCCTATGCCATTCAGGCCGGCCGCGAGGTGCGCGTGATGGTCAAGCCCGACCAGGTCAGCGAGGACCAGATGGTCATTCTGGCGCGCGAGCTTGCCAAAAAGATCGAGGAAGAGATGGAATATCCCGGCCAGATCAAGGTGCACGTCCTGCGCGAGACGACCGCTGTCGAATACGCGAAATAAGAAAGAAGCTCTGCCGAATGGCAGAGCTTTTTTTGCGCCTTTCTTGCGTTTTTGACCGCAGCTTGCTATACTGGGGAAAACGCAAAGCGGAGGAACGCCATGCTCTACAATATTCTAGCCATCGGCGATGTGGTGGGCGGCTGCGGCGTCAGCTGCCTCGAGCACCATCTGCGCGCCGTGAAAAAACTCAAGAACATCCACTTCACCGTGGTCAACGGCGAGAATGCCGCGATGGTCGGCCTGACGCCGAACGACGCCGAGCGCATCTTCTCCGCGGGAGCGGACGTCATCACGCTTGGCAACCACAGTTTCGGCAAGATGCAGATCACGGATTATCTTGACGACTGCCCGTACATTCTGCGGCCGCACAATCTCGGCGCGCGCGTGCCGGGGAGGGGCTACGGCGTTTTCGACTGCGGGCGCGCCCGCATCGCGGTGATGAACCTCATCGGCCGCTGCGACCTCGCGTTCCATGCGGACAATCCGTTCAAAACGGCGGACGAGCTGCTCAAAAGCGGCGAAAAGCCGACGTTCACGCTGCTTGACTTCCACGCCGAGGCGACGAGCGAAAAGCTCGCCATGGCCTATTACCTCGATGGCCGCGTCAGCGCCATCTGGGGCACGCACACCCACGTGCCGACGGCGGACGAAGAGGTCTTCCCCAAGGGGACGGGCTACCTCACGGACCTCGGCATGACGGGGGCGGTGCGCAGCGTGCTCGGTATCAAGCCCGAGCAGTCGGTCGAGACGTTCCTTGGCGGTCTCCCGGGCCGCTACCGCGAGCCGGAGAAGAGCGCCGGCAAGATGCAGGGAGCGATTTTTACATTGGATGACGCGGCGGGACTCTGCGTGGGCGTCGAGCGCGTCGATGTGCGCTGAGAAAGCGCGAGATAGAAAGGAACAACGCAAATGTCCATCGAAAAAGTGAGAGCGTATTTTGAACATTTCGGCATCGCCGACCGCATCCGCGAGTTCGACGTGTCGAGCGCGACGGTCGAGCTGGCCGCCGTCGCCGTCGGCGTGGAGGGCGCGCGCATTGCGAAGTCCATGAGCTTCAAGCTCGCGGACGACGAGCCCATCATCATCGTGACGGCGGGGGACAGGAAGATCGACAACGCCAAGTACAAGGCGTATTTCCACGTGAAAGCAAAGATGCTGACCTTTGACGAGGCCTGCGCATTCACCGGCCACGCGCCGGGCGGCGTGTGCTCGTTCGCACTGCCGGAGAATGTGAAGACCTATCTCGATGTGTCGCTCAAACGCTTCGACACGGTTTTCCCCGCGGCGGGCAGCGCGAACAGCGCTATCGAGATGACCTGCGACGAGCTTGAGAAGTATTCCTCAAACTTTGTCGCCTGGGTCGACGTGTGCAAGGAGAAAGCGCCCACCCCGCAGGCATGAGAGGAGAGAACACATGAGCGTGAAGATCGTCCACGCGGCGGACTTCCATTTGGACAGCGCGTTCGGCGCGCTGAGCGCCGAGCAGGCGCGCCAGCGCCGCCGCGAGAGCCGCGAGCTGCTGACGCGGCTTTGCAATTACGTGAATCAGAACGGCGTCGATCTCGTGCTGCTCGCGGGCGACCTGTTCGACAGCGACACGACCTATCGCGAGACGCTGGAAGCGCTCTCTGAGGCGCTGGGCGCGATGCGGGCAAGAGTGTTCATCGCCCCCGGCAACCACGACCCGTACAGCGCGAAGTCGGCCTACGCGACGCTTGCGTGGCCGGAGAACGTGCACATCTTCACGTCGAAGACGGTCGAGCGCGTGGAGCTGCCGGAACTCGGGTGCGCCGTGTACGGAGCGGCGTTTACCGCGCCGGTGCAGGATGAGAGCCTGCTTGCGGGCTTCCGCGCACCGGCGGACGATTTCATTCATCTGATGGTGCTGCACGGTGATATCTCCGCCACGGAATCGCGCTACGATCCCCTCACGAAAGAGCAGATCAAGGAGAGCGGGATCGACTATCTTGCGCTCGGCCACACACACCAGTTCGGCGGTTTTCTGCGCGAAGGGCAGACGACCTACGCCTACTCCGGCTGCCCGGAGGGCCGCGGTTTCGACGAGCTGGGCGAAAAGGGCATCCTTACGGGCACGGTGGAGCGCGGGAAGGCCGAACTTTCGTTTGTGCCGTTCGCGCGCAGACGGTATGAAATCCTGAACGTCGATGTGACGGGAAGATCGGCGGAGGACGCGCTGCGAGCAAGCCTGCCGGATGCGACTGTGCGCGATATTTACCGCATTATTTTCACCGGAGAGACGGATGAGCGCGGGCTTGATCTCAAGTCGATCGAAGAGCAGTTTGCGCCTGACTTCTTCCACTTGGAGCTGCGCGATGAGACGCGCATCGGCGAGGACGTCTGGGCGCGGGCGCAGGAGGATTCGCTGCGCGGCCTGTTCCTGCGTGAGCTGCGCACGAAATTCGATGTTGCATCCTCGGACGACGAGCGCGCGAAGATCAGCCTCGCCGCGCGCTTCGGCCTTGCCGCGCTCGACGGGCGCGACCTGTGAGAAGGAGAGAGTATGTCGATCTGGTACAGCCGGCGGAAAAAGGAAGAAAAATCTCTGCGCCTTGCGGCGGCGGGAAAGTCCGCGTTCTGCTTTGCAGAGCTTCATTATGACGCGCGCAGCCTTGCGCACGCCGCGGGAGTCGCAGCGGAGAAGGCGCTTCGCCTCTATCGTAAAATTGATCGCAAAAAATAAGAAAACAACCGAAAAAGGCCGAAAGGAAGCCCCTTTCGGCCTTTTTGAGAGGATATTAAGTAAGAATTAAGAAACAATCGCTGTTTTTGTTTGAAAACGGCTGATACAATGACCAACATGAGGTGAGAAAATGTACAACATTCTGATTTGTGACGACGAGCAGGACATTGTCAACGCGCTGAAGATCTATCTCTCCGGCGGGGACTACTGCCTGTTTGAGGCGAGCAACGGGCGCGAGGCGCTGGAGGTCGTGGAAAAAAACGACATCCATCTCATTCTGATGGACATCATGATGCCCCAGCTCGACGGCATTGCCGCGACGGCGAAACTGCGCGAAAAGAGCAACGTGCCCATCATCCTGCTCACGGCCAAGAGCGAGAGCAGCGACAAGGTCCTGGGCCTGAACATCGGCGCGGACGACTACATCACAAAGCCCTTTGACCCCGTGGAGGTGCTGGCGCGCGTCAGGTCTCAGCTCCGCCGTTACACGCAGCTGGGGTCAAAAAAGGAAGAGGAGAAGCCGAACGTCTACACCGTCGGCCCCATCGTGCTCGACGAGGAGAAAAAAAGCGTGACGGTCGACGGCGACGAAGTCGCGCTCACGCCCATCGAGTTCAACATCCTGCGGCTGCTGATGAAGAACCCGGGACGCATCTATTCCTCCGCCCAGATCTACGAGCTGGTGTGGAAGGAGGATTCGCTGGGGGCGGAGACGTCGGTGAGCGTGCACATCCGCCACCTGCGGGAGAAAATGGGAGATAGTATGGACAAGCCCAGATTCATTAAGACGATATGGGGGGTAGGATATAAAATTGAAAGTTGATAAAAAAGACGAATACTTTGCTTTTCAATCCAAACTCATTCGACGAGTTTGCATGAATGTCATTACCTCTATCGTTGTGGTGGTGGGGCTGTATCTTTTCATCTGGAAACAGCGAATTGGCGATCTGATTGTATGGATTCTGGAAACCGTATTCGACATGAAGCATGAAGCAGCATTTTATTATTACAGTGACCATTTTCGAGGTAATAAAGAAATTTTTTTTGCTGTGGCCGTTCTTCTAATATTTACAGTCCTCATGGTACGAATTTTCCGGTGGGTTACCGGCTATTTCAGAGAGGTCAATCAAGGGATAGAGTCATTGCTGGCAGACGATGAAAAGCAAATCCAGTTGTCACCGGAAATGCTGCCATTTGAGCGGAAGCTAAACTCTGTAAAACAAACTTTAGCAGAACGAAAAATGGAAACCGCTTTGGCTGAACAGCGGAAAGACGAATTGGTTATGTACCTGGCCCATGATATTCGGACTCCACTCACATCTGTAATTGGATACCTCAATCTGTTGGAGGAAGATCCGAATATGCCCCCTGAGCAGAGGGCTGCGCGGGCTCATATCGTGTTGGAAAAAGCCTACCGACTGGAGACGATGGTAAATGAATTCTTTGAGATCACAAAATATAAATCTCAGAAAATCACCTTGTCCAAGGAAACCATCGACCTTTATTATATGCTGGTCCAACTATCGGATGAATTGTCTCCTGTTTTGGCTCCCAGGGGAAACACCGTTACCCTGCATCTTGACGAGAACTTGACCATCGAAGCCGATCCGGAAAAGCTGGCACGGGTATTCAACAACATTCTGAAAAATGCCGCATCGTATAGCTTCCCACATACCGAGATTGTGATCTCCGTAGAAAAATTGGAACATGAAGTCATCATTCGGTTTCAGAACAGCGGCGAAGATATTCCAAATGAGGCATTGGCGTCTCTTTTCAATAAATTCTACCGGGTAGATCAGTCTCGTTCCTCTGATACAGGCGGCACAGGGCTTGGATTAAGCATAGTGGGCGATACGGTGCAGCGCCGGGGCGGTGAGATCGGTGTCGCCCCCCGGGAGGGCGGAGGCACCGTGTTCACAGTTTCTTTTCCCCAGGCGGAGCCGGAGGTGACGGCATGAGGGTAAAACGAATTTTGACCGTGCTTTTTGTCATGGCGCTCTTATTGACGGGCTGCGCCCCCGATAAGTCCGGCGGCCATAGCCTGCATCTGTTTTACCCGGCGGCGAACTATGAGGCCGGCGGAGATGTGCTTTGCTCTCAGACGGTGGATTGGTCGAAACAGGAGAGCGCCGACACGGCGGACCAGGTGAAAATGATGGTGCAGCTGCTGCAGAACCGGGATGGCCGTATGAATTTCACCTCGCCTATTCCCTCGGATGCAGAGCTGCTGGAGTGCAGCGTTTCCGGCGGCGTAGCGGTGCTGGATTTCTCCGCCGCCTATGGACGCCTGTCGGACTTTTCTCTAACGGTGGCGGATTACTGTATTACTTTGTCGGCCTGCCAGATTCCCGGCGTCAAGTGGCTGCAGGTTCTAGTGGAGGGCAAGCCCCTTTCCGGACGGACAAACTCATATTTTTCCACGGAGGATGTGCTGCTTACCAGCTCAGAGGATGTGGTGAAGGTGGTGCCCGTGACGCTGTATTTCCCGGATCAAGCAGGTACGCTGCAGCCGGAAAAGCGGGAGCTGCTAATCTACGAGGGTGAGAATCGGTGCCAGCGGTTACTGCAGGCTCTGGAGGAGGGGCCGCAGACCGAAGGGCTGGAAAAGCTTCTGCCGGAGGGGATTAGCGCAGCCGGCGTGTGGATGGACGGGGACATCTGCTGCCTGAATTTCTCTTTTGCCGACTACAAGGCCCTCTGTGATGTGTCGGTGCGCCAGGACAGCCTGGTGCAGGGGTTAGTGAAGTCCCTGTGCAGTATAGATGGTGTGGAAGGTGTACAGATTATGGTGGGCGGAGCCTACCGAGCCAAGCTGGGCGTCGTTGACATTGAGAATCCTATTAAGCCGCAATAAAAACAATACGGCACCGGCAAAGGCCGGTGCCGTATTGTTTTTATTGCTTCCGGGCGGTGATGTACTCGTCTCCGGGTCGCCAATAGGGGCAGCTGTCCGCCCGAGCGGTGAGGAACCGGACCATCTCGTCCTCGTCCAGATCCACTTCGCAGATGTAGTCGTCGTACTCCTCGTCGTAGGAGTAGTAGACGCAGTTTTCACATTTTCCGCCCATGGCACAGCGCCTCCTTGTGCATACAATTTCCATTTTCAGCATTATAGGTCAGACCGGGCAGTTCGTCAATCGGTTGAAAGCCCCCATTTACAATTTTTTTGAAAAAACGGGAAAAATTCAAAGAAAAGTAATGACTTTTCTCTACTGTTCGGCTACAATAAGGCGAAAGAATCGAATAGGAGGACTTCCTTTTGAAGAAAATGTATGATGCGGTGGAGCGCTTTTGTGCGCGACATCCCCGGTTTGGCATCCCAAATTTGATGCGATACATCGTTATCGGCAATGTGGTGGTGTATTTTCTGTCTATGCTCAGCCGCAATACCGATGCGGCGGCGCTGGACTTTTTGGCTTTTAATCTAAACAGCCTGCTTCACGGCGAGATCTGGCGGATCGTGACCTACATCTTTGTGCCGGAATACAGCAGCCCCTTTGCCCTGCTCATTGCTCTGTATTTTTACTACTGGATCGGCTCGACCCTGGAGCGGGAATGGGGAACACCTAAGTTTACCTTATACTATTTGGGCGGTGCAGCGCTGACAGTGGTGGGCGTCATTCTTACCAGCCTTATCAGCGGCAACTACTATCTGACCCTGGCGGGGACGGGGTATGTGAATCTGTCCATGTTCCTGGCCTTTGCCGTGCTGTTTCCGGATATGACGGTGCTGCTGTTTTTTATCATTCCCATCAAAATCAAGTGGCTGGCCATTATCGATGGGGTGTTCTTTGCCATTGAGATCGTGGGCGCTATTCTTTCCGGCAATGTGGTGGGTGCTATCACGCCGGTGCTGGCACTGCTGAACTTTGCCCTGTTTGCCACGCCCTATATACACTATATGCGCCGCCGGACCCAGTACCGCCATTCGGCGGGGGCCGTGAATTTCCGGCGGACAGTACACCAGGCCCAAAAGCAGCAGCAAACTGCGCCTTACCACCACAAGTGCGCCGTGTGCGGCCGCACGGATACGGACTATCCCGACCT
>OIXA01004097.1_pt1 | contig 14457 bp, 10 predicted proteins | sample 1587721 | NCBI WGS metagenome assembly OIXA01 (sample SAMEA3888900, study PRJEB22519) | human gut metagenome | biome: human gut; feature: human-associated habitat; material: faeces | place: Denmark | collected 2013 | reverse complement strand
GACTAACGTTCACGGGAACTTTCGACGCTTTTCAACACCTGGTCAAAAGTCACTCGTTTAAACAAATCTGCTTCCCCCATCGTTCAGAGATGGGGGTTTTGAAGAGCTTCCTTTAGTCTGGCACATGAATGGCTGGGAGGATTACGTTTCCTGGCAAAGAGATGACAAAAGGATCGTCAAGCGAATCAATCAATTGATTGAGGATGTTTTGCGTCATCCCACTGAAGGCTTGGGTAAACCTGAGCCTTTGAAGCATGAGTTATCTGGTGCATGGAGTAGACGGATCACAGAAGAGCATCGTTTGGTGTACTACTTTGATCAAGAAACGGTAACGATCATGGCGTGTAAACATCATTATTAGTGCGGCATTCGCGATTTCCCGTGGGCAGTTTCCCGCTTGTGCGCCCACCGGGGTTCGTGAGACGATCTGACGGATCCGAGGAAATAAGGCCCATGAACCGCATTCCGTCCACCGCTGCCGGCCTTCGAGCCGCAGCAGGCGCATTCGTCGCCTGCCTGATCTTCTGCGGAGCCGCCGCGTCCGCTCCGCTTCGCTTTGCCGCCACTGAAATGCCGCGTCCCGATCCGTGCATGCCGTTCATCACGGAGACGTCCGCCTGGCTGCAGAAGCACTGGCCCGACGGCGTCACCTTCCGCTACTACACGGTCTCCGACATGGAGAAGGCGGTGCAGAACCGCGAGGCGTCTGGCGAGCGCGCGGGTGTTCCAGCTTTTGATCGAGCGTCCGTCGAAGAGCACGTCGCCGTGCTCGGCGGCGAGAAGGCGTGCGGCGATGCCGAGCACGGTGGACTTGCCCGCGCCGTTGGGGCCGATGAGCGACGTGACCTTTCCCTTCGGGATCTCGAGCGAGACGTCGTCGACCACGGGAATGCCGTCGTAGAGCTTGGTGAGCGTTTGGATGGAGAGCATGGTCATGGCGGATCAGAGTCCTTTGCTGCGAAGGATGAGATAGAGGAAGTAGACGCCGCCCATGATCGTGATGAAGACGCTCACGGGGACGCTGAAGGCTGTGAGGTGCTCGACGGCGAACTGTCCGCCCGCGAGCACGACGATGCCGATGAGGACGCTGCCTGCGATGAGCGTGCCGTGGCGGTAGGTCATGAAGAGGCGGCTCGAAGGCCGCGTCGTGACGCACGTTCTCATGGGACACTCCTTCGGAGGTCTCTTTGCACTCTCGACGATGGCTTCACGCCCCGAGCTCTTTGACGCCTGGGTGGCCGCCGATCCGTCGCTCTGGTGGGACGGCGGCGTGCTCATTCGAATGCTGGAGGACAAACCGGCTGCGGGGCACTCCGGCGCCTTCGTCTACGCGGGCTTCGGCTCTGCCCTGAGGAAGACGGGCGGCACGACGGCAAGCCGGAATCTCGCCTCCGAAGACCGCTTCAGGGCGGCGCTCGAGGGCTTTGCCGGGCCCGATGCGAAGGTTGTCGTGGAGGACTATCCGCGCGAGACCCACGGCACGATTGCGGTCCCCGTGTTTCACGAGGCGATGAAGCGGCTTCTCATCGGAGGGGCCGCGGCAGGACGCTGAGCGAGCCGGCGGCGCTTGGGTTCTTCGGCAGGAAACGGGATGCCTTCGTCTTCTCGCGGTGCGCAAGATTGTGCATAATCACCCTCATGAAGATGAAATTCCGCACCTACGTCATTGCGGCGCTTGCAACCACGGCGCTCGTGCCGCTCATTGCCTGGAGCCTCCTGCAGTGGAGCGACATCCGGTCGAGCCTTGCCAAGGACGACTGGGAGCAGCGCTTCTTCACGGGCATCGGCTCGGCCTTTCTCGTCGAGAGGATGAAGAGCGTCGACGTCTTTGCGGCCCACGTCGAGTCCGAGACCGCCAAGCGCCTGCGCGCAGGCGTGACGTGCGCTTCGCTCGAGGGCTTTCTCGCGGAGCTCGCAGCCGCAAATCCCTATATAAAGTCACTGAAGTGCACGGGAGCCGACACGCCCGCCGCCCGTGCGGCGCGGTCCGGGGGCACGGCCTGGAGGCTCGAGCCCGGCGACGACGGCGGCTCGCTCAGGTTCTACAGGCGGATTGCCGACAGGGCGGACGTCGTGATCGAGGGGACCGCCGAGCGAGGCGAGCTCTTCAGGGACATTGCGGCGATGTACAACATGCGCGGCGTGCGCTTCGTGCTTCTTGACGAGGAGCGCCGCTACGTCTGGCCCGTTCTGGGACTTTCCGGACGAGCCGTCTGGGACCACGCCCTCGGGCGCGAGGGCCTGATCGAGGAGGCGGGCGAACGCTTCTGGATGAGCGCCAACCGCTTCTCTCACGGCGCGCCGCAGTGGACCATGATCGCGCTCAAGCCCCAGGAGGAGCGCATCGCCGACAGGCGCGAAATGATCGGACGCACGCTTCTTCTGGCCGTGCTCGTGCTCTCGCTCACGGCCGCCGCGGGCTTTGCGGCCATCAGGCCCCTGAGCCGCTCGATGAGGCGGCTGCGCGGAGACCTGGACGAGGCCTCCTACGGCACGCCCGAGACGACGCTGGCATCGGGCCCCGAGGAGTTTCTCGAGTTCCAGAGGGCCTACAGGGCGCTTCGCGAAAAGCTCGACGACCGCAGGCGGCGGCTTGAGGCCGACAACGTCCGCCTCGAGGAGACCGTCGAGCGCAGAAGCAGCGAGCTAGAGGCCCGCGAGCGTCTCTTCGCACAGGTCTTCGACGACATTCACGAGGGCATGATGCTGCTCGACGAGGACTGGCGGCTTCGCTACGGCAATCATGCGGCGGGCACCCTGATCGGCGTTGACGGCATGGCGCGTCTGGCCGAAGTCTGCCGCAGCGGACTCGAGCGCAGAAGCGACGGCACGGCCCTCGTCACGATCGAGGCGGGCGGACGAAGCCTGGTGCTCGAGTGCGACGCCTTCCCGTTCGGCGCGGCTGCGGACGGTCTGCGCAGTGGCTGCTGCGTGCTCTTCAGGGACGTGACGGGCAGGACCGAAGTCGAGCGCATGAAGGACGACCTCATCAGCATCGTCGCGCACGAACTGCGCACCCCGCTCACCGCCTGTCGCCTGCAGCTCGACCTTCTCGTCAAGGAGAACGGTCCGCAGTCCGCCTATGCGGCCATGGGCGAGGACCTCGATCATCTCGGCAGAATCGTCGACGACTGGCTCTCCGTGGCCAGAATCGACGGCGGCTCCTACAGGGTCGAGTCGCGCATCGTGCAGACCATGCCGCTCGTCACCCGCGCCGTGAGACTCGTGAGAAGCCGCCACGAATTCCGCTTCGACTACGACATCGCCGAGGAGGCCGAGTGCATCCGCGTCGATCCGTCGGCCTTCGTCGAGCTGCTCGTCAACCTCTTCACCAACGCCTGCCGCCACGCAAGGCCGGGCGAGGAACCCCGCATCGAATTCCGCGCACGCGTTGACGAAATGCTCGTCGTGGACGTCTGCGATTCGGGCACGGGCTTCCCCGAGGGCGAGGCCGAAAAGCTCTTCGACCGCTTCTATCAGGTCGAGCAGGGCAACAAGCGCCGCACGGGCGGCACGGGGCTCGGCCTCGTCATCTGCCGCGCGATCTGCCGCGCCCACGGCGGACGCATCGAGGCGCTCAGACTTGAGGGACGGACCGTCTTCAGGATCACGCTCCCTATGCCCTCGCAGACCGACGGGCTCTGACGCATTCCTTTCCCGCAGGCCTCCATGCGCACCGCAGGCCTGCGGACGGATACGACGACGGTGCGCAGTACGGGCCGGAGGCTCCCGACAGACATGACCACACGACCTCTCATTCTCATCGCCGACGACGAAACGCGAATCAGGCGCCTGACGGCCGAATTCCTCGAGCAGTCGGGCTTTGACGTCTGTCAGGCGCAGGACGGCGAGGAGGCCCTCGAGGTCTTCAGGCGCTCGCCCGTCGAGCCCGATCTCGTCGTGCTCGACCTGATGATGCCCGTCAAGGACGGACACGAGACGCTCGCCGAACTGAGAACCTTCTCAAAGGTGCCCGTCATGATCCTCACGGCGCGCGACCTCCTGCAGGACAAGACGAAGAGCTTCAACACGGGGGCGGACGACTACCTCGTCAAGCCCTTTGCGTTCGCGGAGCTCGAGGTGCGCATCAGGGCGCTGCTTCGACGCGCCTCAGGCTCCGACATGCGGGTCTCGAAGGTCGTCGCAAACGGCCCGCTTGAACTGCGGACCGCCGAGCACGACCTCTTCTGGCGCGGGCGCTCCGTCCCGCTCACGGAGCAGGAGTTCAGGATCCTCTCGGCCCTCGCGAAGCACCCCGGTGCCGTCATCCGCTATGCGGAGCTGCTCCGCCAGGGCTGGGGCGACGGCGAGGTTGACGTCGCGCGCCTCAGGGTGGCGGTTGCGCGCATCCGCAAGAAGCTCTCCGCCAACGGGATCAATCCCATGATCATCTCCTCCTTCACGAACGTCGGCTACCTGATGGGAGACCTCACGAACTACGACGAGGACTTCGGCCTCTGAAGAAGAGGACCTGCACGCGGCGCGGATCACGGATGTTATTTCCCTGAAACAATCCCGTCCCTGCGGAAACGGGGCGGAAATGCGCGCTCCTTATCATGAAGGCACATCGAAGGGCCGCTCCGAATCTCCCACGCCACGGAGAAGGCCCGCAGGGGCGGACGCAATGGGGCGTCCGCCGGACCTTCAACAGTGCAGGTGATCCATGACGGTCGATCTTCAACGCCGCCGCGTCTTTCAGTCAGCAGTTGCCGGAGGCGCCCTCAGCCTCGGCGCCTTTGTTCCCACGCCCGTGAGCGCCGCCGTTGCCAGGGCGGCCGCGGACATCGAGGTCATGACCTGGAGCGGCTGCGCAGTCAACTGCGGCTCCCGCTGCCAGCTCCGCGTCTTCTCCAAGAACGGACGCGTCATCCGCATCGAGACGGACGCCTCGGGCGACGCCTCCGCGAGCACCATCGACGGCGGCTGCACGCAGATCCGCGCTTGTCAGCGCGGCCGATCCATGCGCCAGCGCATCTATGCGCCCGAGCGCCTCAAGTTCCCGATGAAGCGCGTCGGCCGCCGCGGCGAGGGCCGCTTCGAACGCATCTCCTGGGAGCAGGCCCTCGACGAAATCGCCGCCCGCCTCAAGGACACCATCGACCGTCACACCAACGAGTCCGTCATGATCATGCACGGCTCGGGCAATCAGGCGCTTGTCAACTCGAGCGCGGCCACCTACCGCTTCTTCAACATGATCGGCGGCTCGCTTGCTTGGTACTCCGACTACTCCACAGCCTGCATCCAGAACGCCTGGCCGTACCTCTACGGCCGCTTCGACTACGGCGGCGTGCGCAGCAAGGCCGCAGGCCAGGGCTCCTACTTCTCGCAGGTGAAGAACGCGAAGCTCTACGTCACGTTCGGCAACAATCCCGCCGTCACGCGCGCCTCGGGCGGCGGACAGTCCTGGGAGTTCTTCAGCGCCGCACGCAGGAACGGCACGCGCATGGTCTTCATCGACCCGATCTACTCCGACACAATGGCCGGACGCAACGCCGAGTGGATTCCGATCCGTCCCGGCACCGACGCGGCCCTCTGCGAGGCGATCGCCTACGTGCTCATCACCGAGAACCTCGTCGACAAGGCCTTCATCGACCGCTACACGATCGGCTACGACGAGGACTCGCTCCCTGCGTCCGCCAAGCCCGGCTCGAGCTACCGCAGCCACATCCTCGGCCTCGGTCCCGACAAGACTCCGAAGACGCCCGAGCGCGCCGCCGGCATCACGAACGTGCCCGCAGAGCGCATCGTGCGCCTTGCCCGCGACATGGCCGCCGCGAAGCCCTGCTTCATCTCGCAGGGCTGGGCGCCGCAGCGCCGCATGAACGGCGAAACGCAGTCGACGAGCATCGCCATGCTCCCGATTCTGCTCGGCCAGATCGGCCTGCCCGGCACCAATTCGGGTGCCCGCGAGGGCGACTCCTACGGCCTTGAAGCCGGTCTGCCCACGGGCGCCAACCCCGTCAAGGTGGGCATGCCCGTCTTCCTGTGGCCGCAGGCCGTCGTCGACGCCGCCTCGCTCACGGCCGAAACCGCCGCCGTGCGCGGCGCGCCGGCCCTCAGGCACAACATCAAGTTCATCTGGAACACCCAGTCGAACACGCTCATCAACCAGCACGGCGGCATCAACCAGCTCCGTCCGATCCTCGAGGACGAGACGAAGGTCGAGACGATCGTCTGCGTCGACACGCAGATGACGCCCTCGGCCATGTTCGCCGACTACGTGCTCCCCGACGTCTGCCATCAGGAGTCGATCGACCTCATGGCCGACTCCTATGCCGTGGGCGACCAGAACTACCTGATGCTCAGCGACAAGGCGATCGATCCCGAGTGGGAGCAGAAGCCCAACTGGGAGATCATGCGCGGGCTCGCCCGACGCTTCGGCTGCGAGGCCGCCTACACCGAGGGGCTCGACCTCGAGGGCTGGGTGCGCCGGCTTTACGCCGAGGCGAGGAAGAACCTCCCCGGCATGCCCGCCTGGGACGAATTCCGCAGGACCGGCATCTACAAGTACCGCATGGAGGGCGACAGCGGGATCGTCATGGAGGACTTCCGCAGGGATCCCGACAAGCATCCGCTCGAGACCCCGAGCGGCAGGATCGAGATCTATTCCGAACGTCTTGCCGAGATCGCCCGCACCTGGAAGCTGCCCGAGGGCAGGGGACAGGAGATTCATCCGATCCCGCGCTACGTGCCGACGGACGAAATGGTTCAGGTGGACCCGAAGGCGAAGCAGTATCCGCTTGAGGCCTTCGGCTACCACGGTCCCGGCCGCACGCACTCGACCTATCACAACGTGCCGTGGTTGCGCGAAGCGCATCCCGACGTCGTTCTGATGAATCCCGTCGATGCGCAACCCAGGGGCCTCAAGACGGGCATGCTCGTTCGCGTCTTCAACGACCGCGGCGCACTCGTGCTCCCCGTCAAGGTGACGCCGAGGATCATTCCGAGCCTTGTTGCCTTCCCGCAGGGCGCATGGTACAGGCCCGACGAGAAGGGACTCGACAGGGGCGGGTGCTTCAACGTGCTCACCCAGCTCAAGCCCACGCCGCTCGCGAAGGCCAATCCCTCGCACACGAACCTCGTCCAAGTTGAAAAGTTCAGGGGCTGACCCAAGGACCCTCAAACGCCATGAAGACTCAATACGCCTTTCATTTCGACAGCTCGCGCTGCACGGGCTGCAAGACCTGCGTGATCGCATGCAGGGACAAGAACGACATTCAGGATCCGAAGCTCGCCTTCAGGACCGTCCATGAGGAAACGGGCGGCAGCTGGAGCCGCAATGAGGACGGCAGCTGGTCCCAGAACGTCTGGGCCTACTTCGTCTCCGTCTCCTGCAACCACTGCTCGAAACCAGCCTGCGTGCGCGTCTGCCCGACCGGGGCCCACGCCCGCCACGAGGAGCTCGGCGGCCTCGTCCTCATCGACAGGGACGTCTGCATCGGCTGCGGTGCCTGCGCCGTCGCCTGTCCCTACGAGGCGCCGAAGCTCGATCGCAAGGCGGGCAAGATGCGCAAGTGCGACATGTGCGTCGACCGTCTTGCAAGGAAGGAGCTTCCGGTCTGCGTCGCCGCCTGCCCGCAGCGCGCGCTGGACTTCGGCACCGTCGAGGAGCTCAGGAAGCGCCACGGCGACGACGGCATGATCGCGCCGCTCGCCGCAGGCGACTACACGAAGCCCAACCTTCTCATCACGAAGTGCGCACAGGCCCAGCCCGCGCCCGAGCGCACGAGAAGCTGGCCCGACTTCCTCAATGACAAGACCGCCTGAGGCGGCTCAACAGGGCGTACAGGGGAACGGCGTCACGGGCGGGCAACCGTCCTGACGTCGGTTTCTCGGACAAAAACTAACGGCTGCGAACAACAGGGGAACAGCAGCAGACGATTGTCTCCTCGGATGCGCCGGCTTGACGGCCGGCGTTTTGGGCCTGCCGGCCTCGTGTGGGGGGGCGGCGGGCCGCTTTTTTGGATTTCAACAGGTGCACATGACCGCACCTGAGATGACAATTCTTGTACCGACCTCCTGGCCGGCTGAAATGCCGGCGATTCGGGGCCGCCGATCCTGCGAAGGAACGGCGGGCCTTTTTTTCAAGGTCCGTCCCAGGAGGTCCGCTGCGCGTCGTCTCGTCTGAGACGAAGTCCCGATGACGGTTTGCGGACGAAAAGAACGCCCGGCCCTCCGTGAGGAGGACCGGGCGTTTCGTCAGGTCGGAACCGTGAGCGGTCGATTAGAAGTCGACGCGCATCGTGGCCTCGATGGCGTGGTTCTGACGGCCGGCGTCACCGGCGGAGAGACCGTAGCTCATGCCGAGGTTGAGGTTCTTGTAGGTGGACATGTAGCCGACCTTGAGGTCGCCCACGAAGCTGCCCGAAACGTCGTAGTCGATCGTGTCGGTCGTGGAGGAGCCTTCAAGCGTGTAGGACGATTCCGTGTCGCCGAAGCGGCCGCGGAGCGTGACGTCAACATAGGGCTTGACCTCGAAGGTCTGGAACATGAAGGACGGGGTCTGGACCGTTACGCCCACGGGCACTTCGAAGATCGTGGCCTTGTCTTCGGACACGTCGAAGAGCTTCGTGGTGCCGGCGGCGATTTCATAGTCGTCCATGTCGACGATTGAGAGGCGGGCGCCGGCGTGAGGCGTCAGCGTGAAGGCGCCCGTCTTGAACTCGCGTTCGGCGCGGATGCCGGCGGAGAGGGCCTTGGCCTTGAGTTCGGAGGCGAGCTCGAGGTTGCCGAGCTGCATCGTCACGTCGCCGTCGGTCGTCACATAGGAGAGCGTGCCGATGACGTTCGTCTCACCGTACATGCGGGAGCCCCAGAGGTGCAGGCCGACGTTCTTGACATCGGTCGAAACGGGGAGGACGTCGCCTTCGCCGTCGGCTTCACCCGACTGGTAGGAGGCGGCGGCACCGATCGTCCAGCCGTTCTTCAAATGGGTGTCGAAGCCGCCCATGATGCCGTAGGTGTCAAGGGAGTAGCCGTAGGCGGAGCCGCCCATGGAGAGGTCGTCCGTCTTGAGACGGGCGCCCAGAGGCTGGACCCACCAGCCGCCCATTTCCTTGGGCATCGTGGCGGCATGATGCTCGATCATGTCGGCCGTGTAGCCCTGGAAGTCAACCGTCATGGCCTTGACGCCGGAGATGGCGCCGAGACCCGTCACGGAGTTGATCATGCTGCTGATCTCCTGGAGCGAGGCGCCCGTGGAGAGGATCTGGTTGATCAGCTGGGTGTCGGCACCCGTGGAGCGTTCGCCGGCGAAGATCTTCGAGACGAGGTTCTTCGCGGAGACGTTGAGGCCGGAGCCTTCGACGGACGTGCCGCCGGCAACGATCATCCAGTCGCCTTCGGAGTTCTGCTTGATCTCGAAATGGTCGCCGACCTGGTTCTTCCAGGCGTCGGCGGCGGTGAGCTCGCCCTTCACGAGCTTGTCCTTGAGGGCGTCACCCTGCTTGAAGTTCTCGAAGAGCTTGTAGGCGCCCCAGGTGAGGTTGGCGCCGTCAAGCGTGACCTTGACATCCTGTCCGGCTGTGATCTGACCCTTGAGGCCGTCGGCCGTGAAGAGTGCGTTGCGGTTGAAGTTGGCCGCGTCGAACTTGAGCGTCGTGGCGCCGGCGAACGTGAGCTCGGCACCAAACTTCTCGGGTTCGGAGGGGGTGTCGGCGGTCTTCTTCGTGGCAGTGCCGAAGGTCACCTTGGCATCTTCACCGAACACGACGGGTGCGCCGACTTCAAGGACGAAGTTCTGGGTGGTGCCGGTGGTGGACGGCGTGTCGGCCTTCACCTTGTCGGCCATGGTCGTGGCGACGTTGAGACCGAGGTAGCCGGATTCAGCCGTCAGCGTGCCGTTGATCTTGTCGGTCTTGTGGATGATGACGTCGGAACCAGTGATGTGGAGCGTGCCGTCGCCGAGCGAGAGAGAACCGACTTCAACGCGGGAGTTGTCTTCGATCTTCAGCGTCTGGGTGCCCATGGCCTGGGTGATGGCGTCGACGGTGACGGAGCCGCGGCCTTCTTCAGGCTTGTTGCCGCTTTCGCCTGCGCCTTCGCGGCTGGTCACGACCTTAGACTTGGTGGGCTCGACGGAGGTCGAGGCAAACGTGATCGAGCCGATGGCGACGTCGCTGCCCGTGATCGTCTGAACCGCGTCGACAGTGGCGTCGCCGATGGCAAGTTCAGTCTTGATGGACTTGTCGTAGGAGGCCGTGAACTTATTCTTCTGATCTTCGGTCAGCGTGCCGAGGAAGTTCTCGAGGTTCTTGGCGTAGTCATCCTTCGTCCACTTGGAGGTGTCGAGCTTGACCTTCTTGTCTTCGTCAGTGACGCCTTCGTTGACCTTGCCAAGGGCGGTCTTGATGAAGACCTCGAGCTTGTCAACCTTGAAGGACGGCGTCACCTTGAGGGACGTCGTATTGAGCGTAAGGCTGCCGAGCGACAGGGAAGGCGTATAGCCATGGCCGTCGAACTCGTCAGTCTTGGTGTTGCCAACCTTGTTGTTTCCAATCGTGAGCTCGGCGTTGTTGTAGACCGTGACGGAGCCGAACTTGGTGACATCCCAAGAACCCTGATTTTCCGTGTCGGCATTGTCTTCGGTGCCGGTCTTGGAAGTGGCGGTTTCTACTTTCCAGTCGGCCTTGTAGCCGGAGAGCGTGACGGTGCCCTTGTGGTAGTCGCCATTGGCAGCGATCGTGCCGTCGTTACCCTGCTCGAAGGCCTGAGCCTTGCCGAAGGTGAGGGAGGCGCCGGGAGCGAGGTACTGGTTCTTCCCCTGAGAGAGGTCGAACTTGCCGTTCTGCTGAGCGAAGGAGCCCACGGTGAGGCCCTTGTTGACGGTGAACGTGCCGCCTTCGGTCACGGAAACGAGGTCGGCGATGGTGGCGCTGGTGCCGGCATCATAGTCGTACACAAGGTGGTCGGCGGAGAGGGTGCCGGCGGCACCGACGGTGACGGCATTCTTCTTCTGGGCCTTGATGGTGCCCCAAGTGGACTTGCCGTTGATTTCGGCATTGACTGCATCGGAGGCGATGGTGAGGCTGGAGCCGCTGTCAAGAGCGCTTTGGGCGTTGAAGAACTTGCCGCCGGTCTTGAGCGTGACATTGCCGTAACTCACGCGAGCGCGCGTTTCGGGCGTCTTGTCGTCTGCGCCTTCCTTCTTGTCGGCTTCGGTCTTGAGCTTGTAGCCCTTGTCATTGTTCGTGAGGGTGGCGTTCTTGAGCGTGATGTCGCCCATGACGACGGAGGCGGGGGCGGCCTCAAGGTCGTCGGTCTTGTTGAGGCCGTGGATCATCACGTTCGCGTGGCTGGTGGCGTCAGTGCCCGTGACTTCGATCGTGCCCTTGGCGTTGTCGAAGCCGCCCGTGACCGTCAGGTCGGCGTTGGTCTTGAGCGTGCCCGTGTTGACAAGGGAGCCGTCGACCGTGATCGCCTTGTTGGCTTCGAGCGTGCCGTTGTTGACGAACGTGCCGCCTTCATTGACGTCAAGGCCGACTTTGAGCGTCAGGCTGGAAAGTTTGTTGGTGAGCTTGCCGGAGGTCTTGTCGTCCGTGCCCTTGCTGATCGTGATCTTGTCACCACCATTACCTGTACTAATCGTGACCTTGCCGGAGGCGTTCGTGAAATCCTTGTTGAAGGTCTTGGCCCAGTCTTCGTCCCAGGTCTTTTCGTCCTTGATGGTGTTGGGGACGGTGTTGGCTCCGGTACCGACGGTCAGCTTGACGTCCTTGTTGACTTCCTGCTCCCCATTGGCGGCCATGGCGCCGGTGGAGAAGACGGCGAGCGTGGTCAGGACGGCCGCGACGAGCGGCTTCCTGGAGAAGGTGGCGTTGCTCATTGATTTATCCTTTGTTTGACGATCCTGGTGTCGTACATGAGTGGCAAATACCCGCAAGGATACCAAAGACAGGCGTTGGGAAGAGCGCCTCTCTGGGGCCGCCTTGACCTGCATCAGCTGCAGGGAAGACCAAAACCCTTTGAAGGGTGGTGATCCTGCTCAAGTTTCGGGATGTCCCTCCCGTGGAAAACCCTTATGCGGATCTCCCGGGAAGGGCAGGGGCGTCGAGAAGGCAGGTGCCATCGCCGTTCAGGCGCATTCGCGCAAATGTCTGTATCCTTTCGTCATCATGGAGAACGGACGGCAGAAACCCCTTATATATAGTGGTTGTCCGGCGAAATCAGATTTAGGAGACCGAAGATGGGACTCGACTTGTACGCGGGCACCTTCACCCGCTATTACACCCGCAACTGGAAGACGGTCGTGGAAGCTTGGGCCGAAGCCAACGGCGTCGACTTCAAGCGCACGGAGACCGAGGACGAGGAGAAGCTCTCCCCGGAGGAGGTGCAGGAGATCGTCTGTGCATGGCGCGACGAGATGCTTCAGGCGGTGACGCCTGAAAACCAGCTTCCCGAGACCTGGGAGGAGAGCAACGACAAGGCCTACTACACGGACAAGCCCGACTGGGATGCCTTCGGCGCGATGTTGCTCGTAACCGCCGCCCACACGTACGAGGAGACGATTCCCGAAACGCTCGAAAAGGGCTGGGACTTCACCGAACATCCGCTCATCAAGCGCCTTGCCGAGGACCACGAGCACGTCTACTCGCTTTTCCGCAGCGTGATGGTCTGGGTTCCGATCACGAAGTCCACGATGGTCTTCCGCGGTCCGATGCCCACGGGCAATGAGGTGATGATCGGCACGCTCGGCGCGCTTGAGCAGGAACTCGAGCACATCAACGAGATCTGCTGGCTCGCCAAGGAGGAGACGATCCTCTCGTGGACCGAAACCGAGGGCTATCCCGCCAAGACGCTCAAGGACGTCGAGACGGGCACCGAGGATGGCAAGAAGGAGACCTACAGCACCGAGTCCCTCGCCAAGTTCGCCTTCTCGATCTTCTGGCGCGCCATGAAGTTTGCCAAGGAAAACCGCACGCCGGTTCTCTTCGACTACTAAGCCGACCGTCGACCAAAACCAAAAGCCGATTCCGAATGCTGATTCTGGATCGGCTTTTTTGTTGTTGAGCTCCGCTCAAAGCCTTCCTCATTCTCCGTAGAGCCATTCGTCGAGGTCCCACCAGAGTTCGAAGAAGACGCGGGAGAGGAGGGCCGCGTCGCCGTAGGCGTCGTGGTGTCCGCCTCGAGCGCCGAGTCCGTACCATTCGAGCAGGGCGTCGAGTCCGTTGCGGCGGCGCTCCGACGGAATCGCCCTGGCGAGCACGAACGAGTCGACGACGGTGCAGCGGTCCTCGAACCTCGGTGCGCCGGGACGCGCGGCCTGAAGCTCCCGATTGAGCCAGAGAAGGTCCATCGTGCGGTCATGGATCACGACGGTCTTGCCGCGCACGGCCTCAAGCAGCTCGTCTGCGCGGGCCGCAAACTCGGGACAGTGCTCGAGCTCGCAGTCCTGAATGCCGTGCACACGCCTTGCGCCCGCCAGGGAGCGTCGGTGCGGATTGCAGCGAAAGTGCAGGCCGCCCGTCACGTTCTGCTCGACGTCCGTCTCGACGAGGGCCACCTCGATGAGGCGCCCGTTGCGCCCGCCCGTCGATTCGGTGTCGAGAAAGACGAGGGACTCTGCTCGGTCGAGCGCCGCATGCACGCCTTCGAGCCTCGCGCGGCGCTCCGCCTCCGACGTGAGAAGGTCGGGATTGAAATGCGTTCCTGAATGGAAAAGGCTCTGGCGAAGGGCCTCGCCGTCGTCCTGTACGGGAAGGCGGGCAAGAAGCTTCGAGAGTGCGGGCGAGAGCGGGGCGGGAGGGACTGGACGGGCGGGACGGGCAGGACGGGCGGCGGGATGCCTTTCGGAAGGCAGAAGCGTTGCGGCAGAGGCGTGCGGAAGGACGGCGTGCGGAAGAATGACGGTCATGGCGGTGATTTACTTGATGATGCAGTTGCGTCATGTTAGGCGGCGGTGCGTCAGTTTGTGACGCAGGAACATCTTTCCTGAACGCCGTTCCGATTGCGTCACGAGTTGACGCATGGGGTCCGATACTGATGAAAACGGAGGGGGATCCGCAGGGGCCGCCATGTCAGGGTCCGCGTTCTCCTCCCGAATCTGGAGTCAAAGACATGGCATACACCGCCTACAAGTTCAAGCCGTCATTTGTTGAGAAGCGTCTCAAGAGCTACAAGTCGAACCTGATGAAGTTCAAGGGACACGACAATCTCGTCGCCAACGCCGTTCGCGTGATCAGGGAGAGGCTCGAGGCCGATCCGCGCCGCTATCTTTCCTACGGGCCCTACTGGTGGGGCATCAAGAAGGTGCTCGTCGACAACGGCGTGCCGCTCGGCGAATGCGACGACGAGGAGATCAGGCTCGCCTACTCGGGCGCGACCGACGAGGAGACCATCGTGATGGCCGAGGAGTTCAGCCAAATCCGCCAGGAACCCTCGCCTCTAATGACATGGACCACCCACCCGATGCCTAGGCAATCGATTCTCGCAGATCGATAATGTGGCATCACAAGCCTT
>OIXA01004096.1_pt1 | contig 14460 bp, 9 predicted proteins | sample 1587721 | NCBI WGS metagenome assembly OIXA01 (sample SAMEA3888900, study PRJEB22519) | human gut metagenome | biome: human gut; feature: human-associated habitat; material: faeces | place: Denmark | collected 2013 | reverse complement strand
GCAGTTTTATTTATTATATATTACTTCAAAAAATTTCCTAAAACGGAAGAACAGATTTTACAGTAAGGAGCATATAGATGAACGTATTAAATCTGGAACATATCAGTAAAACTTATGGCGAAAAAGTGATTTTTGACGATATCTCCTGTGGCATCCATCAGGGTGACAAAATTGGAATCATCGGTATCAATGGAACAGGAAAGACCACGTTTCTTCGAATACTGGCAGGTTTCGAGGAAACCGATGAAGGACAGGTGGTTATGCAGAATGGCCTTCGTATCACATATCTGCCGCAGCATCCTGAATTTCCAGAGGGCGCAACCATTCTTTCTTACGTGACACAGGGACAGAAAGAACAGAGCTGGAATTCCGAGACAGAGGCTCATATGGTGCTTAATAAACTTGGTATTGAAGACCATGAAGAGGAAATCGCACATCTTTCCGGAGGACAGAAAAAACGCGTGGCACTTGCAGCCGTTCTCGTGAATCCGGCTGATGTTCTGATCCTGGATGAGCCGACCAACCATCTGGACAACGAAATGGCTTCCTGGCTGGAAGATTATCTGAATCGTTTTAAAGGCGTTGTTATTATGGTAACACATGATCGTTATTTCCTTGACCGTGTAACAAATAAGATTCTGGAGATCAGTCATGGTAAGATCTATACTTACGAAGCAAAATATTCTGATTTTCTGGAAATGAAAGCGCAGCGAGAAGAAATGGAAATGGCTTCAGAACGTAAAAAACAGAGTATTCTTCGTATGGAGGTCGAATGGGCAAAAAGAGGATGCCGGGCAAGAAGTACAAAGCAGAGAGCCCGTCTGGACCGTCTGGAGGCTATGAAGAATTCCGCAGCGCCTGTGCGGGACAAAAATGTAGAGATTGATTCTGTAGAGACCAGAATGGGCAAAAAGACGATTGAACTGCATCATATTTCCAAACGTTTTGGTGAGCGGGTATGTATTCGTGATTTTGACTATATTGTTCTGAAAAATCAGAGACTAGGAATCATAGGTCCAAATGGCTGCGGTAAATCTACGCTGCTTAAGATCATAGCAGGTATCCTTGAACCGGACAGCGGAAGTGTTGAAATTGGGGATACCATTAAGATTGGCTATTTTTCACAGGAAATCGAAGACATGAATTCCAGTCAGAGAGTGATCGACTATATTAAAGCTGTAGCAGAATTTATTCCGACAAAGGACGGACTCATCAGTGCATCCAAACTTCTCGAGCAGTTTTTATTTGAGCCGGCCATGCAGTATTCACCAATCGAAAAACTTTCCGGTGGTGAGAAAAAAAGATTATATCTTCTGAAAGTACTTGCTGCAGCACCAAATGTACTTTTGCTGGACGAGATTACGAATGATATTGATATTCCAACACTGACGATCCTGGAAGATTACCTGGATTCTTTTGCCGGAATAGTCATTGCTGTTTCTCACGACAGATATTTCCTGGACAATCTGGCAGACCGTATCTTTGAATTTGACAGAGAGGGAAATCTGACTCAATATGAAGGTGGCTATACTGACTATCTCGAAGCAAAAAAACGTCGGGAAGGTATGAATATTGATGAATCCGTAGAGATAAAAGCTTCTTCTGTCGGAAAGAACATGATAGAAGAACCTCAGGAAGAAAAATCTTCTGTAAAGACATGGAAACAGAATCGTTCTTCAAAACTGAAATTCAGTTATAAAGAACAACGGGAATACGAAACAATTGATGATGATATTGCTGGGTTGGAAGAAAAAATTGAAAAGCTGGATAATGATATCATGGCGAATGCTACAAATTCCGGTAAACTTAACGAACTTACAAAGGAAAAAGAGACTGCAGAAGCACTTCTGGAAGAAAAAATGGATCGCTGGGTTTATCTGAATGACCTGGCAGAACAGATCGAAGCTCAGAATAATAAATAGATGACGTGGGAACACTCTTGATTTTCTGATAATTCTTTAGTATGATAAAGTTTGAAGTTTTTTTGATAACAATATGGATTTAAAATAGATATACAGGAGGATTAATATGGCAGAATTGGTAAAAGTTGTTGTAGATGCCATGGGTGGTGATCTCGCACCGGTGGAACCTGTAAAAGCAGCTGTAGAAGCAGTAAAAGAAAGAAAAGATATCCTGGTCATTCTTACCGGTCAGGAAGAAGTGATTCATTCAGAGCTTAAGAAATATCAGGATTATCCGACAGACAGAATCCGGGTGGTAAATGCAACAGAAGTAATTGAGACTGCAGAACCTCCTGTTTTTGCAATTCGAAAGAAAAAAGATTCTTCAATCGTTGTAGGACTTAAAATGGTAAAAGAACAGAAGGCCGATGCATTTGTTTCTTCTGGAAGCACGGGTGCGGTCCTTGTCGGCGGTCAGGTTCTTGTCGGCAGAAGCAAAGGTGTGGAACGTCCGCCTCTGGCTCCGTTGATTCCAACAGCTAAAGGAGTTTCTCTTCTGATTGACTGTGGCGCAAATGTTGACGCCAGACCATCTCATCTGGTACAGTTTGCAAAAATGGGATCTATTTATATGGAACATGTAGTCGGCATCAAAAATCCGCGTGTTGCGATTGTAAATAACGGTGCAGAGGAAGAAAAGGGAAATGCTCTGGTTAAGGAAACTTTTCCGCTTCTCAAAGAAGCAGAAGGGATCAATTTTATCGGAAGCATTGAGGCACGAGATATTCCGGCAGGTTATGCGGATGTTATCGTATGCGAAGCTTTTGTCGGAAATGTTATTCTCAAACTTTATGAGGGAGTCAGTTCTGAACTGATTCACAAAATCAAAGATGGAATGATGAGTACTTTAAAAAGTAAGATAGGAGCACTTCTTGTCAAACCGGCGCTGAAACAGACACTCAAAAGTTTTGATGCGACAGAATATGGTGGAGCTCCGCTCCTTGGATTAAAAGGCCTTGTTGTCAAAACGCATGGAAGTGCCAAAGCTATCGAAATTAAGCATGCAATTTTCCAGTGCGTACAGTTCAAACAACAGAGGATCAACGAAAAAATTGCGGAAAAAATCCAGCCGGCGCAATTTCCGGCTCCAGATAAGGAATAACAGAAAAGAAGGCAGATAAAATGGAACAATTGGAACAGATTATAGGATATACATTTCAAAATAAAAAACTTCTGAAACAGGCATTGACACACAGTTCATATGCAAATGAAAAAAAGTTGGGAAAACTGGGCTGTAATGAACGTCTGGAGTTCCTTGGCGATGCAGTTCTTGAACTGATCAGCAGTGATTTCCTTTATGCAAAATTCACACAGGTTCCGGAGGGGGAACTGACCAAAAAACGTGCAAGCCTGGTCTGTGAACCTAGCCTTGCGTACTGCGCGCGGCAGTTTGGACTTCCACAATATCTTCTCCTTGGCAAAGGCGAGAATATGACGGGTGGACGTAATAGGGATTCTATCGTTTCAGATGCAACAGAAGCTCTTCTTGGAGCCATTTATCTGGATGGCGGTTTTGAACCTGCAAAGGATTTTGTCCTGAAATTTATCTTAAACGATATTGAACATAAACAGCTTTTTTATGACAGCAAGACAATTCTGCAGGAAATAGTCCAGGAAAAAGGAATTCAGCCGGTAGAATATATTCTGACCGGAGAGAGCGGACCGGATCATGACAAGCAATTTACGGTAAGTGTTCAGGTGAATGGACAGGTTGTCGGAAATGGAACCGGTCATACAAAGAAAGCTGCCGAACAGGCAGCAGCATATCAGGCAATTCAGGAAAAGAAATTCTGATTTTATGCGTGATACATGAGGAAAAGAAAAACTGGCAGGTGAACTATGTATTTAAAGAATATTGAAGTATATGGCTTCAAATCCTTTGCACAGAAAATCAATTTTGAATTTCATAACGGAATTACCGGTATTGTCGGACCAAATGGAAGTGGAAAAAGTAATGTTGGAGATGCTGTCCGCTGGGTACTTGGTGAACAGAGCGCCAAACAGCTTCGAGGCGGTAACATGCAGGACGTTATTTTTTCAGGAACAGAGAATCGAAAGCCATTAAGTTTTGCTTCTGTATCTATTACGCTGGATAACAGTGATCATAAACTTCCGGTAGATTACAATGAAGTTACTGTAACGAGGCGGCTGTATCGTTCGGGAGAAAGTGAATATCTGATCAATGGCAGTGGATGCCGTCTGAAAGACATTCAGGAAATGTTTTATGATACCGGTATCGGTAAAGAAGGGTATTCCATCATTGGACAGGGGCAGATTGATAAAATCTTAAGTGGTAAACCTGAAGAACGGCGAGAGCTTTTCGATGAGGCGGCAGGAATCGTCAAATTTAAACGAAGAAAAGCTACCACTCTGAAAAAGCTGGATGAAGAGCGGCAGAATCTGGTCCGTGTAACGGATATTTTAAGCGAGCTGACCAAACAGCTTGGACCATTGGAAAAGCAGTCTGAAACAGCGCGTATATATCTGGCCAAAAGAGAGGAATTGAAAGAACTTGATGTGAATCTGTTTCTTCTTGATCATCAGAGAACCGGTGAACTTCTGAAAGAACTGGAAGAAAAACTTGAACAGGCGCAGAGAGAACTAAATGAAGCTCAGGCAGCATATGATCAGACCAAAATAGAGTATGACCGTCTGGAACAGGAACTGGAAGATTTAAATCACAGGCTCGATACGTTGAAAGAAGAGCAGCAGCAGAATGCGCTTCTGAAACAGCAGTATGAAGGCCAGGTGCAGGTTCTTGAAGAACAGATCTCTTCGGGAAAACAGAACAGTGAGCATTATCAGAACCGTCTGACAGCTTTAGGGGAAGATCTGGACCGGAGAACGCAGGAAAAAGAAAAACTGGCAGAAGACAAACTGGAACTGCAGAGCAGACTGAAAGAAATTCGGGCCAGTCTTTCAAAGGAAACAGAGGCTCTGGAAAACATCGTTTCAAACGTAGAAGAATGTACACAGGCTGTAGAAGACGGCAAAAACGAGATCATTGAGATCTTGAACAGCCGTGCAACGACCAAAGGAAAAGTACAACGTTTTGATGCGATGCTGGAGCAGCTGAATATCCGTAAAGCAGAGATCAGTCAGCGAATTCTTCGCCTGAAAAGCGAAGAAGAGGTTCTGGAGAAAGAACGTCTTAATGCACAGAAACAATATGATGCAGTAACGGCTGTGATCCATTCGACAAATGAAGAATGTGTACGTCTGGACGGAGAGGTGCAGAAGTTACAGGATGAATTGAAAAAACAGAATTCTCAGATGGAAATCGGTCAGACAGCATACCATCGTGAGGCTTCCCGCCTGGAATCTCTTAAAAACATTACAGAACGTTATGATGGATATGGAAACAGTATCCGTCGTGTAATGGAACAGAAAAACCGTGAACCCGGTATTAAAGGTGTTGTGGCTGATATCATTCATGTGCAGAAAGACTATGAGGTTGCGATTGAAACTGCACTGGGCGGAAGTATTCAGAATATCGTCACAGATAATGAACCGACAGCTAAACGTATGATTGGTTTTCTGAAGAAAAACCGCTTTGGCCGTGCTACATTTCTTCCTTTGTCTAATATCAGCGGAAGAGGTGGACTGAATCAGAGGGATGTGTTGAGTGAACCGGGAGTTGTGGGTACTGCCAATACTCTTGTAAATGCGGATAAAGAATACAGTGAACTGGTCATGTATCTTCTGGGCCGTGTCCTTGTTGTAGATAATATTGATCATGCAATTGCAATCGGAAAAAAATATCGTCACAGTCTGCGTATGGTTACGATTGAAGGAGAGTCTTTAAGTCCCGGTGGTTCCATGACCGGTGGTGCGTTTAAAAATAACAGCAATCTTCTCGGAAGACGCCGTGAAATTGAAGAACTGGAAAGAAGTGTAGGAATTCTCAGGAAAGAACTGGAAGAAACGCAGAAATCAATAGGTGAAAACCGTAGCAGGCGAAATGTGCTTCGCGATACGATCGCCGATTTTCAGCAGAAACTCCGTCAACAGTATGTTGAACAGAATACTGCAAAGATGAATCTTGAACAGCTCAAAGAAAAAGAAGGCGAAATTCAGAACAGCTATCGGCAGATTGATCGTGAACAGGAAGAACTCCGCCATCAGGCAGGTGAGATCAGACAGGATCATAGCAGCATTGCCAGAGAACTGGAGGATTCGCAGAAGGACGAAAAGGAACTGGAAACCTTTATTGAGACCAAACAGAAAGAACTAGAGGAATGGAAGGCAGAAGAAACAGAGAAGACACATGAACTGGAAAAAATCCGGCTGGAAGAATCTTCTCTTGAACAGCAGAATCAATTCCTGCAGGAAAACCTGAGTCGTCTGAATTCTGAGATTGCTGCATTTCAGAAGGAATCACAGGAAATTACAGAAAATCTTGTACAGAGTCGTGAAGAGATACATAAAAAAGAAGAAGGTATCCAGGAGCTGAAAAATGCGGCACAGGAATGCCTTTTAAAAGAAGAACAGTATGGCAGCCAGAGAGCACAGTGGCAGGAAGAAAAAGAAAAACGAAGTGCCAGCCACAAAACATTTTTTGAAAAAAGAGATCATCTTTCAGAAAAGACTTCTCTTCTGGATAAAGAATGCTTCCGTCTGAGAAGTCAGACAGAAAAAATTGAGGAGCAGAGGGAAGGTCAGATTTCCTATATGTGGGAAGAATATGAGATCACGCCAAACAATGCACTTCAGTATCGAAAAGAAGAACTTACCGACCGACAGGCAATCAAAGCGGATGTTACACGCATAAAGGATGAGATCCGTAAACTTGGTTCTGTTAATGTAAATGCGATTGAAGATTATAAAGAGCTTCTGGAACGTCATACATTCCTGTCCGGTCAATACGATGATATCGTTAAGGCTGAGGAAACGCTGGAAGGAATTATTCTGGAATTGGATGAAGGAATGCGAAAACAGTTTACCGAGAAATTTCGTGATATCCAGAGAGAATTTGATAAGGCATTTAAGGAACTGTTCGGCGGAGGAAAGGGAACTCTTGAACTTGCAGAAGATGAAGATATCCTTGAGGCCGGAATACGAATCATTTCTCAACCGCCTGGCAAAAAACTCCAAAATATGATGCAGCTTTCTGGTGGAGAAAAAGCTTTGACTGCGATCGCTCTTCTTTTTGCAATCCAGAACCTGAAACCATCTCCATTCTGTCTTCTGGATGAGATAGAGGCTGCACTCGATGATTCAAATGTTGGACGTTTTGCATCGTATTTACAGAAGTTGACGAAAAATACACAGTTCATTATAATAACGCATAGACGTGGCACTATGAATGCTGCGGATCGCTTATATGGTATCACCATGCAGGAAAAGGGTGTTTCAGCACTGGTTTCTGTGGATTTGATTGCAGACGATCTGGAAAAAGAAAAACCGGCTTCATAAAAAAGCAAAAATAAAGAATAAAAAATCAGATAAAGAAAAGAGGGAAGGTATGGGATTATTCAGTAAATTAAAGGAAGGTCTGACAAAGACCAGGGATAATATCGTATCGGGCATTGATTCGGTATTCAGCGGATTTTCATCAATTGATGATGACTTTTACGAAGAACTTGAAGAAACGATGATTATGGGCGACATGGGTGTGCGTGCCACCGAAGAAATCATCGAGGAATTAAAGCAGAAGGTCAAGGAAAACAAAGTTAAAGACCCACAGGCGTGCAGACAGCTTCTGATTGATACAATCCGCGAAAAAATGGATCTGGGTGAAAATGCGTATGAATTTGAAAACCGCAAATCCATTGTTATGCTGATTGGTGTCAACGGTGTCGGAAAGACAACGTCTGTCGGAAAGCTTGCGGGACATTTAAAGGCGATGGATAAAAAAGTTGTAATGGCGGCGGCGGACACTTTCCGTGCGGCGGCGATTGAACAGCTTACAGAATGGGCAAACCGTACAGGCTGTGATATCATTGCACAGAGTGAGGGGTCTGACCCGGCGGCAGTCATTTTTGACTCCATTGCCGCTGCAAAAGCCAGAAATGCCGATGTACTGCTCTGCGATACGGCAGGACGTCTGCACAACAAAAAAAATCTGATGGAAGAACTTCGTAAGATTGACAGAGTAATTGAAAGAGAGTATGCTGATGCGTATAGAGAAAATCTTATTGTACTGGATGCCACAACCGGTCAGAATGCACTGTCACAGTTAAAAGAGTTTAAAGAAGTGACGGATATTACAGGTATTATTCTTACTAAAATGGACGGAACGGCAAAGGGCGGCATCGCTGTTGCTATTCAGGCAGAATACGGTATTCCTGTAAAATATATCGGTGTCGGCGAAAAAGTAGAAGATTTACAGAAGTTCGATTCCAATACATTTGTCAATGCATTATTTGACGTGGCAGAAAGTGAATAAAGATTACAAACAGCAAGAGAATGGAGAAGGTTATGGAAAAATTAACATTACAGAAATTTGAAGAAGCAGCGGAAAAAGTAAAAGAAGTTACCTTGCAGACGAATCTTGTATACAGCGAGTATTTCAGCGCACAGTCCGGCAACAAAGTATATTTAAAGCCGGAAAATATGCAGTACACAGGTGCTTACAAGGTACGTGGCGCATATTATAAAATCAGCACCATGTCAGAAGAGGAACGTAAAAAAGGTTTAATTACCGCATCAGCCGGCAACCATGCGCAGGGTGTTGCTTACGCTGCAAAGAAGTACGGTGTTAAGGCAACTGTTGTTATGCCGACAACAACACCACTTATCAAAGTAAACAGAACCAAGGGATATGGTGCAGAGGTTGTATTATATGGTAATGTATACGATGAAGCCTGTGAATACGCATTAAAGCTTGCAAAAGAACAGGGACTTACATTTGTACATCCGTTTGATGATTTAGATGTTGCAACAGGACAGGGTTCTATCGCGATGGAAATCATCAAAGAACTGCCGACAGTAGATTATATCTTAGTACCAATCGGCGGCGGCGGACTTGCAACCGGTGTATCAACACTTGCAAAGCTGCTCAATCCGAATATTAAGGTTATCGGTGTAGAACCGGCCGGCGCAAACTGCCTTCAGGAATCCATTAAGGCAGGGAAAGTCGTAACACTGCCGACAGTCAGCACAATCGCAGACGGTACAGCCGTAAAGACACCGGGTACAAAGTTGTTCCCATACTTACAGAAAAACCTCGACGACATCATCACCGTACCGGACGAAGATTTAATCGTAGCGTTCCTTGATATGGTAGAAAACCACAAAATGGTTGTTGAAAATTCAGGTCTTTTAACCGTAGCGGCTGTAAAGCAGTTAAATGTAAAGGGTAAGAAGATTGTATCCATCCTTTCAGGCGGAAATATGGACGTTATTACCATGTCATCTGTTGTACAGCAGGGACTTGTCCAGAGAAGCCGTATCTTTACCGTATCCGTACTTCTTCCGGACAGACCGGGCGAACTGGTGCGCGTAGCTTCCATCATTGCAGAAGCAAATGGAAATGTTATCAAACTGGAACACAACCAGTTTGTCAGCATCAATCGTAAAGCAACCGTAGAACTTCGTATTACAATTGAAGCTTTCGGTCACGAACACAAAGAAGAAATCGTAGCAAAGCTTGAAAAAGCTGGACTGCGTCCAAGAATTGTAAAGGTCAATATTTAAGAAGAAATTCTGATTAGAATAAAAAGATATACATAGATATGCATACAGCCCCCGCAGGGTTCGGATAGAACCGGCGGGGGCTGTGTCAGTTAGACCACCCGAATCCACTCCACAGTCGGCAAATGAAGCAAAGTTGCCCGCCCACCCACTCCACAGGCGGCAAGCGAAGCAAAGCCGCCGTCCACTGCCACCCCCGTCCGGGATGCCATCCTCCTCAAGGAAGAACCATAAGGGGCAGCCGAAGTTAAGTAACACGTTGAGGATGCCCCTTATGGTTCTTCCACCACTTCACACTTTTTACATACATTTTACACATTTCTTCCATTTCCAACCGATAATATAATACCCATCAAAGGCAAAAACGAATAAGCATATGCCGGGCAGGAACGGCGGAAAAGGAGAAAGTTATGATAAATTATAAAAAATTGACGGTGGCGCTGATTTGCGGGACAATCCTTACATTTCCAATTGCTGGATGCGGGCTGACAGCGCAGACAACAGAAAATACAGCAGCGACAACACAACAGGGCATTACATTAACGTCATCCCAGAGCGTAGCAGACACCTCTGGACTGACACTGGAATTTGACGAAGAAGATACAGTTACATCCTATGACAGTACGACAGCTTCTTATGTGACATTAAGCCAGAACGGTAGTACCGTCAAAGGAAGCGGTGTCACGGCAGACGGCTCGACCGTGATGATTACGCAGGCAGGAACTTACGTTTTATCCGGTACACTCAGTGACGGAAGTATTGTCATTAATACAGAGGATAAAGCAACTGTCCGCATTATTTTAAACGGTGTGGACATCAGCAGTTCGACAACAGCGCCGTTTATCGTACAGAGTGCGAAAAAAGTCATTGTGACACTTGCGGATAATACCGTGAATAAATTTACGGACAGCGCAAGAAGCACAACAGAAAGCGAGGATTATTCAGCGGCATTTTATTCAAAAGCAGACCTTGTATTGAACGGAAGCGGTACATTAAATATTAATGCAGGATACCGCAACGGCATTAAGAGTACGGATGATTTAAAAGTGGTTTCCGGTACGTATCAGATTACAGCGGCAGAAGACGGTGTGATTGGAAAAGATTTGCTCGGTATTGCAGACGGTAACTTCACAATCAAATCCGGTACGGACGGCATGAAGTCAACTGATGATAAAGATACGACAAAGGGCAATATTATCATTGCAGGCGGTACATTTAAAATCGAAGCGGCAAGTGACGGTATTCAGGCAGAAAATATTTTAGATATACAGAATGGTACATTTGACATTACAACAGGAAACGGTTCAGCGGCGGTAGACATGAAGAGCGGTGACAGCGGCGCAATGGGCGGCATGGGAACCATGGGTGTTCCGGGACAGAACGGCAGTGCGGGAACTTCTGCATCATCAGCTTCAACATCTTCCGATACGGATTCTGTCAGCATGAAGGGTTTAAAGGCTTCCAATGCGATTTATATCTGCGGCGGAACGATTACACTGGATACAGAAGATGACAGTATTCACAGCAATGATTCGATTACGATTGAAAGCGGAAATATTTCAATCCGTTCCGGTGATGACGGTGTTCATGCAGATTCCAGTCTGACAGTAAACGGCGGCGCTATTACAGTCGGTTACTGTTATGAAGGTCTGGAAGCAAAGGATATTGTGATTAATAACGGTGATATTACAATCAGCGCAGAAGATGACGGTATCAATGCTTCGGACGGTTCTTCTACGACGCAGACAGGCGGATTTGGCATGGGTGGTCAGAACCAGAGCAGCAGTAACAGCCCGGCACTGACGATTAACGGCGGTAATTTCTATGTAGAAGCAGACGGTGACGGACTGGATTCTAATGGCAGCATTACGGTAAACGGCGGTACAACCATTGTATGCGGTCCGACATCTTCTGGTGATACAGCAGTGGATTTTGACGGCGAATGTGTATTAAACGGTGGTACACTGATGGCATTCGGTTCAAACGGTATGGTTGAAACACCGACCTCTGCTTCGAATGGAAGCTGCATTGTGGCTGGATTTACCTCACAGCAGGCAAATACGGCATTCAGTATAACAGACAGCAACGGCAGTACAGTTCTTAGCTATACACCGGAAAAAGCCTATGCGGCGGCAGTCTGCTACAGCAGTGATTTAAAGAGCGGTCAAACCTATACCGTAACGGCAGGAAGTACATCCCAGTCCGTAACCGTAAACAGCAGCGTGACGACTTCAGGTATTTCATCTATGGGCGGCGGCGCACAGGGTGGCGGAAAAATGGGCAGCGGTCAGCCGGGCGGCATGCAGTCAGGAAACGGTACAGGTGGTGATGCCAGCGGAAATGCAGGCGGCGGTATGAGCCTGCCGGACGGCACAACGGATGGTCAGGGAAATGCACCACAGATGCCGGATGGAACACAGGGAGAGGTACCGGGTCTGCCGGACGGAACAACCGGCGGCGGTCAGATGGGCGGTCAGCCGGGCGGCAATGCCGGCGGAAACGGCGGCATGAACGCTCAGAACAGTTCTTCTAACGGCATCTAAAAAGGAAGGCTGTTTCGCCGGATAACCGGTCTGCCGGACAGTCTGTAAGAATATGAAAAAATAATTTTGCAATACGCAAAAAATATACTATAATAGGAAGTACTACAGAATTAGATGAAATGGGGTGCTTCCGGAATGATGAAAAATCATCCTTATAAAAAATACATATATGCGGCAGTGAGTCTGTTTGGTGTGATTGTCCTTTCAATCATCGTCTTCTTTATCATTTTCAGATATGGAGAAATCAAACAGGCACTGCGGCATATTTTTAATACCCTGATGCCGTTTATAATCGGAGCGGCGCTGGCGTATATGATTTGTCCGCTGTGCAGGACAATTGAAAAGTTTTATCTGCGGATACTTGAAAAGACAGAGCGGATAAAACAGGCAAAAAAGGAAAAGCTGGCATTGACGGCAAGTGTTTTTACGGGAATCTTTATTACACTGGTTGTCATTTATCTCATTATCATTATTATTGTACCGCAGCTGATTACAAGTGTGATCCGTCTGGTTCAGATTCTGCCGGACAGCGCGGACAGACTGGTAAAGTGGTTAGAGAAAATGTTAAATTCCAACGAGCAGCTTCTGGCAGTTTCGCAGGAGCTGGTAGATAAAGGGTATCATTTTATTACGGACTGGCTCTCAAACGGACTGTTAGAATCCGTAGAAAATATCGCAACGGGATTATCAAGCGGTGTGATCAGTTTCTTTACGCTGATGCTGAATTTGTTTATTGGTGTGATTGTTGCAATATATTTACTGCTTTCAAGAAAGAAACTTGCAAGACAGGGGAAGCTGATTTTATATAGTATTTTCAAAAAAGAGGCAGCGGATTCGATTATGGATGAAGTTTATTTTGCAGATAAGACATTCAGCGGATTTATCAATGGAAAAATTGTTGATGCCGTGATTGTTGCGGTAATCTGTTACGTCGGCATGATGCTGTTTAAGGTCATCACCGGGGCACGGGTGACAATGAGTGAGGTGCTGGTTGCCGTGATTGTCGGTATTTTTAATGTGATACCGTTTTTTGGCTGGTATATCGGACTGTTTGCATCGGCACTGCTGATTTTAATCGTCAATCCGGTACAGTGTGTATTTTTTGTGGTATTTGATTTTATCTTACAGCAGATTGACGGTAACATTTTAGGACCGAAGATTCTTGGTGATACGACAGGGCTTTCCAGCTTCTGGGTTCTTTTTTCGATTCTTTTATTTGGGGATTTGTGGGGATTTGCAGGAATGTTAATCGGCGTTCCGGTATTTGCCGTGATTTACCACATTATATCCCAGCTGGTTGCAAAGGGATTGCGCCGCAACGGACAGGAAGAAATGCTTGTACAGTACGAGCGGGATTTTCCGCCAAAGCAGCCGGAGGAAACAATTGTACAGAAAATAAAACAATAAAAATTAAAAGTGTCAAGTATTTTTGCTTGACACGTATTTGCTTCTGTGATAGTATAAATTTTGTCATTCGACAGAAAAACTGTAACACAGAAATGAAGGGTGCTTATGGAACGAATCGTTGAGCAGACGCTCCTGTATGATTTTTATGGGGAGCTGCTGAATGAACATCAGCGTCAGATTTATACGGAAGCCGTATTTAATGATTACTCGTTAAGCGAGATTGCGGATGAATACGGTATTTCAAGACAGGGTGTTCATGATTTGATAAAACGTGTGGACAAGACACTGACCGAGTATGAAGAAAAGCTTCATCTGATTGAGAAGTTTATTGCCACCAAGGAAAAGGTGCACTTAATTGACCGGTATGCGAATGATTATATTTCTTCGAGCGATATTGACTGTATTCACAAGATACAGGATATTGCAAAAGAAATTATTGAGGATTTTTAATCCGGCAGTATAGTAGAAGTGAGGGCTTATGGCATTCGATAGTTTATCAGACAAGCTTCAGAACATTTTTAAAAACCTTCGCGGAAAAGGACGGCTCACCGAAGCAGATGTAAAGACCGCTTTGAAGGAAGTAAAGATGGCATTGCTTGAAGCAGATGTTAATTTTAAAGTGGTAAAGCAGTTTATCAAGTCTGTGGAAGAACGGGCAATCGGTCAGGATGTTATGCAGAGCCTGACACCGGGGCAGATGGTGATTAAGATTGTCAATGAGGAAATGGTTTCTCTCATGGGCTCCGAGACGACTGAAATTGCATTAAAATCCGGTAATGAGATTACGGTCATTATGATGGCAGGTCTTCAGGGTGCAGGTAAGACAACGACAACTGCCAAGCTTGCCGGTAAGTTTAAGTCAAAGGGCAGAAAGCCTTTGCTTGCTGCGTGTGATATTTACCGTCCGGCTGCGA
>OIXA01004092.1_pt1 | contig 14475 bp, 15 predicted proteins | sample 1587721 | NCBI WGS metagenome assembly OIXA01 (sample SAMEA3888900, study PRJEB22519) | human gut metagenome | biome: human gut; feature: human-associated habitat; material: faeces | place: Denmark | collected 2013 | reverse complement strand
AATAATTTGTAGATTGTTTACTATAAAAATCCCAGGCTTGGCAGTTGGAGGGTTATTATTGAGATTCTATTTTATAAAATTTATTCCTCGTGTAAATTTTATAATTCAAAATTATTGCCTATATTTGCATCAAATAAAGGAGATATGAGAATTGTATCACACAGGAAATTGAAAGAATTTTACGAAACCAAGGGACGAGAGGATTCACGTGTAGCTCTTGAACGTTGGTATGATGTCGTGGAGAAAGCGGAATGGAAGAATTTATCCGAGATAAAGGTAGACTTTCCTGCCACGGATTACGTGGGAAATCAACACTACGTTTTCAATATCAAGGGAAACAATTACAGGTTGGTAGTTGTTATAAAATTCACGATAGGATACGTTTTCATTCGTTTTGTAGGAACTCACGAAGAGTACGATAAAATAGATTGTTCAACCATTTAAAGAAAAGCCATGAATAAGATTACTAGAGAACAATACGAGTTTGCGTTGGCAAGAGTTGAAGAACTTTTGCCCTTGGTTGATGATAATACCCCAGCTAACGACAAGAACGCCGTGGAATTAACCATGATGTCTGATGTTGTTATTTCCTACGAGAAAGAGCATTTCCCGATAAATAAACCAACTGTTGCCGAATTAATTGAATCTTCCCTAGAAGAAAAAGGAATGACACAAAAACAACTTGCCGGAGAGATCGGGGTAAGCCCATCTCGGGTGAATGATTATATCGCTGGACGTTCGGAACCAACTTTAAAAATCGCACGCTTGCTCTGTCAAGTGCTTAATATACCGCCTGCTGCAATGCTTGGTGTATGACGAAAAGCAATATAATATAAAAAAAGCCCCTAGATTAACTAGAGGCTCTCTTTATAATTATAATTACATATTCCTAATTTTGCTATCCCATGAATTCATTTTATCCCTCATTTCTGTAATTGGCTTAATAATCGCTCCCGTGTTCTCGTTTATCTGCTGTAATTCAAGGTACGAATTAGCCAGAATTGTGCGAGTTTCGTCAGCTATGTTCCTTTGATCTGATGCCACGTTAACCAGCGATTCGGTTTTGATGTTCAATATGCTTAATTTTTCAGTTTGCATCACGGCTTGATTCTTCGTTTCTTCCCACGCTATTTGCCCGGCGGTGAATCTACCGTTCAGTTCTTCTATTTGATCTTGCGATGCGGTTGCGAACCCTTTCTTTGAAGACTCTTGTGATGATGATGCCCCTTCCAATCCAACACCGGCGGCTGCTAACTTGTCGTTGATTTCCTTTTGCGCCTTATTATATATCTCCTCGTATTGCTGACGTAAATCATTAATGTCTTCATCGGAAAGCACGTCATCCGATGTTCTCTCTTCGAATTGATCGTACCATTTTTGCATAGCATCGTTAAGGTAATTGGATTTTACCATCCTTAGAACAGATTTCCTCATGTATCCCTCGAAATTGTCAGAGATGTCCCTAAAGGTGGTATCTGCACTCAACAAAAGATCATCTAACCCGTCACGAGCCTCGTCGAATGTTATACCAGTATTAATTTCACTGACGGTTTCTTTTAGCTTGTCCGCCTGATCGTTCAATTTCTCCCATTCCTCAACGATGCCATACCACTTGTCTTTATCCGTTATCCCGTACCCGTTTTCCATCAACTCGACAAGCTTGTCACTCGTAAGGAAATTTGCCAAATCTTCAATTGAGGATATTCCAAGGTCTTTAACGTCAAGGTCATTGTTTTTCCCTTTTTTACCGAGCAGCTCGTTACCGAGAAGTTTCTGGAATTGAGCTTCCATCATCTTTCTTTGACGCTCGATAATGTCCAAGGAACTTTCTTTTAACCCTTCTCTCTCTGCCGCCGTGGCCTCCTTGATCAAGTCAACACGTTTGTCGATAAGGTTGTTTATAATCTCGTTTGTCTGTGCAATCTTGTCGGTAACCTTCGCGAGTCTCTCCGCGTCTCTCTCGGCTTTGCTTTTGCCTCCAAATAATCCTCCAATTGTTTTGCCAAGACCGCCGACAATCTTCATTGAACTGGTAATAATACTCCCCGGTTTTGTTAAATCAATATTTGCCAGCCCCTCGAAAACTTGACCTATCCCATCGACTGATTTTGACACGTCTTCGGACACGTTTACTCCTAAATCAGCAAGCATTCCCGTCAATGAGTTTACACCATCAACAACTTTTTTGCCATTATCCCCAATACTATTCAAAGATTGATTCAATGTAGCTAAGGTTTTTTGCCTGTCTGATTGTGCCTTAGAAAGATTCTTTTCTGCCTGTTCTTGAGTGAGAAGTTTCTTTACAAGTTGCCCCGTTTCATCGGAATACAATCCAACGATAACCTCACCTCCAGACATAACCTTGTCTAAATCTTGTTGTGCCAAACTTACGGCTTCTTGTGCCGCCTTGTAATCTTCCAACCCGGATTTTAACTCTTTAAATGGTTGCCTATCCGCAATCTTTAGGTTTATATTACTGAAAGCGTCTTGTAACTCCTTCAAATCATCTGGTTTCAGATCCTTGGCGGCTTGATTAATGTATTCTTGCAATTTATCCCGGAGAGAGGTTAGGGAAGAGGTAGTTTGAGCATCTAAATTCCCGAAAATATCAGCGAAATTGATGGATGTTTTGAACTGGCTAAAGTCTAATTCTTTGATAGCACTTTCCAATCCTTTGCGTAACGATAATTTTTCGCCTTCCGTGGTCGCTTGTGCTATTTTTTGATTGTATTCCTCTGTAATAGCAAGCCTTTTCTCTTGGTAATCACCGTATTCTTTCAAGTAATCGTTCATCGCCTTGTTCTCTTCCTCGATTTGCTTTTGAAAGACTTCTGTGGTGTCTCGCTCCCTAGTTTTTTTGGCCAAAGAGTAAGCGATAGAAATTTGCATCGTTTGTTGAGCGGATAAAGTGCCTTGCTGTTCTTTTGCCCATGCATCGGCCTGTTTTTTGATAGCCTCGATTTGTTCCTTGTAGTCAAAGTTTATTTGCGCTATCTTCTTTTCAGTGCCTTCTTTCATCAAGTCGATCTCTCGCTGTTGGTTATTAAGCCGTAGTCGATATAGTTCTTCTGCTATTTGTTCTCGTATTTTTAAATATTTCGTATCTTCTTCTGTCGCTTCTTTTATACCGGATGATTTCAATAATTCTGAAGCCTTCCCAGAAAGTTCTGAGCCTAATTTGAAATACGAATCTCCAAGTTCTTGTGCAGCCTTGGATTCTTTTTTTATATTTTTAATTCTTTCTTCTTGGAAGTCTTTTGACGAAAGCTCACTTTTTATATTGGAAGATTGTCCCCCGGCTCCAGTCATTGATTGAACAAAACCAGATTTTACAATATCGCCAAAACTAGGACCTTTTTTTGCTTCGTTTTCAGCTTCGATTTGTTTTTGTATAGCTAATTCATACTGCTCTGCAGCCAGTTTTTGTGCGGCGGAAGCCTTTGCCCTTAGCTTTAATGCTTCAATGAAATTTGATGTGTTTTTAATCAATAGATTCTCGGCATCATAAACATTGTTTACAGAAACTCCTAGATTATCAAATTCTTTCTTGTTTTTCTTTATAAATTCATTCCTTTTTTCAGAATTTGCACCCAGATTGGTCCATGCTTCTTGTAGTTTCTTTAATTTCGTGATCTGTTCACCGATACCCGTTCCACTTTCTTTGATACTTTCGCTAACATCATCCTGTATTTCCGACACGCTTTTTAAAGCATCACGGCCTTTAAACAGATTGCTAACCCAATTCCCAATCTCTTTACCGTAAACGGTGAGCAAGGTTATTCCAACGGTTAATGCTGTTTGCCAACTGAATATAGAGGAAACAACTTGTTTCCAAACAGGGGTCGCCTTTTGTCCTTGCGCTATCAATAATTTGTATTCTTCTCTTGCACGTTTTATTTCATCTGCTAAAATTGGTAGGTTATTTGAAATAGCAGAGAAAAACACTTGAGGCCCGTATGCAAGTGATGGCAGTTCTCTACCTATTTGTTGTATTGACATATTCAAACCATTCCAACTCGAAGCGTAGTTACCCACGTTTCTCTGATGATTTCCGATAGTTGCGTCAAGAGCTTTTATCTTGGAGTCTGCTTGATTAATGGATACTAGAAGTTCTTTGCCAAATTGAGAGTTGCGTTCTTCCTCGGATAATTCCCTATACGTTACTCTCATTCTTGAAAGAGATTGAGAAAGACCGTTCATAGATGTTGCTGCAGCATTATCCATTTTCACGTTATTACTCAAGTTTTGACGGACTTCGGCTAATGCCGTTTTGTGTGTGAGTAAAGAATTATTCAACTGCTCTAGTCTCTTGGTTTGTGCTGATGAGAGGGAAGATGATTCTCCTTGCGATCTAGTGATTTTCTTCATTTCTGCGTTAATCAAACGGATTGCATTCTGTTCTTCAACCATCCGTTTGATATTTTGGGCTCTAGTCCCGATAACCGAATCAATTTGTTCTCGCAATTCATCATACGCTTTCGCCTGCGCTTGAATACCTGAGGTATCTGGTCCCGTGGAACCGGGGGAAGGTGATGGCGTGTTGGTGGCATTCGATAGTTTTTCTTGAGCCTCAACTATTTTTTTCGTGTTTTTGATGATATTATCAGATGAAAGCTTTATTTGGGCTTCTGATTCCGCTATTTTTGACACGATCTCTTTATATTGATCGTACGTTGATTTTAGTTGCGATTCTAACGCTTTGGCAATGTCCGGGGACTTGTTAACGTCCATCTTTTTTAGCTGCGTTTCCAGCTTTTCAATTTCTTGGCGCAACCTAATAACCTCCTTGTAATCCGAAGATACACTAAAATGAATTTCAGCCATGATTATTATTGTTGATTACTTTTTTGCTTGTTTTTTCTCCTTCGTGAAGCCATGTCCTTGCCGTTCACTTTCTTTACTTTCGTGCCGTAAACCACGTGTAACTTGTCTCGTTGCATTAAAACGAGATTCCTGTAAGGGATTTCACGCACGATCTCTTCATACGAGAGACCCAAATTTTCCTTGAACGATGCGATCTGTCCTACTAGCGTGTCATTTCCAGCTATCTCGGTTTCGCTGCCAACCTGCTTACGTTCATCGCCAAGCTGACAGCTTTCAGAAAAACCGCCATGTCAATCATTGATATGGCTTCCTCTAGCCCGTTAATACATTCCTCGTAAGTCCCATGCTTTAACTCGTCCTCCAAGGATTCATCACCGTTTATAAACCATGAAAGGGCTTTAGAGTAGCAACTAGCATCTTTTAATGATAATAAAACATCCCGGGTTGTTTGAGCATCTTTTACAGTTGACAAGTGGGATATTGCCCCGGATAGCCTGTATATTGTCGGGGGGTATATCGTGTAAGCTTTCTTGTTCACGATTATCGTTTTGAAATCGGTTCCGATGATGGAACTGGCTATAATTTCTGCACCTTTATTCATGTCGTTTTATTGAAAAGGGGCGAAGTGGAAAATCACTTCACCCCGTGTAATTATCAATTTATCTAACGCTTTCCGTGGCGGGGGAAAGGGTGATCTCTTTGTTCACGGTTCCCCCTGCATCAGATAGAGAAGTTTTAATTTCTCCCGATCGAGTTACATAGCCTTCCTTCGATACTTCATAGCTGACAGTAGCCCCGGCGTTCACCCGCTTTGACTTTACCGTCTCGCCATCCAGTTTAACGGTTGCATCAGAAGGATTCGGTGTAACGGAAACTGTTACTCACGCCTCTTTGACCTCGCTAGCGTCGAACCAGTATTCAGGAGAAACCGCTTTATTTAACGGCTCTAGCATGGTGCCAACAACGGCAATCCCGATCGCTCCATCCGTGTTAGCCTCTCTAGCGGTAACATTCGCGTACGGGAGAATGCAGTATTGATCATCTTCCGTCAGGGCGATCAAGCATTTTTTTATTTCTACCACGCCTCTCTCTCGTTTCCACCCCATGTCGTTAGCTTGATTCGGGGTTGTCCCTTTTATCGTGGCTCCGCCCATCAAGGCCGCTTTCGTGGCGTAATCGTAACGTCCGATAGTGAAATTGAACGTCACGTCTCCCATAGTCTTGGCTCCCATCCGGTATGTTGAGCCGGTGAGCTGGTTTTTGTAAGAGTCTTGAGAAGGTTCTGCTTCCTCGATACTCCACGTATCTTGATGAACGTTCTCGATTTCAGTGGCGGTTCCCCCTTCTTTAACCATAGCGTGTACTAACGCTCCTGTCAAATCTTGAGAAACAGCATCTGCGTCGGCATACCATAGTCTTTTTATGTCTACAGCCGAAATTTGTGGATTTGTTGCCATAATATTTTAATTTACATTTAATACTTCAAATAATACCCTTATATTTACGAAATGACATTTTAAATCAGGATCTTCCTCTTGACTTGTGGAACGAACCTCGTACCGGTAAGTGCTTTTATCATGTTTTGACACGGAACTGATATTGTATAACATTCTCTCTATTTCCGTGAGCCGTTTCGTGTTTGCCATCCCTTTGAAATCAGGCACGCACACGTTGATGTTCACGAATGCTCTCGACCAGAAAGTGTCTTCTTCAAGAGTCCCGCAAAGCACTATCAATCTCTCTGAATCAACTTTACCTTCCTTGATAGCGTCTTTCCTGTACTGCTTGAACCCGAACTTCTTCAAGTCCTTGTAAAGAATCTCTTCTATGTCTCCCGTGGTGATCATCTGTTAAACAATTCAATTACTTTTATTTCTGCACTATCCATTACATCAAAACCTTTTGCGTTCACGTAACTAGCGTAATCCATCCCCGCCACTACCACGAGAGTGTATCCTTTCTTGCGAGTGGAAACTATCTGCCTTGCATATATCAACCCCTGTTTGCTCCCCTCTGAACCATCCCCGCTTTTCCCTCTCGCTATGAAATTGACATCCTTCCCGGAAATAGTGGTAAACCTCACCCTTTGCATATTTGCCCCAAATCCGGCAACCTTGTTAAATCCCCCTTCTTTTATAATCTTCCCGTCACGTGCTAGAACGTAACCGATAGAACTCCTTAAATTACCGGTGATGTTCTGGTATCTCCCGTTTTGTACTGCTGTTTGTACAGCTAGTTCCCCGGCATAAATCAATTTGTTAACAAGTTTATTCAACTCGTCATCGATTGATTTATACACGTCCGAGAAATCCCAAGTCACACCCATATTTCCGAGTAATTAAAGTAATTACATCTTGCTATCTTTATCACTTTCCCATCTCCTCTCTTGTTCCCATTGTGATCAATAACCTCGATCTCTTCTCCCGGTAACACATCTCGCCCCTCGTACACGATATGGTAGCTAAAATCAATCATGGAACCGTTAACGGAAACCTGTTTCATCTGCCCGTTATCATCACAACGACATGGTCCAATTTCTTCCCACTCGTTATTATCATTGATGACCGGGTTTCCCAAGTCATCAAATTCGGGTTCTTTATTAACCTTTACTTGCAATATGTGTGGTGCGAAATACATAATTACCAAAGATCTGATGCGTCACTAATTGATGAAATTACGTTAAGCTCGTCCTCTATCTCGTATTTGTTACACAGGTAGGCGTAGTACTCTTTTAACGCATCCATGTCCCATGATATAGAAAACCCGCTTTCGTTGATAGACTTCGGGCGAGCAAGAAGAGACGGTATGAATTTGGCGATAGTGATTGAAACGCTCTCGATATTGTCCGCCGTCACTTCATCTTCACCGTTTAACCCGTTACTTACTACAATATCAAGAAGATCAGCCTCCGATAGATTACCGAAGGTCTGAAACTTCTGTTTTATGTAGTCATTTATCGTCATTTCTCAACTGTCAACGAGTAAATTCCGTTAATCTCGGTGATGATCGGCAACGACAAAGATTGCGCTTTCGTGAACTCAACACCGTTCGAGTTGTCAGTTTCTCCCTTACCCCATTGTGAGATACGAATTCTACCGTAGTTAGAGTAAGTAACTCCCGGTTCTTGTCGTAACTCGTTATCAGCGTAAGCATTCTTGATAACCCCAAGTTTCCCGGCGGGAACAAACACGATATTCTTGTCATTCCACGGGTTATACTCGGTCAATTTGCCGTTATCTTGGATTCGTGTAGTACGCCTGATAACCTCGAACACGGGGAAACCATTTTGACGCATGAACTCGTTAAGATTAGACAGCAATAGGGGAGTGGAAGATTTTCCTTGCCCGAATACTACAAGTTTCATCTTGCTGTTGCGCAGGATATACGATAACCGGGACTGTGACAAGAGTATCTTGTCGAAGGTTACTTTATCTTGAGCGGCATCAAGAATAGCTTGAATGTCCTCGAAACAATCTACCGTGTTTTTATTTGCGGTAGTCCAATCCTTGGTCACTGATGCGATATTTCCAGAAGGCATCTTGTGATCAATAACTCCTCGAACACCACCTTCGGGGTTGTTGGTGGAATCAAAGGTAAACACACCCTTGTTTGACATCGCTCCCAAGAAGATAATGTCTAGCTTGGATTGAACTGAATTAACCACCTTACCCACGTTATTCCACATCAAATTAATTAACTGCTGCGTCTTTTGCGAGTCAGTCAACATCCGGGAATCGAGGATTTGTAATACCTTTCGGTATTCCTCGATAGGCATTGAGTAGCTCATTTGGTGAGTAAGAACTTTTTGTTTCAACGTTTCTAATCCTTCTGTACCCATGATAGGCTCTTTACCTTTCGAGTCGAGAGTGGCGGCAGCAACGCTTAGGTTGTATTGCCCGATTAGTTCCTCGAAATTTAACCCGATAGTTGGAACATCCCAATCCAAATATCTCTCGTAGATATTTTGGTCAAACAATCTTTTTCGCAACTCGGAGGCTGCGTCAATGCGAATTTGAACTTGTTTCGTTAATTCGCCAAAAATAGAACTATAAAATAATTCAGCCATGATTCACCTCCTTTACTGTCTAATGTACCCGATTGTCGGGCAGTTTTTCAATTTCCATCCTTGGAGCCAATCATTGGGAACTGGATAGGCCACGTCCTTCAAGATAATCACGTCATATCCCGCTGAAACGGTTTGAAATGACATTTTTTTCGTATACTCGAAAGTTGTTTCAACCACCGCGTCAGGTAAATCTGTTCCGACAGCCAAAATAGCCCCTGCAACTGCTGCCTCGTTTTCTGCTGATAACGTCAATTCGTCATAATCAGCATTCGTGCTATTGATGCTTGACACTGTTTGCTCTCCGATAGCTTCACCTTTTACCACGAAACTACCTTTAGCAATTCTTGGTTTCGTGGTGGTACCTCCGGCAATGACTTTAATGGCTTTGCATAACTTGCATTCCATTCTGTCAAAGTCCAGTTTTATCGGAGTACCTTTCTTTACCTTCGTTCCTTCTGGCAATTCGTTTGTCAGCTTAAAATCTCCCGGTAAAACTTTACACTCCCCTCGCCAGAACACGGGGAAATCACCTTGGATTTGTTCTTTTTCAAATTCTATAGCCATAACTTAAAAATTAGTTTGCATCCGGCAATGATTCGGCCCACTGCTTCGCAAGTTCTTTTCCCTGTGCTTCCGGAGTGGATAGAGGGAATGCCGTTTCTTTCCCCTCTAATTGATTCGTCACGATATTCTGCTTTACACTGGATAGGTAGGAGTTAATCGCCGCATCGTCCATATCGTCCGTTATAGCGAATCCCTCTTTCTGTCTCCATTCAGGAATACCGAGTTCTTTAGCCTTGTTTGAGATTAGGGTTGCCCTTGATGCTTGTTGTTCTTTAGCCTCATAAGCGTTTAGTTTTTGCTGTAACGGGGTTAATTTCGATTCAATTGCATCACTAATCATTTTTTGAATGTCGGTTGCGTTTTTATCCTGCTCGCCCCCCTTGGCAGGTTCTTCTTTCTTTTCTCTAGCTTTATTGACAGCATCGGTTACCCGTTTATCTATACCGCTTTGAAGAGAAGAAAGGAACGTTTTTTGTGAAGACACTACAACGTTCAAGTTTTCATCAGTTACAAAACCAGTTGCCGCAAGCGACTCGGCGTGTCCCTGTAAAATTTCGTCGGCTAACCCAAGATTTGAATATTCCCGTTTTAGTGATTCGAATATTTTTTCTTTCATGTTTGAATAAATAAAAAGAGGGATAACCCGGATTGTTCCGTTTTATCCCTCTCATGGATTTCACAATATAATTTACTTCTTTATGCTAATATCGTTATGACATTTCCAGCATTTGCATTTAACTTCTTGACCGGACGCAAGCTTGGGCCTTACCTCCATTAAGAAAGCCCCGCATTTAGGACACTTAAGCCTGTCTTTATCTTCTCTTTCGTCGATCATAATGCAAATATATAAAATAATCCTCAAATTATATCATATTGATATATTTAAAATTGTGAACTCTGGTTTTCTGTATTTCCCTCTTGATTTTTATTTAAATTGTTGTTCAATATTCGTTGAATCTCTGCCTGTGAATCATCAACAAGCGCAAGTAATTGAACTGCCGTTTCAAGAGATATAATCCCATCTTTGTATAATTTTCCAATAGACTCCCATATCCTTTCTTTATCCTCGTTGAATGGTTCTGCAAACTCGTGCTTTATATCTAGTTTTAAAAGCTGTTCTCTTAGTGCTATATGTGTCACATTTGCCATTATAGCAATAATTAAATTCTTTTCTCGATCAACAGCAATGTCATAGATTTCTTTCCGGTTATCTCGTTTTATATACCCTAGAACCATTGCCCTTTTCAGTGCTTCTCCAGACAACGTTCCAAGTCCTTTCATATTCTCAAAAGAGAAGTCCGGGGTAAATGAATCAAACAGGATAGAAGTGTTTAAATCTCTTTTCTCGCTATCTTTCATTTCAGAATAAGCGGGTGGGGCCACGTATTCGAACACGCTATCTTTTCCTTGACATTGTATAACCTCCCCAACGGTGTCCGGGTTTGCTAAAGATTTAATCACATCGGCTGAAATCTTAGCCTTGGGATCGGCAAAATAATTGTTCGTGTCGGCTGTTTTAGAATCTACCATTTCTTCCCTATTGATTCTAGGCTCTACACCCTCACAAGCTTTCTCTTGTTGATAATAAATGATATTTATCTTTCCTGACGGGTTAGGCATCACATCGACATCCCAACCTATCTTTTGTTTTTTACACCTGTAAATGTAACTTGGAGTTTGGATGTCAAAATGCTCTATTACATTATCCCCCTCTTTGATAAAATAACCATACCCAAAAGCGACCATGTTTTCATATTGATCGAACAACGGGCGAAGCGTGTATCCTTTAGAATGAGATAACACGATTACTTTCACGGCTGGCTTCCCGTTGGAGTCCTTGTATATATGATACAGTTTGGCACTTTCTGTTTCCGCTCCGGCGAGACGCTTGGCTTGGCGCATGGTAGTATCGAAACGTGTGTCTTGAAGAAATTTCGTGTAGGCCTCGAACGCCTCGTCGCTACCCGACGTGTCCATGTTTTTCCACTTGATAGGTTTTCCAAGTAAAAAGAATAATTCAACCTCGTTAATGTATACCTGTCTACGACGAGGTAACTTTTCTACCTTATACGGTTCTTTCCCCTTTCTTGGCTTGTCTCTTCTTTTCATCACATCGTGCATGGAAGGGGTGTATTCCTCTATCGCTTTCTCGACATCTATATCCCTGTTTTGAAACAAAGTTATCGCTTTATTTACATCCTTGTCTTTAAGTAGTTGTTCAAGATCTCTAGCTATTCCTAGAAAGTTTTTCCCGGTATTTAGCGTAACATTGATCGTGTTTTTTATTATCCCCATATCATGTCAATTAAAATATACCTAAATCTTCTTTACTATATTGTTTTGTCACGATAACACGCCCTAGTATCTTACCTAATATGTAATATCTAGCGGCATCTATCCCGTGATTGTAAGCATCTATTGGTTTGTTTAGCCATTTCCCGTCCTTGTCTTGTAGATACGTGTAATTTTTAAACTCTTTTATGAGGTTTACTGACTTCCTTGTTACCTTTATCTTGTATTCCAGCATTTTCGTTATCCCTGCCATGACCGACCCTTGAAATTTATCCACGGGGTAAATGTTTATTCCGGCATTGGCAATTTCTTGTATTAACCTCGGATCTGCACTCTCGGACATTACATCCAAATCGTGCTGTTTTAACTCGTTGATAATGTCCCTAGACAACATTTGCGTTCGGTAAAACAATTCATCTAAATACAAACAATCGTCTATTATGCCGCATTTTATCGCTGCTGTAGGATCATTGGTAAAACCAAAGTCAATGCCTGTAGCCTGACTCTTTGCCCAAGATGGAAACTCGTCTATTATTTCAATTTCCTTGAATATTAACCCTTCCACGATTGCCTGTATCCCTAGCCCGTATATTTGCCACAACGATTTATTTTTTTCTTGTAAACTTTCTATTTCGTCAACTATTGTCTGCTCCAAGAAAGGATTGTCTTTATAAGTAGTAACAAAATGGAATGTTCGGGGATCTTTATTTAAAGTACACAACCAATGATCGTCGGAGAATGAAGGGTTGTAGTCTAATATGGCAAAACGAGTGGTTCGCATTTTAAGCTGTTGCCATTCTATAAATAGTAATTCATTTGCCTCGTTGCAAAACAAGATGTCCCTTTTTCGACCTCTTATTTTCTGCTCGTCATCCATCGAGAAGAAATCGACCCAAGAGCCGTTTGAAAACGTGTAAATGAAATCTGTTTTATTTAAGCACTTGTCATCAAATACCCCCATTTTGAAGAGAATCTCCTTGAAATCGACAAACACGGTAGCTTTTAGTGCTGGGAGTGTTTTACGGACAATTGACAGCCGTGTTCCGGGGTGCTGTATTAAATAAATGATAAGCCAAATTAGGGTATTATAAGTTTTGGAAGACCGAGACGATCCCTGTTCGGATATTATAGTATATCCTTTTTTGATAGCGTTATCAATTTGGGAAAATATTTTAGTCGTTTGAATCTTCATCGCTAACGTCTTCTCTTTTGTCGATAATTTCCACTTCAATCCTAGGGACTAAATCTTTCCCGTCTTTGCCGGTTATTTCTTGTTTAACTGGGGCATCGTAACCGAGCATTTTACAAATGCGTTCTATCGTCCATGCTTTTCCGTGTAGTTTTAATTCAATGCCCGCTCTACCTTCTTTAACGCTTTCTATTGCCTTAATTTGTTCTTCTGTTAGTTCGTCAAAATCTTTAAATTTAAGGACCCCGTTTTTTAATTCAACGTAATCAGAAATCTTCGCGTTAACGATGCATTTAAGCTCGTTCAATATTCGCTCTTTGCTTAAATCAGACTTCTTCTTTAACTCTTCCTGTAATTCTTTTACCCTTGACCTAACCTTGACCTCTGATAATAATGTTGAGGATTTTTCCCATATAGATTTTTCTGTCATCTTTTTACAACAAAAAGCCCTCCGGTACGCCTCGGAAGCATTACCAGTTTCAATATAGTAATTACAAAAAGCTTCTTGTTTTACCGTGAGCATATCTAAGTCAATTATTTTCAATACAAAGATAGGAATTTAATATAGATATATCAATATGATATATTTATATTTATCAAACAAATATTGCCTTGCGTGTAACAGAACCGTCATTTCATACAGCCATTAACAAAATCGATAACTCTTCTATTTGCTTCATCTACTTTTTTTTGATCGAAGTCTATGTAGATGTCTGTTACAGTATTACCACCGTGTCCTAACGCCGCGGCTATTGTTTCTTTGGGAATATCCAAACTAGCGGCTATTGTTGCCCACGTGTGCCGTGCCCAATACGTGGTAATTTCGGGAAATAACGGTTCCCGGCTTTTTATTTTTCTTGTCTTACCCTTGATATTTTTCTCTATCAATTCCATTTTGCCAATCTCGTGAAGATTCTTGTTCATTCTCCACGTGAAATTTCTGTAATTCTCGTATCTATCGAGAATGTTTAGCAAATGTTTTTGTCCCTTGTATTTGTTGATTATTCTTTCGGCTTCTGGTTCAACTTTTATGGAATACAACCTAGATGTTTTTGCTCTTTTATAATTTATGCGTCCCCCGTCGATAGATTTTAAATTACACAAGTCTATCACGTTTATACCTATCAAGTAAAATATTAACATGAAGATGTCTTGGTAGAATTTTTGGTGTTCTTCACAAGGATAATCTCTAAATAAGACGAGTTCATCTATAGTCATGGATCTTTTAGGCGTTTTTTCTTTTTTTATCTTGAATTTTCGAAATGGATACAAGTCTAGGCGAATAACTTCTTCCTCGATAGCAGAATTAAAAATGGCTCTGATATTTCTTAAATGAATGGATCTTGCATTCACGGATGGTGCGTTTTTTTTCAAGAAATTTTCAAATGACTTTAACCAAGAAACATTTATGTCCTCGAATAATAGACTTTCTTCTCCTGCAAACTCTTTTATCTTGTTTAAAGTTGTTTGATATATTTCTCTGGTTCTAATCTTTTCCTTGCCATTCATGAATTTAATATAGTAATCTGAAAAGGTATTC
>OIXA01004089.1_pt1 | contig 14484 bp, 10 predicted proteins | sample 1587721 | NCBI WGS metagenome assembly OIXA01 (sample SAMEA3888900, study PRJEB22519) | human gut metagenome | biome: human gut; feature: human-associated habitat; material: faeces | place: Denmark | collected 2013 | reverse complement strand
TGTCCAATGCCGCAACAAATGCATGATCATCTCCACCGCTTCCTGCACTTAGATATCCCTTAGCACAACCAAGAACAACAACATTTCCTTTCGCGCTGACTGATGCTCCAGGATTAACATCTCCGACAACAACAACACTTCCATCAGATTCAAGACTCTGTCCAGACCTTAAGGTTCCTCGGTAAAACTGTCCATCTCCCTTTCTTCTCTCATCAACCATGGACTGACTTCTTTTTTGTTCTCTTTCCTGAATCTTTTTCAATACATCCTTAAAAGAAGTTTCCATGATCTTATCATCTTCTATCACATATGCAATCGTCAAAGTTGTTTTTTCTGCAATGATCTGCAGTACATTCTGAAGTTCTTTGGCATCTAGTTTTCTGCCTTCGATCTTTAGTGCGATCTGTGTCTGTCCATTAAAGAAATCTTTTGCCTGCACAAATTTATCTTCGATCGCTTTGATCAGTTGATCAAACTTCATTCCTGGATCTAACACCATGGTAAGTCCCAGACTGTTTCCCTTGAGCAATACCGGCTGATTCATACAATTCCTCTCTTCTTTCTCTAATCTCCTGCAGTACCAACACTGGTTTCTGTGACTGATTTATTATTCTTCTCTAATGTCTTCTTTGTCTTATCATTTGCAAAATAATACTCATAAATATCCTTTGCAGTCGCTGCTGCATTAGATGAGGTATATCCAAACGGAATAACAACCGTTGTTGTGATCTCTGGCTTCTCATATGGTCCATAAGAGATAAACAACGCATGATTCGGACGTTTCTTATTCTCCTGTGCTGTACCTGTCTTACCTGCTAATTTTACTTTCATGCCTTGGAAGATACTGCTTACGGAGCTGTCCTTTCCGCTGACTACACCTCTCATACCAGTATGCACTGCATTCCAGTATGTTGTATCATAATGAAGTTGTCTTACTTTCTTAACTCCATATTTCTTGACTGTCTTTCCATTATCGTCAGTGATCTTGTCCATGATACTTAGATCATATACGGTTCCACTGTTGGATAATGTTGTCACATAATTCGCGATCTGGCTTGGCGTGAAACTATTACGTCCCTGTCCAATGGCAGAACGTACGGATGTTTCATCAGAAACCTGTGGAGATGACTCATCCAGTTCAATTCCTGACTGCTTATTAAGCCCTAGCTGTGTTGCGTATTTCTCCAAGTACTTAAGACCTTCTTTACTGCTGTAGGAACCTGATTTGTCTCCTAATCTATATCCTACTTCATAAAAGAAATAATTACAAGATGCTTCGATCGCTGTTGACACAGTTCTTGGTCCATGGCGATCTGGATATTTCCAACACTTCGCCGGTGGTGTGATCTTATCGTATAACCCTGTACAGTTGATGACTGTACTTGTCGTGATTGCTTTCTCATTAAGACCTGCCAAAGCAGACACTGGCTTAAATGTAGATCCCGGTGCTGTCTTATGTTTCAGTGCCTGATTATATAATGGTGTAGATGCTGAGTTTGCCAGCTGCCTGTAGTATCCGGAATCTGTTCCGTTTGATAAACGGTTGCTGTCATATCCAGGATAACTTACCAATGCTTTTACCTTTCCTGTCTTGGAATCTGTGATCACAACAGATCCGGAACATGGATCCATACCGATCTGTCCTGGTGTGATCTGTAAACTCTTTAACTTTCTTCGAATGAAATCATAGCTGTTTAGGGAACCAGATTTCAATGCCGTATAATCACTGTCACCTTTCTTTTTTAAAACTCCCTGTTCATAAAGAAGGAGACATACTTCTCTTCCGCTTAATTTTCCTTTCATGATGCTTTGTTCGCAGACTGTCATATCAAAATCATCTGCATCAACCAAAGCATCTTCTACATAAGCAGCCAGTGCTTTCATGATCTCTTCAGTGTCATTGTATTTGCTGCTGATATTCAGTGAAGAAATATCAATCCATTCCTTGTTCACGGCATACCTTAAGAATTCACTTAAACTGATCTTCTCATTCTTCCACTTCTGATATGTCTTATCCGTCGTATCGATAGAACTTGAGATCAATACTTTCTTGCTAGACAACAGACTGTATACATAAGATGCATAGGCTTGTTTTTCTTCACTCTGATCTTTGTACGCTTTGGTATCTTTCAAAACAAGATTCTTTGATACATTGATCGCCTGATCTTCTAAAGTCTGAATCTTTCGATACATCTTCTTCTCATAGGATGTCGCCTTATCTCCATTGAGATTCTCAAGGTCGATCACACTATTGCCAATAAATGAATAATATACTTTCTTGATCGGGATCATAATATTCTCACGGTCATTTCCTGCGCTGTCAGAACTTGTAAGCTTAGACAGAACAATTCCCGCGATCTTCTTCTCGAGCAGATTATATACATATTCCTGTAATTCGCTGTCAATCGATAATGTGATATTATTTCCTGTTCCCGATTTGACTGTCTTGGTCGTGTCGATGATCTTTCCAACATTGTTGACAACCAGAGTCTTGCTTCCGCTGTCTCCGTGAAGATAATTCTCAAACTGCTTCTCAACACCGGCCTTTCCAACCGTCTCATCACTGGAATAGTAATCTTTATCTTCTTCTTTCTTTCCTTTGTTATATGTTTCAAGTTCATCCGTATTGACCGTTCCTGTATATCCGATCACATGAGACATCGCCTCACTTTTATTATATACACGAATAGACTTTGTATCAATATCTATTCCCGGAAGTTCTGAACTTCTTTCTTTGATCTCGGCAATACTTCTGTTATTGATTTCATTTGCGATCGTCACCTTCATATACTGAGAATAACGGCTCAAAAATGCACTGTATCTGACAGACATGATCTTTAATGCATCTTTCTTGGAATAAGATTTATCAATATCAAACATCTTTCCTGTTCCTGCGGAGCCAAGAGTTCCATTTCTCAAATATTCAAAAACCTGTTCTGCAGTTGCATTCAGCTGTTTATCTCTTAATTCTTTCTCAGACTTTGAAAGGTCTGTGCTGTTTCCAATTCCAAAAACATCTCTCTTAAACTTCTTTAATTTTGACCCAGTCTCTGTAAAACGAAACTTTCCGCTTCCTGTATATTCAATCGGAATCTCATTGATAAAGGAGTCTCCATTTCGCTCCAGGATCTTGATCACTTTATAAATGACTTTATTCTTCTCATAACTTTCTGATGTACCATTCTTTGCTGCCAATGTCTGAAATGCATTGTCATTCTGGAAATTCACTGTATATACAAGTTTGTTGTATGCAAGCAGTTTTCCATTCACATCATAAATATTCCCTCTGGTACCAGATGTCTTGACTGTCTTTTGTACTTTATATGTAAAATCATTTTTATGTGACTGACCTTCTACGATCTGAAGGACAAACACACGCCCGATCAACACACAATAAAGCACAACGATCAGTATGATCAAGGCAAGCAGTCTGTTTGCCAGTAATTTTTCTGCTTTCTCGTAAATTTTTCGTAACACTAGAACATACTCCTTTTTTCACCATCTCTGATCCTGATATCAACCTCTAACAATATCTTATATATAAGCAATGCTACGATTCCCGTATATACTGCTTCCGGAATCATAACTTTAAACAGATAAGAAAAAAACTGCAATCTTCCTCTCATTGCAAAAAAGAAAAAGAAGATCACAAAACTATACGCAAGGGAATTCGCTGTTAGAAGTCCGATCGGCAGCAAGATATCATCCTCATAAAAATATGTATGGAACCATCCATTGACATATCCAAACATTAAATACACAAATGCGTTCTGGCCTAAAACATTTCCTGAGAATATATCGATCAGCAGCCCACAGACAAATCCGATCACGATTCCTGCTTTCCTGCCTCGGATAAATGCGATTGTGACCGTTAAGATCAGTAGAATATTCGGCATAACCCCTGCGAGTTTCAAAAAATTAAAGACGGATGTCTGTAAAAGGAAACAGACTAGTACCGATATCACATAAAATAAAATTCGTTTGATCTTCATATCCTCACCTGCTATTCCTTTGTTTCTTCATCAAGATTCTTTGTTTTCTTAAGATCTGTGATAACCAAAACTTCTTTTAAATGCTTGAAGTCAACGACTGGTGTCACTTTCGCTGTCTTGGTAAGCTTTGTAGAATCAAGCTTCAGATCAGATACTTTCCCGATCGTGATCCCTTCATTAAATTTGGAACTTACATAAGATGTTACAAGCTCATCTCCATTCTTGACTTTTGCATCTTTGCTGATATATACAACTTCCAGATATCCATCTTCCATCGTATCCAGACTTCCATTTACGATACACGCATCATTTGTCTTTAGGAACATAGCACTGACCATACTTGTATCATTAATGATCGTTCGTACTTTGGCTGTATGTGATGATACATCATAGACAATTCCTACGAGACCATTCCCTGCAATGACATTCATGTCTTTCTTAATGCCGTCTTTGCTTCCTCTATTGATCAGAAAGATGTCAAACCAGTTTCCTGATCCTTTACTGATGACTCTGGCTCCCACTGTATGATATTTTTTGTATTTTTGTTTTAATTTCAAAAGATCCTGCAGACGTTCTAATTCTACTTGATTCTGCTGTAGCACACGATTCTGCATCTTCAGAACATCGATCTTCTCCTGTAGACGCTCATTCTCTGCTCTCAGTGTCTTCTTGCTTTTCGCATTCTCATTCCATGAAAACACGGCATTTCCTACCGAATTAATGCCTTCCTGCATCGGAGATAAAACAGTGAAAAAGATATTCTTGACTGGAGTTAAGACTCCTCCGGCAAAAACACTGATTCCCGCCAGTAACCCACACACCACGATAAAAATCGCTAACAGGTGGTTTGAATTAAATTTTTTCTTTTGCAATTTCATACGTCTATCCTCTTTCATCATCTATCGTTTTAAATATGACTGCATTCCTAAGATCACATGATCTTCTGGCCGGTCAGCAATATGAACCGGTATCTTAAATTCTTCTTTGATCCACTCTGCCGTCTTTGGAAATGCTGCCCCGCCTCCAGATACATAGATTCCCTGATTCATAATATCTGATGCAAGTTCTGGCGTAATGCTTTCTAACACTGCTTTTACCTGCACACAAATGTCTCTGACCTGACTGTGGGCCTTTTCTTCAACGATCTGAATTGGTATCTTCTCTTGTTTTGGAAGTCCACTCACAAGATTTCTTCCCTTGATCATAGCTGCTTCTTTATCTTCTATCTTCGCATATGCAAGTTTTAAGTGTCTTGCACTTCGTGTTCCGATCGCTAATTTATAATTCTTCTTTACATAATCTCTGATCCACTCATCGATCTGGTCTCCTCCATATGGAAAAAGTCTGCTTGTTACGATCCCACCTAAAGATATCACAGAAATCTCTGTTGTTGAAGCTCCTATATCAATGATCATATTTCCACATGGCGCATTGACATCAATTCCACTTCCAATTGCCGCAAGGATTGGCTTGGGAACTAAAGTTACATCCTTAACCCTTGAAGCTGATTCCCATGCAAGATCTTCAAATGCTCGTTTCTCAACATTCGTAATATCCACGGGAACAGCGATCATAAGACCGGTTTTCCTGATCCGTTTGAAATAATGGTCCAATACCGTTCCTAACAGATATCTCATATTCGTATAATCTGAGATCACGCCGTGTTCCATTGGTTTCACTACATGAATACTGTATGGCTGTTTCTCATACATCGCAAATGCTTCGTTGCCGAATGCTTTTAGTTTCGCATCTTCATCAAATGCGATCATATTCTTTATCTTTAAAAATTCTTCTTTATCTCTTGTACAGATTCTTAAATGTCTGGTTCCAAGTTCAATTCCTAGTTGTGCCGTTTTCATGTTCTGCTCCTTACATCATGTGTTCTTCTCGAAAACTTAAATATGTCTGGTCTCCGATGATAATATGATCACATAGCGGAATCCCAAGAAATTCTCCTGCTTCTTTCATCCGCTTGGTCGTCAGAATATCCTGGCGGCTTGGCGTTGGATCTCCAGATGGATGATTATGGATCATAAGTACGGAAACCGCTTCGCATCGAAGTGCTTCCAGAAATAATTCTCTTGGTGATGCCACTGTCTGATTCACTGTACCAACAGAAACCGTAAGTTCCTTTATAACTTTATTCTTTCCATTAAAAAAAATTAAAATCATCTCTTCCCGGCTTAAATGCCGCATCCGTTCCATATAATAATCTGCAATGGATACTGGTGAATGAAAGCTTATCTTATCTTCGACTTTCGCACTTGCTAATCGTTTAGACAATTCTGCAATACACAAGATCTGCATCGCCTTTACTTTCCCAATCCCGGGAATCTTTTGTAATTCTTCTCTTGAAGTGTGGCAAATTCCCAGTATTCCCTCATAAAACGGATCGATCGACAACACTTTCGTTGCAAGATCGATCGCCGTCTGATCCTTTGTCCCACTTCTTAAGATCACTGCCAGAAGTTCTGCATCTGACAGCATTGCTGTTCCATTCTTTTCACACTTTTCATAAGGTCTTTCTGACACTGGTAATTCCTTTAATGTCTGATGTTTTTCTTCCATATCTGATCCTTTCTGTCGAAAAATCTCCATGGTCAAAACATTTCTCACATTAAATCTTACCATAACTTTTCACTGATGTATAGAAATCAAACCGTTGTTTTCCTTAAATTTTTCTTATTTTATTTTATGAAATCTCTGGAATTTCTACCAAACCTTTTTCTGCCATTCGCTGCAGGGACATGATGATTCCATATTTGGCATGTGGATATGTAAGACCTCCCTGGAAATATACTGCATAAGGCTCTTTCATTGGTCCATCAGCACTTAATTCAATGGATGCGCCCGATACAAATGTTCCTGCTGCCATGATCACCTGACTATCATATCCTGGCATATCCCATGGGATTGGTGTTACATGACTGTCGATCGGTGATGCTTTTTGAATTCCCTCGCAAAATGCGATCAATTTTTCAGGATCATGAAATTCCACTGCCTGAATAATATCATGTCGGTCTTCTTTTCCATCTGGAATCACTTTAAATCCTAATTTTTCATATAAATTGGCTGCAAAGATCGCTCCTTTGACTGCTGCATTGACAACCGTTGGTGCCATAAAGAATCCCTGGATAAACTGACGATTAACTCCAAGACTGGCTCCTACTTCTTTTCCAAGCCCTGGTGTTGTAAGTCTGTATGCACACTGCTCGATCAGATCGCTTCTTCCACAGATGTATCCACCGATCGGTGCAAGTCCTCCACCCGGATTCTTGATCAGGGAACCTACGATCATATCAGCTCCAACTTCCGATGGTTCTTTTTCTTCGACAAATTCACCATAACAATTATCAACCATTACGATCAGGTCTTTATTGATCTCTTTTACAAATGCGATCGCTTCCCCGATCACATCAACAGATAAGGTTGGTCTTGTCGCATAGCCTTTTGATCTCTGGATATGGATCAGTTTTGTTTTGTCATTGATCGCATTTTTGATCCCCTCTAAGTCAAAGCTTCCATCTTCTAACAGATCAACCTGTGCATATGTGATCCCGTATTCTTTCAGGGAGCCTTTGGATTCACGGATTCCAATGACTTCTTCTAAGGTATCATATGGTTTTCCTGAAATTGCAAGAATCTCATCTCCCGGACGTAAGTTTGCTGATAATGCAAGTCCTAATGCATGTGTTCCACATGTGATCTGCGGTCTTACAAGTGCATCTTCTGTTCCAAAAACATCCGCATACAATGCTTCCACAGCTTCTCTTCCAGAATCATTGTATCCATATCCTGTTGTGCCACCCAGATGCATTTCCGCAATCTGATGTTTCTGCATCGCATTTAATACCTTGATCTGGTTTAACTGTGCGATCGCATCTAACGTTTCAAAACGATCTTTTAATCCCTTTTCTACTTCCTGTGCATAGTCGAAGACTTTCTCATCGACGCCCATTTCTTTATAATAGTTCTTTAACTGATCCATCATAGATCCCCTTTTCTTTTAATATTGTAAGCATATATGTTAAAATCTCATCTTCTGACCCAAATTGTGATTTATCTACCATACAGACTTCCTTTTCTCTTCCAAACCAGGTCAGCTGACGCTTTGCAAAATGTCTGGTGTCTTTCTTGATCTGTTCGATCGTATCCTCCAAAGAAAGATTTCCTTCTAAATACTCAAACACCTGACGATACCCGATTCCCTGCATGGAAACCATTGTTTTTTCATATCCTTCTTCTTTTAATCGTTTTACTTCATCGATCAATCCTTGTTCCGCCATAATATCAACGCGGCGATTGATCCTGTCATATAAGATATCTCTTTTGTGGTTTAATACAAAATAAGCAAAATTATATGGTGAGGTCTTTGCTGCTTCCTTCTCATTATGCTCTGAGATCGGATATCCATTTAATTTATAAAATTCTAATGCACGGATCACCCGCTTTACATTATTTTTATGAATCTTTTCTATAGATTTTGGATCGACTTGTTTTAACATCTCGTATAAACTGTCGTTTCCTTCTCTTTTAGCTTTTTCTTCCAGTTGTTTTCTGTATTCCTGGTCTCCATCTTCTTTTGTGAAATCAATATCATATAAAAGACTTTGGATATAGAATCCTGTTCCACCAACGATTAGTGGAATCTTGCCTTTTGCATAGATTTCCTTTAGGGCATCTTTTGCCATCTGCTGAAATCTCGCTACATGAAATTCTTCTTTAGGATCAAGTTCATCCACCAGATAATGCTTGATCCCTTCCATCTCTTCCGGCATGATCTTGGCAGTTCCGATATCCATCTTCTTATAAACCTGCATAGAATCTGCGGAAATGATCTCTGCATCTAAGATCTTTGCTAATCGGATCGACAGTTCTGTTTTTCCAACTGCTGTCGGTCCTGTTAAAATTACCATTGGTTTCATCTATTTAAAATCCTTTCGGCATAAGTTCTGATAATCGATATGTTTCAAATCCATCTGGGCTTTGACAGATCACTTTCAGATCTGGATTGAATTCATGTAGAAACTGGCGGCAGATTCCACATGGATAAACCGTTTCTTTGTCACTGCCATTGGATGCGATCGCGATCATTTCAAAGTCATGATATCCTTCACTGACAGCTTTGACTGCCGCTGTTCTCTCTGCACAAATGGCTGCTCCATAAGAAGAATTCTCCACATTACACCCGGTGAATACTTTTCCTTCTTTGGTAAGAATTGCTGCTCCTACTTGAAATCTGGAATAAGGTGCGTATGCTTTCTCTTTTGCTTTATCTGCAAAATCTAATAATTCCTGATCTGTCATAGTCTTCCCTCCTTGTCTGGTTTCACTATACGATTCTCTTAAACTTCTTGTCTATCTCATACTTACTCATCTTGATGATCGTTGGTCTTCCATGTGGACACTGGTATGGATTTTCCAGCTTCATCAGTTCATCTAAAAGATGTTCTACTTCCATTAACGATACTCTCTGATTTCCCTTGATCGACATCTTACATGCCATTGTCGCAATCTTTGATGCGATCACTTCTGTATCCAAGGTACCATTTTCTTGACTTACCGCATCTAAAAGTTCCATAAATAAGTCTCTTTCCCCGATCCCATAGAGATTGGCTGGAACTTCCCGGATACAATATTCATTCCCTCCAAAAGATTCGATCGTAAATCCTAAACCTGCGAATGCATCTTTGTATCTTGTTAACGCTTCTGCTTCCGTCATAGAAACCGTCACAACCATTGGCGGTTCTAATCTCTGGCTGTATATTTCTTTTTCTTTGAAATTCTTCATCAGCCTCTCATAATTGACTTTTTCATGTGCTGCATGCTGGTCCATGATAAATAACTGGTCTTCGTACTCAATAAGCCAATATGTCTTAAAGAGCTGACCTAAGATCTTGCGGTCAGGTCTTGCCTGAACTGAAAATACTGGATCTTCTCTTAGTGTCATCTGATTGCTGCTTAATTCATCGGTCTTGTATTGTGGAAATTCTTTTTTCTGAGTATTGTAGTTTAAGCCTGCATAAGTCGGTTTCTTTGTATTTTTTGATGATTCGCTGGCTGTTAGTGTTTTCTTTACAGGATGTGACGGCTTTTCAATCTGTTGTTGTACAGCTTGCCTTTGCTTTTCAACCTGCTGTTGTACACCTTGCCCTTGCTGATCTACCTTCTGAACCTCTTCTTTCCTTCGGTTTACCTCAAATGGCTCAGGCTTTTTCACTTCTTTTGTCTTCGGCAATTCTTTCTTCTTCGGTGTCTCTCTTAATACATCCTGCACCAGATCTTTCTGAAGTAATGCCGCTCTGACTGCATCTACTACAAGCTCGTAGATTTCTCTTCCATTTCGGAAACGGATCTCCATCTTTGTCGGATGAACATTCACATCCAGCAGTTCCTGATCGATCTTGAAATCAAGGCACACAAATGGATATCTGTGTTTCATCGTAAAGGTGCGGTATCCTTCTTCGATTGCCTTGTAAATGATCGAGCTTTTGATATATCTTCCATTGATAAAATAGCTCTCATAATTTCTGTTGCCTCTGGAAACATAAGGTTTTGCGACAAATCCTGTCACTTTGACATCTTCACTTTGTGCTTGTACAGGAATTAACGCTCCTGCCACATCTCTTCCATAGATATGATAAATGATATCTTTAACTTTTCCATTTCCAGAAGTATAAATCTTATTTTTATTGTTATGGATAAATTTAAATGAAATTTCCGGATGACTTAGGGCAATGTGTACCATCATCTGTTCTACATACCCTGCTTCGGTTGTCGCACTCTTTAAGAATTTTCTTCTTGCTGGCGTATTATAAAACAGATTCTTTACCAGAAATGTTGTTCCATCGGGTGCTCCGATATCGTCAAAAGCTTCTTCCTCGCCTCCATAGATCTTATAGGATACTCCACTGAAGCTTTCTGCAGTCTTCGTTACCAGCTCAACCTGTGCAACTGCGCTGATACTTGATAATGCCTCTCCTCGAAATCCAAGCGAAGATACACTTAACAGATCTTCAACCGAACGGATCTTGCTTGTCGCATGACGTAAAAATGCAGTCTTTACCTGATCTTTTGGAATTCCAATCCCATTATCAGTTACCCTGATCAATGTCATTCCGCCGTCTTTGATCTCCACAGTCACTGCATTTGCTTTTGCATCCACTGCATTTTCCACAAGCTCTTTGACAACAGAAGCTGGCCGTTCAATAACTTCTCCTGCTGCAATATTATCGATCGTCTTTTGATCTAGTAATTGTATCTTCGCCATAAAATTACTCCTCGTTCTTTAACTTCTCCTGTAACACATATAAATAATTCAACGCTTCCAGCGGTGTCATGTCAGAAAGATCTTTTTCTCTTAGTTCTGCCATAAATGGATGTTCCATCGTTGGTTCATCGCTTTCTCTGAAGAAACTTAACTGTTGTGCCTCTCCATATGGCATGATATCCTTCGCTCCTGACGTCAGATCATGTTCTTCTAATTCTCTTGCGATCTCTTTTGCTCGATTGATCACGGCATCTGGGACTCCGGCAAGTTTTGCAACCTGCACTCCATAACTCTTATCTGCACCACCTTTTACGATCTTACGCAGGAACACGATGTCATCTCCCTGTTCTTTGACAGCAATGCAGTAGTTATGTACACTGTCGATCTTACCTTCTAACTCTGTCAGTTCATGATAATGTGTCGCAAACAGAGTTTTTGCACCGAGGAGCTTGGAATTGCTGATATATTCCACAACTGCCCATGCAATGGACAACCCATCAAATGTACTCGTTCCACGTCCGATCTCGTCTAAGATCAACAAACTGTTTTTCGTTGCATTTCTTAAAATATTGGCAACTTCACTCATCTCAACCATAAATGTACTCTGTCCAGAAGCAAGATCATCTGATGCTCCAACCCTTGTAAAGATGCGATCTACGATACCGATATTTGCTTTCGCCGCTGGTACAAAGGAACCAATCTGTGCCATTAATACGATCAGGGCAACCTGCCTCATATAAGTTGATTTACCTGCCATGTTTGGTCCCGTGATGATCGCTACACGATTCTTCTTGTTATCAAGATATGTATCATTAGAAATAAACATATCATTTGGAATCACCTGCTCTACAACCGGATGTCTTCCATCCTTGATATCAATCGTCCCTCTGACATTTAACTTCGGACGTACAAAATGATTGCGTTCTGCGACATATGCAAGGGAGGCAAGTGCATCGATCTGCGCGATCACATTCGCTGTTCTTGAGATTCGTTCCATCTCTCCTGCTAATGTTTCACGGATCATAACATACGTTTCATATTCTAACGCATACAGACGGTCTTCGGAACCCAGGATCGTATCCGCCAGCTGGTTTAATTCTTCGGTTGTGTAACGCTCGGAATTGGCCAGTGTCTGCTTACGGATATAATGATCAGGTACAAGATCTTTGTAGGAATTTGTCACATCTAAATAGTACCCAAATACTTTATTAAACTTGATCTTTAAGTTCTTGATCCCTGTTTTTTCACGTTCCCGTTCCTCAAGTTCCATCAACCATTGCTTTCCTTCTGTTTTAGCACGTTTTAATTTGTCTATATCTTCCTTGAATCCTTCCTTGATGATCCCACCTTCTTTGATCGCAAGCGGTGGTTCTTCAATGATGGAATCTTCCAAAAGATTGTGGATATCTTCCAATGGATCTAAATCTTCTCTTAATCCAGACAATAATGGATCTTTGCATTCTTCAAGAACTGTTTTGATCGCAGGCAGCAATTCCAACGATGTTTTAAATGCGATCATATCTCTTGGATTCGCTGTCTTATAACTTACTTTTGTCATTAAACGTTCCAGATCATAGATCGGATTTAAGTATTCTCTTAATTCTTCTCTTACGATCGTCTGATCCGTAAGTGTTGTGATCGCATCGTATCTCTCTTCGATCTTTTTCTTGTCCACCAATGGCTGCTCAACCATGTTTCTTAGCATTCTGGCACCCATGGCTGTTTTTGTCTTATCTAATACCCATAAGAGTGACCCTTTTTTTTGTTTATCACGTAATGTCTCACAAAGTTCCAAATTTCTACGGCTGGAGCTGTCGATGATCATAAATTCACTTGTCTCATAAGCTTCAATATGCATCAGATGATCCAGAGAACTCTTCTGTGTCTCATGAAGATATCCAAGCAATGCACCCGTTGCGATCACTCCCATTGGATGATCCAAAAGTCCAAGACCTTCTAAATTCCCTACTTTGAACTGACGCTTGATCCTTTCCTCTGCCTGTTCTTCATCAAAATGGTATGGCTCAATGCTTGAGATCACGATCGACATCTTGTCTTTTAAGTAATCAAAATCCATGCCACTGATCAAAAATGCATCATTACAAACGATCTCTGCCGGCTCGAACTTGAAGATCTCATCTCTGACTTTCGCTAAACTATCCATTGATGTTGTTCTAAAATCCCCCGTTGTAACATCAACAAATGAAATTCCGTAACTTCCATCATTTGCAAAAATACACATCAGATAGTTATTCTTCTCATCATCAAGACTCTGCTGGGAAATATTCGTTCCTGGCGTTACAATACGCACGATCTCTCGTTTTACGATTCCCTTTGCCTGACTTGGATCTTCGACCTGCTCACAGATCCCGACTTTATATCCTTTTTCTACTAATTTATTTAAATAGGAATCCACAGCATGATAAGGAACGCCACACATTGGTGCGCGCTCCTCAAGTCCACAGTTCTTCCCTGTTAATGTGATCTCTAATTCTTTGGATGCTGTCAGTGCATCATCAAAGAACATCTCATAGAAATCTCCCAGTCTATAAAATAAAATGCAGTCTTTGTATTCTTCTTTTGTTTTCATATATTGCTGCATCATAGGTGTTAATTCAGCCACTTTTTTATCTCCTCTTGTGTAATACTTGTGAATTCAGGAATGCCATTGGCAATCTCGAAACTTCGGCATCTTTATATTATAACATCTCATCTTGTTTCATGAAAGTCGAAATTTTAGACAAACAGGAAAAGATTAGTTATCACTACCCGCCACATGTTTATCAAATATCAAAACGGATGATGTAACACTACCAAATGCGGTAATGTGGCATTGGTTCTCTATAGAACCAATGAAGCAGATATCCGGACAGAAGGATACCCATAGTACATAAAAAAGAAAAAATAAGCGCAAAGGGAAGACAAATCTGCCCCCATAACTGCAATGGCATATCCGAATAATCCCAAACTGCCAGGTGATACCATTTGTTTACGATAATTCCAGTGATAAATTCCATACTCACAACAAAGATCGTACAACGTGTAATCTGTCTTGGCAGAGCATCCTGCCATTCTGTCAGCCGTCCCTGCCATGTAAAAAACTGCATACACAGTCCGCCAAGCATGAACATACTTATATGCGAAAAACCGCGAAATAAGACTTCGATCCCATAATAAATACATCCTCCGACAGCCCATAGTACAAGATATTCACTTATATTT